>Ga0209344_10002042_pt1 | contig 23596 bp, 31 predicted proteins | sample Cruoilmetagenom6_FD_187293 | JGI IMG/M metagenome (GOLD analysis project Ga0209344, IMG submission 187293) | Oil polluted marine microbial communities from Coal Oil Point, Santa Barbara, California, USA - Santa Barbara Oil Seep Sample 6 (SPAdes)... | ecosystem: Environmental > Aquatic > Marine... | reverse complement strand
ACGCTATTAAGGAAGCAAAAAAGGAAATCGCTTTTGCAAAACTTAATAACTGTCCTACATCACCAAGAAAAATGCGTTTAGTAGCCGATTTAGTAAGAGGTGAACGCGTAGAAAAGGCACTTAACATATTAAAATTTAGCCAAAAAGAAGCTTCAAATCGTTTAGAAACATTATTGTTGTCTGCAATTGCAAACTGGCAAGCTAAAAACGAAGATGCAAGCATAGAAGAAGCTGAATTATTTGTTAAAGAGATTAGAGTAGATGGCGGATCTATGTTAAAAAGATTACGTCCAGCACCTCAAGGTCGCGCACACAGAATTAGAAAACGTTCAAACCACGTAACAATAGTGGTAGGAGCTAACAATAACACACAAAGCTAAGGTAGATATGGGACAAAAAACAAATCCAATCGGAAATCGCTTAGGAATTATCAGAGGATGGGAATCTAATTGGTATGGAGGAAACGATTATGGTGACAAACTTGCTGAAGATTATAAAATCAGAGAGTATGTTCATGCACGTTTATCTAAAGCTAGTGTTTCAAGAGTAATTATTGAAAGAACTTTAAAACTTGTAACCGTTACTATCACTACTGCTAGACCTGGTATTATTATTGGGAAAGGTGGACAAGAGGTAGACAAGTTAAAAGAAGAACTTAAGAAAATTACAGGTAAAGAGGTTCAAATAAACATTTTTGAAATCAAAAGACCAGAACTTGACGCATTTTTAGTAGGATCGAGTATTGCTCGTCAAATTGAAAACAGAATTTCATACAGACGTGCTATCAAGATGGCAATTGCTGCTACAATGCGAATGAATGCTGAAGGAATTAAAATTCAAATTAGTGGTCGTTTAAATGGTGCTGAAATGGCGCGATCGGAACACTACAAAGATGGACGTATTCCTTTATCAACCTTCAGAGCCGATATTGACTATGCTTTAGTTGAGGCACACACTACTTATGGTAGATTGGGTGTAAAAGTATGGATCATGAAAGGTGAAGTATATGGTAAAAGAGAACTTTCTCCGCTTGTTGGATTATCTAAGAAGCAAGGAAAAGGTGGAAGAGGCGGAAGAGATAACAAGAATCAATCTCGTCGTAGAAAGTAATTTTTTAAAGAAAAGACAAAATGTTACAGCCTAAAAAAACAAAATTTAGAAAAATGCAAAAGGGACGTATGAAGGGGAACTCTGGTAGAGGTCACCAGTTATCATATGGTACTTTTGGAATAAAATCATTAGATTCAAACTTTTTAACTTCACGTCAAATTGAAGCTGCACGTATTGCTGCTACTCGTTACATGAAAAGAGAAGGATCTTTGTGGATAAAAATCTTTCCAGATAAGCCAATCACAAAGAAACCTCTTGAAGTACGTATGGGTAAAGGTAAAGGTGCCGTTGAATATTGGGCAGCGGTTGTTAAACCGGGAAGAATATTATTCGAAATTGGTGGTGTGCCATTAGAAGTAGCGCAAGAAGCATTACGTTTAGCAGCACAAAAATTACCAGTTAAAACTAAGTTTGTAATTGCTAGAGATTATCAAGCATAATAATTTAAGATGATGAAACAATCAGAAGTTAAAGAATTATCTATTGCTGAGTTACAAGAGAAACTTAGTGAGACAAGAAAAAGTTATTCAGACCTTAAAATGGCTCATGTAGTATCTCCTTTAGAGAATCCAATTCAATTACGTTCGGTAAGAAGAACGGTAGCTAGAATTGCGACTGAATTAACTAAAAGAGAATTACAATAATTCAGCTGAAAAGATGGAAAAAAGAAACTTAAGAAAAGAACGTGTAGGAGTAGTTACTAGTAACAAAATGATGAAATCAATCGTTGTTGCCGAAGTAAAAAAAGTAAAACATCCTATGTATGGTAAGTTCGTGTTAAAAACAAAAAAATATGTTGCACACGACGAAACAAACGACTGTAATATTGGAGATACAGTAAAGATCATGGAAACAAGACCTTTATCTAAATCGAAATGTTGGAGATTAGTTGAAATAATTGAAAGAGCTAAATAATTATGGTACAAACAGAATCAAGATTAAAGGTAGCTGATAACACTGGAGCAAAAGAGGTTTTAACCATTCGTGTTCTAGGTGGTACAAAAAGAAGATACGCATCTGTAGGTGACAAAATCGTTGTCGCTGTAAAAGACGCAACTCCTAATGGAAACATTAAAAAAGGAGCTGTTTCTACTGCAGTTGTAGTACGTACTAAGAAAGAAGTAAGACGTCCAGACGGATCTTATATAAGATTTGATGACAATGCTTGTGTGCTTTTAAACCCAACGGGTGAAATGAGAGGAACACGTGTATTTGGACCTGTTGCTAGAGAACTTCGTGATAAACAATTCATGAAAATTGTATCATTAGCACCAGAAGTGCTTTAAGACAATATATTAAGATGACAAAGCTTAAAATAAAATCAGGAGATACTATTAGAGTAATTGCTGGAGATCATAAAGGATCAGAAGGTAAAGTACTTAAAGTATTAACCGATAAGAACAAAGCGATCGTTGAGGGAGTAAACATGGTAAAGAAACATACTAAACCAAGTGCTCAAAGTCCTCAAGGTGGAATCGTAGAAAAAGAAGCTGCAATTCAAATTTCTAACTTATCATTGTTAACTTCGAAAGGAGAAACAACAAGAGTTGGTTATAGAATGGAAGGCGATAAGAAAGTAAGATTTTCAAAAAAATCTAATGAAGTAATATAGTTATGGCATATTCACCAAGACTTAAAGAAGAGTATAAAAGCAAAATAATTGCTGCTCTTACAGAAGAATTTAGTTATAAAAATGTAATGGAAGTTCCAAAACTTAAAAAGATAGTTTTATCTAAAGGAGTTGGAGCTGCAGTTGCAGATAAAAAGTTAATCGACTACGCGTTAGAAGAATTAACAACTATAACTGGACAAAAAGCTATAGCAACAATTTCTAAGAAGGATGTTGCTACATTTAAATTACGTAAAGGGATGCCAATTGGGGCAAAAGTAACTTTACGTGGGGAAAGAATGTATGAGTTTTTAGACCGTTTTATTACATCTGCCTTACCTCGTGTAAGAGATTTTAACGGAATCAAAGCTACTGGATTTGACGGAAGAGGTAACTACAACTTAGGAGTTGTAGAACAAATTATCTTTCCAGAGATTAATATCGATAAGGTAAACAAAATCTCAGGAATGGATATTACATTTGTAACTTCTGCAGAAACAGATAAAGAAGCAAAATCATTATTAACAGAACTAGGGTTACCTTTTCAAAAGAACTAAGTTATGGCTAAAGAATCAATGAAAGCCCGCGAGGTGAAAAGAGCAAATACAGTAGCAAAGTATGCTGAGAAACGTAAAGCTTTAAAAGAAGCTGGAGATTACGAAGCATTACAAAAGTTACCTAAAAACGCTTCACCTGTGCGTATGCACAATAGATGTAAATTAACAGGAAGACCTAAAGGATACATGCGTACCTTTGGTATTTCTCGTGTTACATTTAGAGAAATGGCAAATCAAGGGTTAATCCCGGGAGTTAGAAAAGCAAGTTGGTAAAATTAAATATAAACAGATTTTAGGTTCAACACCAACGTTGAAAACCAAGATCACAAAATCAATTAGTTATGTACACAGATCCAATAGCGGATTATTTAACTAGAGTTAGAAATGCGGTAAGAGCAAATCACAGAGTGGTGGAAATTCCTGCTTCTAACTTGAAGAAAGAAATTACTAAAATATTATTCGATCAGGGATATATTTTAAGTTACAAGTTTGATGATTCTTCAGTACAAGGAACAATTAAAATTGCCCTTAAGTACAATAAAGAAACAAAAGAACCAGTAATTAAGAAAATTCAAAGAATAAGTAAACCAGGTTTACGTAAGTATGCAAGTTCTAAAGAATTACCTAGAATATTAAATGGTCTTGGTATTGCCATCGTTTCTACTTCTCATGGAGTAATGACCGGTAAACAAGCAACTAGAGATAATGTAGGTGGTGAAGTACTTTGTTACGTTTACTAATTTAAAGCCCAAAAGAAATGTCAAGAATAGGAAATAATCCAGTAGCCATTCCAGAAGGCGTAACAGTAGACATTAAAGATAATGTTGTTACTGTAAAAGGTAAATTAGGAGAATTAACACAAAATTTTGATTCTATTGAAATCAAAGTAGAAGAAGGTAACGTTTTAGTTACACGTTCTTCAGACTCTAAAGATCAAAAAGCCAAACATGGTTTATACAGATCGTTAATTAATAACATGATTGAAGGTGTATCTAAAGGATGGACTAAAAATCTAGAGTTAGTAGGTGTAGGATATAGAGCATCAAACCAAGGGCAAAAGTTAGATTTAGCTTTAGGTTTTTCGCATAACATAGTATTGGATATTGCTCCAGAAGTGCAAATCGAAACGGTTTCAGATAAAGGAAAAAATCCAATTATAAAATTAACATCTTTCGACAAACAATTAGTTGGTCAAGTTGCTGCAAAAATACGTGGCTTCCGTAAACCAGAACCTTACAAAGGAAAAGGTGTGAAGTTTGTTGGAGAAGTACTAAGAAGAAAAGCAGGTAAATCAGCTTAATAAGTAAGTTATGGCACTATCAAAATTCGAAAGAAGAATAAGAATAAAAAACAGAATCCGTAAGACTGTATCAGGTACAGGATCAAGACCGAGATTATCTGTTTTTAGAAGTAATAAAGAAATTTATGCTCAAATAGTTGATGATGAAACTGGTAATACTATCAGTGCTGCATCTTCAAGAGATAAAGACATTAGTTCTGCAAAAGGAAATAAAACAGAAATAGCTACATTAGTAGGGAAAGCTGTTGCCGAAAAAGCAATGAAAGCTGGTATTAATACAATCTCTTTTGATAGAGGTGGGTATATTTATCACGGTAGAGTAAAATCATTAGCTGATGGAGCTAGAGAAGCAGGACTTAAATTCTAAGAAATTATGTATCAAAAATTCAAAAGCGCAGAGCTAGTTAAACCAAGTGGATTAGATCTTAAAGATCGTTTAGTTGGTGTACAAAGAGTTACTAAAGTAACTAAAGGAGGTAGAGCATTTGGTTTTTCAGCAATTGTAGTGGTTGGTGATGAAGCGGGTGTAGTAGGACACGGTTTAGGAAAGTCGAAAGATGTTGCTAGTGCAATTGCAAAAGCAGTAGAAGACGCAAAGAAAAACCTAGTTCGTATTCCTTTAATAAAAAGTACCTTACCACATGAACAAAAAGGGAAATTTGGTGGAGCAAGAGTAAACATTATTCCTGCAGCTCCTGGTACAGGAGTAATTGCTGGTGGAGCTGTAAGAACAGTTCTTGAGGCAGTTGGAGTACATGATGTATTATCAAAATCTCAAGGTTCATCAAATCCTCATAACGTAGTTAAAGCAACTTTTGATGCTTTATTACAATTAAGAGATGCAAGAACAATTGCTCGTGATAGAGGAATTTCTCTTGAAAAAGTTTTTAAAGGATAATAAAGGAAAACGATGGCAAAGATAAAAGTAAAAAAAGTAAAGAGTGCAATCAATCGTACGCAAAGACAAAAGAGAACATTATTAGCTCTTGGTCTTAAAAAGATTGGTCAAGTAGTAGAGCACGATGCCACACCAAATATCCTTGGTATGGTTGCTAAAGTTTCACATTTAGTTTCTGTTGAAGAAGCAAAATAATATAACACTTACAAATGGATTTAAGTAATTTAAAACCTGCAGAAGGTTCAGTAAAAAATCAAGGTAAACGTATAGGTCGTGGACAAGGTTCTGGAAAAGGTGGTACTGCAACACGTGGTCACAAAGGAGCTAAATCTCGTTCTGGTTACTCTAAGAAAGTTGGTTTTGAAGGAGGTCAAATGCCTATCCAACGTCGTGTACCTAAATTTGGTTTTACTAATATTAACCGTAAAGAATATCAAGGTGTAAACTTAGATAAACTGCAACAGTTAATTGATGACAAAGTAATTAAAGATACTCTTGATTTAGATACGATGATAGCGTTACGTTTAGCTGGCAAAAATGAGCTAGTTAAAATATTAGGACGTGGTGAATTGAAATCTAAGTTAACAGTAACAGCTCATAAATTTACAGCAACTGCCAAAGCAGCTATCGAAGCGGCTGGAGGAGAAGCAGTAACTTTATAATTAATTAAGAAGCATGAAATTTATAGAGACATTAAAAAATGTTTGGAAAATTGAAGAACTAAGAAACCGAATTATCTTAACATTAGGTTTACTTTTAGTATATCGTTTCGGAGCACAGGTAGTACTTCCAGGTATTGACGCTTCACAATTAGAAGGTATACAAGGTAATACAGAAGATGGTTTATTAGGTTTATTAAATGCATTTACAGGTGGAGCATTCGCTAATGCATCTGTGTTTGCTCTTGGTATCATGCCCTACATTTCTGCTTCTATTGTAGTACAGTTAATGGGAATAGCAATTCCTTATTTACAAAAACTACAGAAAGAAGGAGCAAGTGGACAAAAGAAGATCACGCAAATAACAAGATGGTTGACCATTGGAATCTGTTTAGTACAGGCTCCTGGTTATTTAGCAAGTTTACCTGCTTTAGGTATTCCACAGTCGGCCTTTTTATTAGGTCAAGGTGGTTTATTCTATTTCTCTTCTGTTATCATTTTAGTAACAGGATGTGTATTTGCAATGTGGTTAGGTGAGAAGATTACAGATAAAGGTATTGGTAATGGTATTTCATTATTAATTATGGTTGGTATTATAGCAACCTTACCTAAAAACTTCTTATTAAATGCATCCTCTAGATTAGAAGGAAATAACGTCATGTTAATTCTTTTCGAACTAGTAATTTGGTTAGCAATTATTGCAGCATGTATCATGTTAGTAATGGCGGTTAGAAAAATTGCAGTACAATATGCAAGAAGAACGGCATCTGGCGGATACGAGAAAAACGTGTTTGGTGGTGCAAGACAATTTATTCCATTAAAGCTGAATGCTTCAGGAGTAATGCCAATTATATTTGCACAAGCAATTATGTTTGTACCAGGTTTAATAGGTGGATCTTCTTTCTTAAAAGATACGGCAACTGGACAATGGATGCAGACAAATTTTTCAGATATGTTTGGTTTCTGGTACAATTTAATATTTGCTTTATTAATTATAATATTCACTTATTTTTATACCGCAATTACAGTACCTACAAATAAAATGGCTGATGATCTAAAACGTAGCGGAGGATTTATTCCTGGTATACGTCCTGGATCGGAAACTTCAGAGTATTTGGATAAGATAATGTCTCAAATTACATTACCTGGTTCTATATTTTTAGCACTTATAGCAATATTTCCAGCATTTATTGTTAAGCTAATGAATGTACAATCTGGTTGGGCTTTATTTTTTGGAGGTACCTCTCTATTAATTATGGTGGGTGTAGCAATAGACACTATGCAACAAGTAAATTCATACTTGTTAAATAGACACTATGATGGCTTGATGAAAACTGGTAAGAATAGAAAAGCAGTAGCTTAATTTATATACTATGGCAAAACAAGCAGCAATAGAACAAGACGGAACCATTATAGAAGCATTATCCAATGCTATGTTTCGTGTAGAATTAGAAAATGGTCACATTGTGACAGCTCACATCTCAGGTAAAATGCGTATGCATTATATTAAATTATTACCAGGAGATAAAGTGAAATTAGAAATGAGTCCTTATGATTTAACTAAGGCTCGTATAACTTATAGATACTAAATACCAATACTAATACGATGAAAGTAAGAGCATCAGTTAAAAAAAGAAGCGCAGATTGCAAAATAGTGCGTAGAAAGGGTAGACTTTACGTGATTAACAAAAAGAATCCTAGATTCAAACAAAGACAAGGATAATTATGGCAAGAATTGCAGGTGTAGACATACCAAAACAGAAAAGAGGAGTAATCTCTCTAACTTATATCTACGGAGTAGGTAGAAGCAGATCAAAAGAAATTTTAGCACAAGCTAAAGTGGATGAAAGTATTAAAGTTCAAGATTGGAACGATGACCAAATAGCAGCCATTCGTGATGCTGTTGGAACGTTTACTATTGAAGGTGAATTGCGTTCTGAAACACAATTAAACATTAAGCGATTAATGGATATTGGATGTTACAGAGGTATTCGTCATAGATCTGGTCTTCCATTAAGAGGACAACGTACGAAAAACAACTCTAGAACTAGAAAAGGTAGAAGAAAAACTGTTGCTAACAAGAAGAAAGCAACGAAATAATAACATAGTCTTTAGTCTTTAGACGTTGGAAAGAATCTGTTTGAAATTAAGGTTTAGGATTCTAGCGACTATTAACTAATACTAAAAGCTAAAATAATATGGCAAAGTCAAGTACTAAAAAACGTAAAGTTATAGTAGATGCTGTTGGAGAAGTACACATTACGGCTTCTTTTAATAACATCATTATTTCACTTACCAACAAAAAAGGAGACGTGATTTCATGGTCTTCTGCTGGTAAAATGGGGTTTAGAGGTTCTAAAAAGAATACTCCTTATGCAGCACAATTAGCTGCAGAAGATGCTGCAGGTGTAGCAAAGGAAGCAGGTTTAAAGAAAGTGAAAGCTTACGTTAAAGGACCTGGAAATGGTAGAGAATCTGCTATTCGTTCTATCCACAATTTAGGAATAGAAGTAACAGAAATTATTGATGTTACTCCATTACCTCATAATGGATGTCGTCCTCCAAAACGTAGAAGAGTATAATTTATATATCTGAAATTTAATAGCAACTGTAATTATATAGTTGCTATTAAATTTTTTATGCGTAAATTTGCAAACTGAAAAATATTAATAACAAGTATCAACAAGAGATCAACGTTTGTCGAAGGATAAGATTAAGACCTTAATTCACAAACACTCTTAAAAACACAATTTGAAATGGCAAGATATACTGGTCCTAAAACTAAAATAGCACGTAAATTTGGCGAAGCTATATTTGGAGAAGATAAATCTTTTGAAAAAAGAAATTACCCTCCAGGGCAACACGGAAACGCTAGACGTCGTGGAAAGAAATCGGAATACGCAATCCAGTTAATGGAAAAGCAAAAAGCTAAATATACTTATGGTATTTTAGAGCGTCAATTTAGAGGTTTATTCAAAAAAGCAACGGCTGCACAAGGTATTACAGGTGAAGTTTTATTACAACTTTGCGAGTCTAGATTAGACAACGTAGTATATAGAATGGGGATCTCTCCTTCTAGAAGCGGAGCAAGACAATTAGTATCTCACAGACATATTACTGTAAATGGTGGATTAGTAAATATTCCTTCATATTCTTTAAAAGCTGGAGATGTTGTTGCAGTTAGAGAAAAATCTAAATCACTTGAAGCTATTGATAGATCTTTATCAAATTCAAGTAATGTATACGAATGGATTACATGGAATAACGATACTAAGCAAGGAACTTATGTTTCTGTACCTGCTAGACTTCAAATTCCAGAAAACATAAACGAGCAGTTTATCGTTGAATTGTATTCTAAATAATAATTAATCATATTGGTATTTAGCCAAAGGATTTGTTTGTGTTCTTCAAACTTATAAATCGCGCAACTAAATAACAATTAAAACGAAGAACAATATGGCAGTATTTAATTTTCAAAAGCCGGATAAAGTAATCATGATTGATTCTACTGATTTCGAAGGTAAATTCGAATTCAGACCACTAGAACCAGGTTATGGATTAACAGTTGGAAATGCTTTAAGAAGAGTTTTACTTTCTTCTTTAGAAGGATTCGCTATCACTTCCGTGAGAATGGAAGGTGTAGATCATGAATTTTCTACCATTGCAGGTGTAGTGGAAGACGTAACAGAAATGATATTGAACTTAAAACAAATGCGTTTTAAGCGTCAAATAGAAGATGTAGATAACGAGTCTGTATCTATTTCTATTTCTGGTCAAGAACAAATTACAGCTGGTGATTTTCAGAAATTTATTTCAGGATTCCAAGTATTAAATTCAGAATTAGTAATCTGTAATTTAGATCCTAAAGTGAATATTAACATGGAAATTACAATTGAAAAAGGAAGAGGTTATGTTCCTGCAGAAGAAAATAAAAAATCATCTGCACCAATAGGTACTATCTTTACAGATTCCATTTATACACCAATTAAAAATGTTAAGTATAGCATTGAGAATTTTCGTGTAGAACAAAAAACAGATTACGAAAAATTAGTTTTCGAAATCATTACAGATGGTTCTATTACCCCTCAAGATGCTTTAACCGAAGGTGCTAAAACTTTAATTCACCACTTCATGTTATTCTCTGATGAGCGTATCACGTTAGAAGCGGATGAAATTGCACAAACAGAAACTTATGATGAAGAATCACTTCACATGAGACAACTGCTTAAAACAAAATTAGTAGATATGGATTTATCTGTACGTGCTCTTAATTGTTTAAAGGCTGCAGAAGTAGATACTTTAGGAGACTTAGTTTCTTTTAATAAAAACGACTTAATGAAGTTCCGTAACTTTGGTAAAAAATCACTAACAGAGCTTGAAGAGCTTGTAAATGTTAAAGGTTTAAACTTTGGAATGGACCTTTCAAAATATAAATTAGATAAAGATTAATTACTTCATATTTTGCTCCTCAATAGTGAGTTAGAGCAAGATGAAGCTAAAACAAAAATGTCATGAGACACGGAAAAAAAGTAAATCACTTAGGTAGACAAACAGCCCACAGAAAAGCAATGTTAGCTAATATGGCTTGTTCTTTAATAGAGCACAAACGTATTAATACAACAGTAGCAAAAGCTAAAGCTTTAAAAGGATTTGTTGAACCATTGATCACAAAATCTAAAGACGACACTACGCACAATAGACGTATCGTTATGTCTAGATTAAGACAAAAAGAAGCAGTAACCGAACTATTTAGAGAAGTTGCTACTAAAATTGGAGATCGCCCAGGTGGTTATACACGTATTATCAAACTTGGAAACAGACTTGGTGATAACGCTGATATGGCAATGATCGAACTTGTAGATTACAATGAAATTTACAATGCAGATAAAAAAGCTAAGAAAACAACACGTAGAAGTAGAAGAGGTGGAAACAAAGATGTTGCTCCTGCTGTAGAGACTAAAGCTACAAACGAAGAAGAATAATATAACATTTTTTTAACAGTGTATAAAAGGCAAACTTATTTAAGTTTGCCTTTTTTTTTATAGATTTACGTACACAAAAAACAAATCATGAAAAAATTATTTTTAATTGCATTTCTAGCAAGTGCGACATTCGCTTTTGCGCAAACTACTTCTGAAATTCTTCCTGATGGAGGAGGTAATAACAGTAGTGATCTTCAAAATATTAATAGTAGAAGTGGGTTTTGGATTAACTCTACAACTTCAAATAATGTAGATGGTACATACTATCTGTATGATAATTGGGTGAATAAAGCACAAGTGTATGTTTCAAGCGGTAAAGGTTATAATATTCCAAATTGTAATTTCAATGTAAAATTTAATCGTTTTGAGGCCCTTTTAGAAAATGAACCGAAAGGTAAAGTTTTTGCATTCAACACTAGAGATGTGACTAAAGTAAGAATAGGTCCTAAAACTTTTGTTACTAAGGCAATTGATAAAGGAGCAACGTACTTATTAGAAGTAATTCAAGTAGGTGAGAAGCTTGCTTTGTATAAAGCATATGATTCAAGTATTATTGAGGCAAGAATCAACCCTATGACGCAAGAAGCTATGGGGAATAATAAGGTAGATATTGTATCTAGTTATTATGTGGAAAAAGATGGTAATATGGAGCTTATTAAAATGAAGAAATCTGCGGTATTAAAATTAATGGCTAATAAAAAAGGAGAAATGAAAACTTTCCTAAAAGAGAATAAATTATCTCTTTCGGAAGATGCAGATCTTTTTAAAATATTCGATCATTACAATGCATTATAAATCGTTGTAATATAAAAGGCATAAAAAAAGGATAAACTATTTTAGTTTATCCTTTTTTTATGCCTTTTTTTTAAGAAGTTATAGAAGTAACATTTTAAGGACTGCGTATTTTTTTTCTTAATAAATTTTCTTTTCATTATAAAGTTATAGTTCATATGGTAAAGTTGTTTTTATATATATCTTTTCTTTTACTCAAACTATTGTGCTAATAATCTTTTTTCTAATATTGTAGTTCCGTCCTCTTACATGAGGTATATTTACTTAAGGTTCTTTTGATTTTTCTTTAAATTTTTAAGAGAACTAACATAATATTACTTACATTTATAGTAAAATATATACATTATGAAAAAATTACTGAGTTTATCACTTTTATTTTGCACAAGTATTTTATTCGCACAAACGAGTTCTAGTACTATTATTGGAAGTGGAGGAGGAAATAAAATTAGTGATCTTTTTGCTAATGATAACATGAATACTAACAGTGGTTTCTGGATAACTACAGTAACTTCTGGCGACATGGATGGTTCCTCTTATCTTTATCATAACTGGATTAATAGAGGTCAAATTTATGATAGTACAGGGAAAGGGTATAATATACCAAATTGTAATTTTAATATAAGTTCTAATAGAATTGAAGCACTTTTAAATGAAGATAGTGCTGAAAAAGTTTTTGTGTTCAATACCAAAGATTTAAAAAAAGTTAGAATAGGGCTTAAAACGTTTGTAAATAAAAATATAGATAAAGGACCAAATTATTTATTAGAAGTAATTCAAGAAGGAGATAAGATTGCTTTATATAAATCACATAAGACTGTAGTCATTGTTGCAGAAGTTAACCCGATGACAAAGCAAAAAATGGGTAAGGATAAAATCACAATAGAAAATAGTTACTATGTTGAAAAAGATGGTAAAATCAAAGAGGTTAAGATGAAAAAGTCTAACCTATTAAAACTAATGTCGAATAAAAAAAGTGAAGTGAATAGCTTTATGAAAGAGAATAAACTAGGCACATCTAAGGAAGCAGATCTTTTTAAAATTTTCCAATATTATAACACATTATAATAATTGTTAATAAGCATTAATAATATAAAGGATAAACTATTTTAGTTTATCCTTTTTTTTATGCAATTTTGCAAACCAAACAACACCACAAAAACTACACAATGAAATACCAATCTCTTAGAAAAGCAATAATTCTATTAGCAGATGGAACCATTTTTCATGGTAAAGCAGTTGCTAATAAAGAAGGTACTGCCTTTGGCGAAGTATGCTTTAATACTGGAATGACAGGTTATCAAGAAATTTTCACAGATCCTTCTTACTTCGGACAACTTATGGTTACTACCAATGCACATATTGGTAACTATGGTACTAAAATAGAAGAGGTAGAATCAGACGCTATCAAAATTTCAGGACTCATCTGTAAGAATTTTAGCTATGAATATTCTCGAGATGCTGCAAATGCTTCCTTAGAAGAATTTTTAGAAAAAAATAACCTTCTTGCTATTTCAGATATTGATACAAGAGCACTTGTGAGCTATATTAGAGATAATGGAGCAATGAATGCCGTGATATCTACAGATGTTGAAAATGTAGCTGCACTTAAAGAGCAGTTAGCACAGATTCCAAACATGCAAGGTTTAGAATTAGCTTCCAAAGTTTCTACTAAAGAACCTTATTTCTATGGAGATGAAAATGCGAGCTTGAAAATAGCAGCTTTAGATATTGGAATTAAAAAGAACATCCTTCGTAATTTAGCAAAAAGAGATGCATACATAAAAGTATTTCCGTACAATGCTACGTTTGAAGAACTAGAAACATGGAATCCAGATGGATATTTCTTATCTAACGGGCCAGGAGATCCAGAGCCTTTGGTGGAAGCACAGCAAGTCGCTAGAGAAATTATTAAAAGAGATTTACCATTATTCGGTATCTGTTTAGGGCATCAAGTAATTGCACTAGCAAACGGAATATCTACTTTTAAAATGCATAACGGACATAGAGGTATTAATCATCCAGTAAAGAATTTAATTTCAGGAAAAGGGGAAATCACTTCCCAAAATCATGGATTTGCTGTGAATAGAGAAGAAACAGAAGCGCATCCAGATCTAGAAATTACACACATCCATCTTAATGATGATACTGTGGCAGGAATTAAAATGAAAAGCAAAAACTGTTTTTCAGTACAATACCATCCAGAAGCAAGTCCTGGACCACATGATTCCTCTTATTTATTTGATCAATTTATTGAAAATATTAAATCTAAATAATACAAAAAAGACAATGAAAATAGTAATTCATTGTCTTTTTTGTTTTACTAAAACGTTATCGAAACAATTTTAAACAATTCTTTAATTAACTTATACTCTAAAAGAGAATTAAAAAGTAAATTTGAAGAACAAAAACATATTTTATGAGCATTATAATAAATATTCACGCAAGACAAATTTTTGATTCAAGAGGAAACCCAACGGTAGAAGTTGATGTTATAACAGAAAATGGCTTCTTAGGAAGAGCTGCTGTACCATCTGGAGCTTCTACAGGAGAACACGAAGCTGTAGAGTTGCGTGATGGCGGAAAAGCATATATGGGAAAAGGTGTTTCTAAAGCTGTAAAAAATGTGAATACTATAATTGCAGAAGAATTATTAGGGGTTTCCGTTTTTGACCAAAATGATATCGATCAAATTATGATTGATTTAGATGGTACACCAAACAAATCAAAATTAGGAGCAAACGCTATTTTAGGAGTTTCTTTAGCTGCTGCAAAAGCTGCTGCAAATGAGCTAGCCTTACCATTATACAGATATGTTGGTGGTGTAAGTGCAAATACACTTCCAGTTCCAATGATGAATATTATTAATGGTGGTTCACATAGTGATGCGCCAATCGCATTTCAAGAATTCATGGTAATGCCTGTAAAAGCTAAAAACTTTACACATGCTATGCAAATGGGAACAGAGATTTTTCACAACCTAAAAAAAGTATTACACGATAGAGGTTTAAGCACTGCTGTAGGAGATGAAGGTGGTTTTGCACCAAACTTAGAAGGTGGTACAGAAGATGCTTTAGAAACAATAGCTAAAGCCGTAGGTAATGCTGGATATACTTTGGGTGATGATGTTATGATTGCTTTAGATTGCGCTGCCGCGGAATTTTTTGTAGACGGAAAATATGATTACACCAAGTTTGAAGGAGACAAAGGAAAAATAAGAACCAGTAAAGAACAAGCAGATTACTTAGCAGAATTAGCTGCTAAATACCCAATAATTTCTATCGAAGATGGAATGGACGAAAACGATTGGGAAGGTTGGAAATACTTAACAGAAAAAATTGGAGATAAAGTACAGTTAGTTGGTGACGATTTATTTGTTACAAACGTAGAACGTTTATCTCGCGGAATAGAAAATGACACCGCAAATTCTATTTTAATAAAAGTAAATCAAATTGGTACCTTAACCGAAACTATTGCAGCCGTAAATATGGCGCATAATGCAGGTTATACATCTGTAATGTCACACAGATCTGGAGAAACAGAAGATAATACTATTGCAGATTTAGCAGTAGCTTTAAACTGTGGTCAAATTAAAACAGGATCTGCTTCTCGTAGTGATAGAATGGCAAAATACAACCAATTACTTCGTATAGAAGAAGAATTGAATACGGTTGCTTTTTACCCGAAAGAGAAAGCATTTAAAATAAAATAATACTATTTATAGTCATCGTTTGAAGTGCTTATTTGTATAAAATAAGCACTTTTTTTATGCCATCAATTTTTTCAATATTAATATTGTTAAAAGCTTTGTTAATTCGCTTTAAAAATTGAGTGGTTTTTCGTAATTTAGCATTCCGCAAAACAAATAATATTCAAAATTAAATATGTCAAAAACAGCTACATTAGAAATTGATGGAAAAAAATACGAGTTTCCTTTAATAAAAGGAACAGAGAACGAAGTTGCTATAGATATTAAAACGCTAAGAGGAGTAACTGGAGGAGTAACAACAATAGATCCTGGTTTTAAAAATACTGGTTCTTGTGAAAGTGCCATCACGTTCTTAAATGGTGAAGAAGGTATTTTAAGATACAGAGGTTATTCTATTGAAGAATTAGCAGAAAAAGCTGATTTTCTAGAAGTAGCATTTTTGTTGATTTTTGGTGAGTTACCAAATAAAGAAGAGTTAGAGAAATTTGAAAAAGACATTAAAGAACAATCTGTTGTTGATGATGACATAAAGAAAATTTTAGACGCTTTTCCTAAGTCTGCACACCCAATGGGCGTTTTATCTTCTTTAACAAGTGCTTTAACAGCATTTAATCCTGCTTCAGTGAATGTAGATTCTGAAGAAGAGATGTATAAAAGCGTAGTGAGAATATTAGGTAAGTTTCCAGTATTAGTAGCTTGGACAATGCGTAAAAAACAAGGTTTACCATTAGATTATGGAGATAACTCTTTAGGTTATGTAGAAAACATCTTAAAAATGATGTTTAAAAAACCAAACGAAGAATATGTACAAAATCCAATTTTAGTTAATGCTTTAGATAAGTTATTAATTTTACATGCAGATCACGAGCAAAACTGTTCTACGTCTACAGTACGTATCGTTGGTTCTGCACATACCGGTTTATTTGCATCTATTTCTTCTGGTATTTCTGCACTTTGGGGACCACTTCATGGTGGTGCAAACCAAGCGGTTTTAGAAATGTTAAGTGGTATTGAAGAAGATGGTGGAGATACTAAAAAATACATGGCGAAAGCGAAAGACAAGGAGGATGCTTTCCGTTTAATGGGATTCGGACATAGAGTATATAAAAACTTTGACCCAAGAGCAAAAATTATTAAAGTTGCTGCAGATGAAGTTTTAGGTGACCTTGGAGTAGAAGATCCAATTTTAGATATCGCTAAAGGTTTAGAAAAAGAAGCTTTAGAAGATAAATACTTTGTAGATAGAAAATTATATCCAAATGTAGATTTCTATTCAGGAATTATTTATAGAGGTATGGGAATACCAACAGATATGTTTACCGTAATGTTTGCACTTGGTAGATTACCAGGTTGGATTGCACAATGGCGTGAAATGCGTTTACGTAAAGAACCAATTGGTAGACCAAGACAAATTTATATCGGAGAAACGCAAAGAGCTTTCAAAGACATAAAAAACAGATAAGATTAAATACTTATAATATAAAAAAAGCTTCATAAGAAATTATGAAGCTTTTTTATATCTTTACATTATGCTAAAACTAAACGTAAAAAACGAAACATCTAGACTAAGAGCAGTGGTTCTTGGTACTGCAATAAGTAATGGTCCAACACCAAGTCTGGCCGAAGCTTATGATCCTAAATCTGCACTACATATAAAAGCAGGAACCTATCCTGTTGAAGCAGATATGGTTAAAGAAATGGAAGCGGTTGCTAATGTTTTTAAGAAATATGATGTAACAGTTTACAGACCAGAATTAATAGAAAATTGCAATCAAATTTTTGCAAGAGATATTGCGTTTGTAATAGATGATGTTTTTGTAAAAGCAAATATTTTACCAGATAGAGAAGAAGAGTTAGACGCAATACAATATGTAGTGGATAAAGTAAATCCTGCAAAAGTTATTCGTCCGCCAGAAGAAGTACATATTGAAGGTGGTGACGTGATGCTTTGGAATGATTATATTTTTGTTGGTACCTATAGAGAAGAAGATTATGCAGATTATATTGTAGCTAGAACCAACATACAAGGTGTTGCTTTTTTAGAAAAAACCTTTCCGCATAAAAAAGTAAAGTCCTTTAATCTTAGAAAATCGCAAACCAATCCAAGAGATAATGCATTGCATTTAGATTGCTGTTTTCAACCCGTAGGAACCAATAAAGCAATCTTACATAAAGAAGGTTTTTTGGAAGAGGAAGAATATGAATGGTTGTTAAACTACTTCGGAAAAGAAAACTGCTTCATTATATCAAAAGAGGAAATGTTTAATATGAATAGTAACGTATTCTCTATTTCGGAAGAAGTAGTTATTTCTGAAAAAAACTTCACCAGATTAAACACTTGGTTACGTGAAAACGGAATTACGGTAGAAGAAGTACCTTATGCCGAAATTGCAAAGCAAGAAGGATTGCTACGTTGTAGTACGATGCCTTTGATAAGAGATTAATTAAAACTGAACTCTTAAACTAGCGTTTGGCGTAAAACCTAAAGAGTGATTATCTACCTCCATGGTTTGCTCGGTATTGTTTGGATCGACTATATAATACCGATGGATGACATTGTTTTGATTGCTGATATTTTTAACGCCAATTCGTAAGGACGTTTCTAAACCTGGAAAAAGATTAAATGTGTAGCTTAACGAAGCGTCTAAACGTTTAAAGGCTTCTAGGTTTTCATTATTTGGCACATCGTAATTGACAAAATAAAAACTTCCGTTTTGGGATGTTTCATTACCTTCCAAAGGTTTTGTATACGGCAGTCCAGATCTATAAATTCCTCCTAAAGAAACTTCTAAGTTTTCTAAAATACTATAGTTAAATGCTAAAGAAACAGAATGTCTAATGTCGGCATTATTAGGAAAAGTGCTCGGTGTAAAATCTTCGAACTTGTAATCGTTTTTACTAAAGGTATAGCTAATCCAAGTGCTGTACTTTATTTTGGTTAGATTCGTTAAGAATTCAACGCCTTTTGCCGTATAATTTCCTGTAGCGTTTAGGTATTGAAAGTTGTTATAAAATCCTTGGTTAGATACGGTAATACCATCTACTTTTTTATAAAAACTGGTAAGGTCTATATAGAAATTATTTTTTTTAAATTCGACTCCAAAAGAACCTTGCTTACTTGTTGTTATTGGAATGTTTTCTTCGTTAGCTAAAATCCATCTTCTGTTTTCAACACCTAAAAAGTCATCTTGAAAATCTATTATTTGGTTTGTAGATTGGTTTTTAAATTCTCCTTCTACTTTTAAAGCAATATTCTTGGTAAGCTTTTGTCTGAAATTTATTCTAGGTTCTATTAGTAGTTTATTAAACTTTTGAAAGTAATTAAAACGTACACCAACTCTTAAATAAGTATTATTCTTTTTATATTCCCCTTCCGAGAAAAAAGCATGATTTAATAGTACATCTTTTTTTTCTTTCAAGTAAGAAGGAGCACTAACAAAAGTGTTATTTAAAATTCCTGTTTCATTAAATTGGTAGCCATTTAATAACGAAAAATTTTCAGTAACAGCAAAGTAAGAGTTCAGTTTTAATCCAGTTTCTAATACTTCATTACCTTGCTGTAAGCGTTGGTCTGTTTGCACTCTATAGTCATCTGCATTTACAGTATATTTAGACGAGTAACCAATTAGTTTTGTTTTAAATCTTTTACTCCATTGCGCTTGCCAATTTCCGCCAAATCCTAAATTCTCTTGTGATAAATTACTGTTTTTAGATATGGTTTCCTCTTCCGTGTTCGTAATAGTTTCCTCGTAATCTAAATTATTATGAATGCCAATAATGTTAGCACGAAACTTATGCTTTTCGTTTAGATCAAATAATAATTTTGCGGAGTAATCATAAAAGAAGAAATCGGAAGAAGTACTAGTTTCATTAGCAGTTTGGGTGCTAATATCGCTATCTTGAAAACTTCTCTCAAAATAATTATCATAAGTTGGAGTACTTAGATAGTCTGTAAAAGAACGACGGCCAGACACATGAAGTTCTAGTTTTTTAGAAATAGGGATTTGTAAAAAAGCATCAGCACTTATTAAATTTAGGCCTGCTCCTCCAGATAGAGTATTGGTTAAATCGTCTTTAGTACTCATGTTAATAGTACTAGAAACACCATCGCTAAATTCGCTACTTGTTCCGTTTTTTGTAACGATTACTTTGTTGGTTAAATTAGGATTGTATGCCGAAATTAACCCGAAGAAATGCCCAGAATGATACATTTTAATACCGTCCCAAATAATTAAATTTTGATCGTTAGTTCCGCCTCTTACATTTATATTGGCTATACTTTCGTTAGCACTTTCAACGCCAGGAAGCGCTTGAATAGACTCTAGAATATCTGGTTCTATTAACCCTGGAAGTATGCCAAATTTTTCCGTATTTAAAACCGTACTACCATCTAATCGTTTTTGTAAACCTGTGGTTAAAAATTTAGTGATGATAATTTGGTTGAGTTCTTCGTTAATTTCCTTTAAAACAATGGTGTTACAATTATTGTCTTTATTAAAAAAGTTAGTTGCTTTTAATTTTTTGCTCTCAAAACCTAAATAGGAAATGCTTATTAAAGCGGTACTTGCTACCTCGGTAAGTTTAAATTTACCAGCGTAATTAGTAGCTGTTCCTGTTTGCGTGTTCGTAATAATAATAGAGGCACCTAATAACGGTTCGTTGTTTTCTTGTGCTAGTACAATACCACAAATATCGATGGTTTTATTCACCACAGATACGGTTATATATCGCGAATCTAGTACCTTAAAGTTTAGTAAGGTTTTGGTGTTTAAATACGCAATGGTTTGGTTTAAGGTGTTTTCTTCGGAAGGATTTTCAATAAATACATGTTTTACATCATCTACCGAATAAGAAAACTTCACATCAAACTTTTCTTCTAGTGCAATTAGGATAGAAGTAAGCGCGCTTTTTTCTGTAGTAGTTTGGCTATAACTGACACAAGTAAAAAAGAGTAGTATATAAAAAATACATTTATTGAACTTCATAATTTTTAAAAGTAACATTTTCACCAGTAATAGTATAGCTTAGTTTTAACGGAATTGTTACAGATTGTAATGCTATGTCTTTGTTGCTATGTGTAAAAGTACCTGTAAACAATTGGTTTTTGTCTACATTAGTTGCATCAATTTGAATAGTATATTGTCTTTCTAGTTCTTCAATTACTTGGCTTAAAGGAATATTGGTAAAGCTAGATTCTTGTTGTAGCCAAGAAGGATTTGTAGCATGAATATCTTTAAGTTCTATCCGGTTATTTAATATTCTAAAAGACTTTCCTTTCGGCAGTTTTACGGTTTCATTATTATAGGTAACATTAACCAAACCTTCGTAACAAGTAACCTCAAAATAGTTTTCTCTTTCTTTTACATTAAACTGTGTTCCTAAAACTTGAACGATTCCGGCATCTGTATGCACAGAGAATTTTTTTCCTTTTGCTACTTTAAAAAAGGCTTCACCATCTAATTCTAAACTTCTATTATCTTTCCATGCTTTTTTATCGAAACTTAATTTAGAAGCTGCATTTAAAATAACTTCAGAGTTATCTGGTAGCTGTACGGTTTCTGTTTGTGCAATGGTAGTTTCAAAAGATTGCGTGTTATTAAAAAATAAAAAGTAAGACGAGGTAAGCATAATTGCAAAAACGGCAGCTATTCTATAAAATTGTTTGAAATTTAACGTTCTAACTTTTGGGTCTTTTTTACTAAGCTTTCTGTTTTTAAAATCTTCTAAAGCTTTTTGTGCATCTATTTCTGGAGCTTCTAGTTGCGAAGCATAATGGTCTATTTTATGAAGTGTTTCTAAATTTTCAGACGCACTTAAATCGGCAATCTCTTGTTTAGATAGCTCATGGTTAAACCATTTTAATATGTCTTTTTCTTTTTTCATTCTTAGCGTTCTATTAATAAGACAATTACCATTGTATTTACCCTACTATAGATCTTAAATATTTTCTATTTGTAATCGTAAAGCTTTTAAAGCTCCCGACATTCTTTTTTCTACTGCCTTTTGTGAGAGGTTTAAAATTTCAGCAATTTCTTTATATTTTTTACCGTCAATTCTATTCATTAAAAAAACTTCACGTTGTCCTTCGGTTAAAGCAGCAATAGCATTTTGTAGTTTCGTTTTAAATTCTTCTTCTTCTAATAAGTATTCCGGACTCTGGTTATTGGTGTCTAAATATGGAGCTGCTTTTGCATATGCCATGACCACTTTATTATGCTTTATGTTATTTAGAAATAAATTATTTACAGTGGTAAATAAATAGGTTTTGGCTTTTGTAAAATCAATTTTAGAACAGTTTTCCCAAATTTTAGAAAATGCATCTTGAACTAAATCTAGCGTATAATCTTTATCTCCGCATTTGTAATATGCAAAATTGTTTACTGCTTGAACCTGTTTTAAATAGAAAGAATTAAAATGAGATTCTTCGCATAGGTTATTAGTAGTTTGGGTCATTTATTAATAGAATATTAAAGTTGAAAGATAATATATTTTTAAAGAAGTAGGGTAAAATGATTTTCAAATGTCTTAGTAGCATAAGAACATAAAAACAAAATTATCATGGGCGACAGAACATTAGAATTTATAGAAATTACCTTAATCGTATTTGTTATGGCATTACTTATTACCTGCATAATACTTTTAAAAGAAATTCAATAAAAGAAGTAGGGTAAATATAAATAGGATTGTCTTAGTAATAGAAAACGAAAAAATCGTTAAATAAATAAAGTTAAATTTGTAAACATTAAAAAATTATGAAAAATTTAAAATTAATTACCGCAGTAGTATGCATGGCATTATTTTCATTGATGTCATGTCAAGATGAAATTGATAATGAAAATGGAAATAACCCAAATACGAATAACGCAGATTCCGAAACTGCAAATAACCTAACAAGAACATCCATGTTTGATGGTTCTTTTGATGATTTTTTAGATGGCGTTTCCTGCTCTTCTATTTTACTACCAGTTACAGCTACAGTAAATGGAACATCTCTTACTATTATAAACGAAGCAGATTACACACAAGTTATTAATATTTTAGGAGCGTTTAATACAGATGATGATACGGTAATACTTCAGTTCCCACTAACGGTTACTTTAAGTAATTATACCGAAGTCGTAGTTACTAATCAGGGAGAATATGATGCGTTAGTAGATGCCTGTGAAGCAACGGAAGCGGCTGGAGAAGCAGCAATATCGTGTTTAGATATCGACTTTCCTTTTACTATTTTAACCTATAGTTTAAATCTAGAACAAACAGGAAGTGTTGTATTAGATTCAGAACAAGAATTATATACGTATATGAATAGTTTTAGTGATGACGAGTTATTTTCTATTAGCTATCCTATAAATCTATCTTTTACCAGTGGCACTTCTACAACTATAAGTAGTGATTCAGAATTACAAGCAAGTATTAACGATTGTCTGAATGATGAAGAAACTATAGATGAAGCGGAAGAAGATGCAGATGCTTTAGAAGAAATTTTAGTAGATGGTATTTTTCAAGTAGAATCTTTTATTAATACAGGAATTAACACTGCTAATGACTATGCCGAATTTACTATAGATTTTGCAAATGATTTAAGTATAGTTGCTGAAAATACAGTAAATGCAACCGTAAACGATGTGCAAGGTACTTATGAAGTAAGCTCGCAAATGCAAGTTTATTTAGACTTGAACTTTACAGGTAATGCTACCTTTAGTCTTTTAAATAATGACTGGATGGTAACGAGTTATAGTAGTACTTCTATTACATTGCAAAGCACTACCAATGCAGCCATCACATTAGTGCTGACTCAAATATAAAGGGAAGTAAAAATCATTAATAAAACAGCTATTAGATTTCTAGTGGCTGTTTATTAGAAACACATAAAATGAAAAAAATAATACTTGTACTCAGTCTTTTACTAATAGTAGTTGCTTGTACTACAGATGCATCATCAAATAGCGATGCAAACAATAATAATAATAATAATAATACAAG
>Ga0209344_10002040_pt1 | contig 23626 bp, 24 predicted proteins | sample Cruoilmetagenom6_FD_187293 | JGI IMG/M metagenome (GOLD analysis project Ga0209344, IMG submission 187293) | Oil polluted marine microbial communities from Coal Oil Point, Santa Barbara, California, USA - Santa Barbara Oil Seep Sample 6 (SPAdes)... | ecosystem: Environmental > Aquatic > Marine... | reverse complement strand
CAAGACGACGACCACCGTGAACCTGGGGGCCGCTCTCGCGGAACTCGGACAGCGCGTTCTTCTAATCGATCTCGACCCGCAGGCGAATGCGTCGACGGGGTTGGGCATCAACCCACGCGCTATCGAGAAGAACATGTACGACGTACTTCTCGGTGACACACCACTCGAAGACACCTTGGAGCCTGCCGCTGATGTCCAAGGGTTGTTCGTTGCGCCATCGAGCCTAGATCTAGCGGGTGCCGAGATTGAACTGGTGCCCGGTTTCAATCGAGAGAGGCGACTCATCGATGCGTTGGCTCCCATCGTCGAAGACTACGACTACGTCTTCATTGATTGTCCACCATCACTTGGCTTGCTCACGATCAACGCCCTGGTCGCAGCCACCGAGGTGCTCGTTCCCATCCAGTGCGAGTACTACGCACTTGAAGGTGTCGGTCAACTCGTGCGGAACGTGGAACTCGTCCGCAAGAGCCTCAACCAATCGCTGGAGATCTCCACGATAGTCTTGGTCATGTACGATGCTCGAACGAAACTTGCGGGGCAAGTCGTCGACGAAGTTCGAAACCATTTCGGCGACAAGGTGTGCAAGATCGTCATTCCCCGTGTGGTGCGTCTGTCTGAGGCACCCTCTTATGGCCAACCGATCACCGTGTTCGATCCCGAGAACCGGGGAGCGCAGGCCTATCGGGATCTTGCCAACGAAGTTCTTGGCAACGAACTTAACCTCGATGACGAACCGACTTCGTTGAGGTCTGAACCGCAAGGCGGTGGTGATCCTGTTGTCGAGCCTATTCCCCCCGGTCTAAACGATGCGGTCTTGCATGAGCTTTCGTCATCGCATGAAGCTGCAGGGGCTTCGGTCGGCAACCAGCCCATAGATGATTCGGCGTCGCCACAAGAGGCGCTTCGACTAGATCACACCGAGGAAGGCTCATGACTCGCCAGAGTGGACTTGGACGCGGACTCGGGGCGCTCATCCCCTCTGATGTCAGTGATGACCCTGAAGCCACGTTTCAGACGGTGGCTATTTCGGCCATTCATGCAAACAAGTATCAACCCCGAGAACACTTCGACGAAGAGACCCTAGACTCACTCACAAACTCGGTGCGTGAGCTTGGAGTGTTGCAGCCGCTTCTCGTCCGCAACGACGGTGACGGGTATGAATTGATCGCCGGTGAGCGGCGTTGGCGCGCTGCGAAACGAGCAGGGCTTCAACATGTTCCCGTCATTGTTCGCAAAGCCGATGACATGGCGTCGCTCGAGCAGGCCCTGGTCGAGAATCTTCACCGGCAGGATCTGAATGTCCTCGAAGAAGCAGCCGCGTACCAGCAGCTTGCCGATGACTTTGACCTAACGCAAGCGAGGATCGCGAAGCGCGTGGGGAAGTCGCGTTCAGCAGTGGCGAATACGCTGCGTCTTTTGACGTTGCCAACGACTATTCAGGGGTTTGTCTCTGATGGCCGCGTCAGCGCAGGACACGCCCGCGCGCTGCTCGGTCTTGAAACCGAAGCTGAACAATTGGCGTTGGCTCAGCGGATCGTGTCTGAAGAGCTGACGGTTCGCGACGCCGAGCGAATCCTCAAGGAAGAACGCCCATCATCGACGAAACCCGAGTCCCGCGACAAACCCGAGTCTGACTCACGGCCAGCAGCAGGAACAACGAGGGCACCAGCGGTACTCGAGCTTGAACGACTTCTTTCTGAGCGCTTGGAAACTACGGTGGGCGTATCAATCGGCTCTAAGAAGGGCAAGATTTCGATCGATTACGCTGACCTCGACGATCTTGAACGGATCTACCGAATTATTGCTTCATAACGAACAAACGTTCGATCAGACCGAATCAGAATTACCGGTGTGCTGCCCGGGCACCGTGATCCATCTAAGGATGCTCTCATGAACGGCTGAAGCGATCTCACGTTTCAGCGCCGAGAGTTCATTACGTGGCCCAAGACGGAAAACGACGGCGGGCATACGGGTCTCACGTAGCACCGGGCTGCGTGTGCCTTCGACACTGCCTGGCGTTCGCATTGCCAGTGACAATGCGTCTACTGCGAAATTGGCCAGGTCCTTGCCGCCGTAGGAGGAGAACGAATCGATCTCGAAGAACGAAGCCTGGCATGCCTCGTCCACAACGGCCATCAGCCCCACATAAAGTTCTGCATCAAACTGGTTTGCCGCTCGTGCATGGGTCGAGCCATCGTTGTGGTGCAGCAATAACACCCGTGCACCGCCGCGGCGAAGTACGGCACCAAGTTCGCCAGCGACCACGGGGGAGAACCCGAAATCTCCAACCACGATGCGACGGCCCACAAGTCCAGCGGGTCCGTTGCGGAGACGCTCTTGTTCGCGTATTGCTGCGACCGGCCGCGCGGCGTTTGCCGACAGCCGAAGTCTTGTCAACGTCGCGGCCGTCGTTGGGCCAGCGACGCCGTCGACGGGTAGGCCAGCGTTTCGCTGAAAGTCACTGACTGCGTCTTCGGTCTCGGGGCCAAAGATCCCGTCGATCCAGCCTGTGTCGAATCCAAGACTCCCGACGAGCAGCTGTAGCTCGGCAACGTCGTCGCCGCGCATCATCGGCGTTCTGCGACACAACAGCCGTTCGCCGAAGTTGTGACCAGCCTCATCGAGAGACTTCCAGGTCTCGCCACCGACAATTCCACTGCCCTCGAGACCGCGCCTTCTTTGAAAGGCCACTACAGCGTCGTGGGTTGTCCCGGCGAAGCGGTCGAGGTACAAGGTCTCCACTAGGTACCCGGCAAGAATCAGGCGCTCATGCAGCTCGACGACGGCATCGCCGACGTCACCTCGTTGGAGTCGTGGTCGCCCAGAGTCTTCCATCAACGTGAGGCTACTGGTCGTCGCCGGGCGCCCGTGGCGCGCAGCAGACTACAGATATTCAGCGATTTCCCCAAGGATCGCATCCTTGGGTTTCGCTCCAACAATCTTTTTCACGGGTTCACCGTTCTTGAACAAGATCATCGTGGGAATACTCATGACCTCGTACTGGCGAGCCGTGTCGGGTGCGTTGTCGACGTTGAGCTTGGCAATCTTGACGTTGCCGACCTGCTCATCGGCGATCTCGTCCAGGATCGGGGCAATCATCTTGCAGGGTCCGCACCATTCGGCCCAGAAGTCGACGAGTACGGGTTCACCCTCGCCAGAGATGACGTCGGTGAAGGTCTCGTCGGAGAGGACGGTTACGTGTTCTGAGGCCATGAGGGGGAGTCCTTGTTGCTCGTATCGATCTTGTAGGGAAACCAGTATGCCCGCTCATACATTCCCGGTGTTCGGTTTGCCCTAGAGGCCTTGTTCTTCGAGCCAGCGTTCGGCCTCTAATGCTGCTTGGCAACCAGAACCCGCGGCCGTGATCGCCTGCCGGTAGTAGTCGTCTTGCACATCACCCGACGCAAAGACACCGGCAATGTTGGTCGCTGCACGACCTGGCACCGTCTTTAGGTAGCCGTTGTCCTTCATGTCGAGCTGGCCGGTGAACAGATCGGTGTTTGGTCGATGGCCAATTGCTATGAAGAGGCCAGTGACCCGAAGATCAGAGATTGAATCGTCGAGAGTGCTCTTGATCTTGACACCCTCGAGTTTGGCGTCGCCTACGTATTCGACGACCTCGCTATTCCAGAGGAACTCAATCTTTGGGTTCGCAATCGCGCGGTCCTGCATGATCTGGGATGCACGGAGTTCGTCTCGTCGGACCACGATGTTCACCTTCGATGCGAACCGACTCAGAAAGCTCGCTTCTTCAAGCGCTGAATCCCCTCCACCGACAACGGCAATCTCTTGATCTCGGAAGAAGAATCCGTCACAGGTGGCACAGGTCGAAAGCCCATGGCCGATCAGCTCATTCTCGCGCGGAAGGTTCAACATGACGGACTGTGCGCCAGTAGAAACAATGACGGTTTGTGCGAGATGGGTGGGCTCGACGGCTTCGGGGTCACCGACCCATATCTTGAACGGGCGCTCGGAGAAGTCGACCTTGGACACCTTGACGGTTTGGACCTCGGCGCCGAATCGCTGGGCTTGGGCCTTGAAGTTCATCATGAGCTCTGGACCCATGACGCCGTCTGGGAAACCAGGAAAGTTCTCTACGTCGGTGGTGAGCATCAGCTGACCCCCTGGCTGATCCGAAGTAGAAGAGGGCTCACCCTCGAGCACCAACGGTTCGAGAGATGCTCGAGCGGTGTAGATCGCAGCGGTAAGTCCAGCTGGACCAGAACCAATGATCACAACATCGCGGACATTGTCTGAGGCACTGTCTGACATGGCGTTCCTTGTGGGGAGTGACGGGGAGGTCAGGCGACGCGTTTACGCCACAGGACAGACCCTGCAAAGGTGAAGATCAGGCCGAGGACCAAGTAGACCAACCAGACGCCCAACCCCAGCACATTGGTGCTGATGTGGTTGAGCAGGTGGACGATTCCGACCAACAACATGATCACCGCGGGAACACCCAAAAGGATGATCACCATTCCATACACGACACCTCGGACGACCTTGGTCGCAGGTTCGGTGGTCTTGTACTTGACGTTGTCAACAAGGTTGACAATTGTCTCGGTTGTTTGTTGTGGCCAGTCTGGGGTCGAATCGCTCGGCTGAGACATGGCTGGGAGCCTATCGAAGCTGAGCGCAGTCCTCTGCGTCGAGCGTTGTGACGCTTTCGTCGTCGGCAAAGCTGAGGATCAGCAATCTGGGGTTGCTGCCATCTTCGTCGAGGATTGCGAGTGCAAGTGATGTGGTGTCGATGACTCCCAGCGACTCGACACATGCGGGAGAGAACCCGGCTTCGAGAACCGTTTCGATAGCTTGTTTGCTGGTCAGGGTCGGTGCGATTGCTTGTATGCGGATCAGGTCGGCGAGCACCTCGATGGAATTGACTCGGGTGATCTCACCAAGCGCGGCATCGGCCTCGAAAGAATGATCGCTCGCCGGTGCTGTAGTCGTGGCCGCATCTGCCGCGTCGTTCATGGACTCATTTGCTGCAGCGGGGGCACTGGTAGTTTCGATATTGGTCTCAACATCGTCGTGGGAGTCATCGACGGCGTCGTCACTGTCGGCAGCTGCTGTGGGCGTCATCTGCCTCTCAGCGGGAGCGTCGAATGAGGCAGATCCACTGTCTTGGGTGCCAACGTCGGAGGCAGCGGTGTCCGAGTCGTTTCCGCTGCGAGACAACAGCGCGAAAGGAAGGGCGACGACGAGAGCGATGGCCGCAGCCAGGAGTGCAAACCGCTGCAGGTCGATACCGCTCTTGACCGTTGTCTTCGACGTGGTGTTGTGACGCGCCGCTGCGAGTGAGATGACCTCGGGACCGGTTGGTTCTCGCGCAGCCATGGCTGCCGCGATTGACGCGCTCCGTCGTTGTGGTGCGGCGTCAGGTACAGGTGCGCAGACGTGGGCCACGGCCTGTCGAATTTGTGCGAGTCGAGCTGAGGCAACGGTATCAGCGGCAACGGCCGCGACGATGTCGGCGCCGGCCTCGCCATCTATGACGGCCGAGAGGATCTCGTCGGTGAAGGGTTCAGTGCTCATCGTCTGTTCCTTGTACGCCGCGAGTATCGACTTGGTTCCCGCCATTGGTCACAGGGCCAATGATGTCGGCGAGTTTGCCTCGTCCGCGAGCGATCCTCGACCGAACAGTGCCCGGTGCAAGGTTCAATACCTCGGAGATCTCGCTGTAGTCCATGCCACACAAGTCGCGCAGTACAACGGGCACTCTGAAATCTTCGCCGAGCTGTTCAAGGGCGTGCTCGACATCGATGTGTGCTGTCGCGGCGTTCTCTAGGTTCCCGAGCGCAGCGATCTGCAGGTGTCCTTCGTCATCATCGAGTGAGGTAGCGTTTCGACGTGACCGTCTCCGGAGTTCATCGATCGCAGCGTTCGTCGCGATGCGATAGGACCAGGTGCTGAATTGTGCGCGACCATCGAACGAGTCGAGGTTCTTGACGATCGAGATCAACGCCATCTGTGCCGCATCATCGGCGTCGGCACCGCGGCCAACGACCTTCGCGCAGACAGCTCGAATTCGATCGTGGTGCCGATCAAGCAGAATTTCTAGCGACGACAGATCACCGCCCTGAGCATTGCGAATCAGATCGTCGTCATCGGCCAGAGTCAGCATTCACTCGACCAGATCTATCTCAAAGATGTCGAGACGTTGCACCCGTTCGGCCGCTGCCACCTGGGCCTCGTAGTCTTGGGGGTTTTGTTCAGGATCGACGCCGAGGTCGGTAATCCACAACAACATCGCCGTCACAGAGATGTCGGGTATGTCGAGCTCGGCTTGTTGACCAAGCCCGCTGAACTCCGCGATTGGTTCACCCCAGCCCGCGAGTCCGCCAGCAACTTGGTCGGCGTCGTACACCCGCGCTGCCCAGTCGATTCTGTTCGTCGACACCACCAGAGAATCGATGGGTTGTGGTTCTTCGAATTCGACGATCAGGCCAACGCCTTTTTTGATCGCCCCGAAGGTTCGTGTGGTGTACGACTGTGTGTACCAGAACGTCGCAGGGTCACCGTCGATGGCACGTAACGCAGCCTCGTTGTGTTCGGTGTCGTCGCCAAGGGGGTCGAAGCCGAAGCTCCGCTGTCCGTTGATGAACTCAACAATCGTGGTGGTGGTCGTCGAGGTTGAACTCGAGGTCGTGGTGTCCTCCTCCAAGGATTGTCCGCCAGGACTCGTGTTGGTGAGCTCATCTGATTCGAGCGTTGTCGTGGAGGTCTGGTCAACGGTTGAGTTATCCCCGCTGAGGCGGTCGTTCACCGCGTCACCGGCTGGTTTCAGCAACAGCCACACCGTCGCGACTGCGGCGATCATGAGGGTCAGTGCGATCACCGGACCCAGCCAGGCAAAGCGGCTGCGACTTCGGTGGTGTTTGGCCAGGGGAGGTTCCCCCGAGCCGCGCGCAGGTATTGAACGAGGACGGACAGAAATTGCTTCGGATCCGTTAGAGGGAACACCACCTCCGTGGCTTGAACGGCTGCCGGGGGGAGATACCGCCGCTGGCGGAGGTGACACGACCGGTGGTGTCGGTGCAGGCTGGTCGGCGAATGAAGCGCTTCGTATTGGGATGCTCGCCGGTGGTGACTCGAGGACCGTGGCGTCCCCCCGCATGGCTGCATTGAGTGACGCAGCCCATGTCCCAGCGTCAGCGAATCGGTCGTCGGGGTTACGTGAAAGGCCGCGTGCCAAAAAGTCGTCGAGAGCTGCTGGGATGTCGGGGCGAAGCTTGCGGGCCCGTGGCGCATCCTTACTAAGACGATCCATCGCACCCATCAAGTCGTTGGCCGCGAACGGAACCTGTCCGCACAACATTTCGTACAACACGGTGGTGAGGCCGTAGAAATCTGTACGACCGTCGACGCTGTGTCCTTCGATTTGTTCGGGCGCGAGGTATTTGACCGTTCCGACAAGCGAACCAGATTCGGTATGACTTGTTTGGTCGAGCGCTTTGGCAATCCCGAAGTCGGAAAGTTTCACCTTGCGATCGGGTCGCACGAGGATGTTTGCGGGTTTGACGTCTCGGTGAATGATGCCATTTTGGTGGGCATGGCCGAGTGCGCCGGCGAGTTGGATGGCAACCTCTACGGCATCGGCCGACGCGAGGGTCGGCCGTTCGTCGAGGATGGTTCGCAGGTCGCGCCCCTCGACGAGCTCCATGATGATCGCATCAGAGCCATCGGCGGTGACCGTGTCATAGATGCCGACGATGGCCGGGTGGGTGAGTCGTGCCGCCGCTTGGGCCTCACTTCGGAATCGAGACAGCACCGATCTGTCGGCTGCGAGGTGCGAATGCAGCATCTTGACTGCAACGCGGCGCCCGAGGCTGCCATCGACGGCCTCCCACACCTCGGCCATACCACCCGAGCCGATGCGCGCGACCAACTCGTAGCGATCAGCGAGGCGACGACCAGACACTGGGCGACTATCGGTGGACGCGCGCGACATAACGAAGAAAAGTTACTGCTCTCCCTCGCTGATTGGGCATCACTAGCCGGTTCAAGCCTTGACCTGGTAGGTGATTCCCACGGTGCCCGGTCCGCCGTGGGTGCCGATCACCGCACCAATGATGTTTGTGCGTGCACTCGCGACGCCAGCAATATCGGCCAGGCTGGCCATGAATTCGTCGATATCGGTGGCGTTCGCGTGCAAGATTGCCAGGTTTTCGACCTCGCCGGCTTCTTCGAGTTTGTTGCGGACCCAGGCAAGTGACCGTTTGCGGGTTCGTTGTTTGCCCGCGGCAACAACCTCGCCCGAGCTCAGATCGAGAAGCGGCTTGATCGACAGGATTGCGCCGAAGGCAGCCTGTGCACCGCCGATTCGTCCACCCTTTCTCAGGTTCTCGAGGGTGTCGAGGGTGGCATACACGCGAGTCCGACCAGAAAGATCCTCGGCCAGAGCGGCGACTTCATCGATTGTGGCACCTTCGCTTGCGGCCTTGGCTGCGGCGAGAACCAACGATCCAAGGCCACCGGTGACCGACTTGGAATTCACGACTCGAACGTCGATCTTGACATCGTCCGAGCTCGCTGCGGTGCGGGCGGACTGGATCGTGGCCGACAGTGCTTCGGAAAGGTTGATGCAGACCACGCCGGTTGCACCTTCTGCAGCCATTGCATTGAACATCGCGACAAAGGCACCCGGAGCTGGAGCCGACGTTTCGGGAAGCACCTCGGACTCGGCCAACCGGCTGTAGAAGTCGTTGGTGCTGAGCCCGGTTCGATCTACGAACTCGTCGTCGCCGAATCGAATCGAAAGGGGCACCATGCCAATGCCCCAGGTGGCGAGTTCGTCATCGCTGAGGTCGCAGGCACTGTCGGTAACGATTCGAATGGTCATGTTCAGACTCCGAGAGATTCTTCGGTGGGGTTGGCAGCGTGGTGCTGAGGAAGCGTCTCGACTGTATCTCGGGTCGAACGGAGGTGCCGCAGCCACCACAGCAGCAAGACGACTATCGAAACTGCGCCGATGGCGATGCCCACGCCAGAAAAGGCGAAGGTTCGCACCAGGACCTCAGAAGAGCCGAGCAGGATCGAACGGTCGGGGCTGAGCACTTGGATCCGAATTGGTGAGTCACCAGAAGCGAGCGCTTCTATTGGAAGATCGATGCGATTGGGTCCAGGTTTGAGGTCGATCAACACCTCGCTGCCGCCCGGGAACGCGAGTTTCTCGCTGTCGAGCAACAAGAGTACCGATGCGTTCACGTCTAGGTTGTTCTCGACGACGATGGGTACGTCGGAGAGGCGACCGGTCAATGTGATCGTGTCGTTCTTTGGTGTGGTGATGGAATCTGACTTCTGCGAATCGATCAGCGCGTAGATGGCGTCGATGTATGACGCCCGCGTCTCGGGAGTGTGGGCAACGTCGGCGCTCACATGTAACAGTTCATAGAGCCGAGTCGTTGAATCGCGGTCACCAGCGATGACACTCGACCAACTTGTGATGGCGGCCTCGGCTTGGCTGAACTCGGTTCGGTATGAGCCAAGATCTTCGGGGTTGCGCCGTGGTTCGAGTTCGCGGCGAAGTGGGGGACTGAGGGTTCCTATCCCTTGTGCTGAGGTGGATTCCGCTCCAGCCAAGGCCTCACGTGGGGTCACGCCGCGGATCACCGGGATTCGTTCGAGCCCGCTCAGAAAGACGTTGAGGAACTGTGCGTCTGGTGGCCAGTCATGGGGAGGTACGACAACGGCTGATTGTCGCACGTCGCTGTTCTGCAACGCCAAGAGCGTGAGGTCGGCCAAGAGACGGTTGGCGTTGTAGACGGCACCGCCAGGATTGCTGAAGTGGTTGGTGAGGCCCCCGTCGGCGACGAGCGCGGGAATCGTGCTGCCCGCGCTGGTTGGGATGAGGAATCGGGTGGTCAATGTTTGGGGGAACAGGTTGGGGTTTAGCGCCTCGACGTGTGCGGGGCGCACGATGACACCTTGCATGCCGAATTCGCTGAGCGTGTCGAGGCCCGAACCCGTGACCGTGGGGTCGAGCAACATGACGGAGGGGTCGGGTGTATGTCCTATGGTCTCGACGGTTGCCTCAGAGCCAGTGATGTACAGGTCATGAAGCGCACGGGTGAGTTCGACGTCGATCCAGGCTTGTTCTTCGACCTCGACATAGGGGTTTGGCAACAACTGTCCGCTCGTGAGGTTTTCTCTAAGGTTGTCGAGAAGCGCCTCGTGGGTTTCCTCGGTCGATTGTTTGAGGGTGACGAGCGACTCAGGCGCGATCGACAACGCGACTTGTGCATCGGGATGTGAGGCAGCCGCCTCGACAATGGTCGTGAAACCAGTTGTCTCGTCGGGTTCGAATCCCGTGCTTCCATCTGGGTTTGTGCCAACGGGTAAGTCGGATTCGACAATGATGGATGTGTCGAGTGGAGGGTTTGGTTGTGATCGCGGCAATTCGATCAGTGACGTCAAGATGCTGTCGGCCACGTTCCCCTCGGGGTCGAGCAACAGAACCTCGATTGGATGGACCGCCGAGCCTGCGTCGGTGACGAGGAGCTCGAGCGGTGGTGCGTCATCGTCGGGTTCGTCAGTTTTGGTGTTTGGACCGACGAGACCGAGCTGGAGCGGAAGTACTTCGTTGCTTGTGCTCTGGAGTTCGTTGAGCGGAACCGGATCGAGTTCGAGTACTGGTTCTTGACCCTGAAGATCAAGTCGAAGAAAGGAACCACGATCGGGCCAAGGAGGGTATGCGCGAAGCACTACTGATGAATCTGGGTGGGCGCCGGCTACCCGCACCTGGATGTCGTAGATGCCTCCATCGTCGACCCACGCACTCTGTGCGACCAATTCGAGCGAACCGCGACTTTGTGCCTGAGCCTGAGCGGTGATGAGCGTCGACGCGAACAACCCAAGGCTCGCGACGACAAGCAGCGCTGCTGCACGTTTCAGTGAGGCCATTCAAGAACCTTCAGTTGGGCTCGGTCGAGCACAAATCCAAGGCGTTCGTACAGCCGCAGAGCGTTGGTGTTCGAGATCTGTGTGTTCACGAGCATCGACGAGCCGCCCTGTCCAATGGCCCAACGAATCGAGTCGACGACGAGTTGAGCGCCGATGCCTTGTCCGCGGACCTGCGGGTCGACTCCGAGTCGTTGGAGGAATGAGGCTTGACCAGCGCGGCCCGAAACGACATATCCGACGACTTCTCGGTTGATTGTGGCAACGCGATATCGATGGATGGGAGTTGCCTTGCGAGCCGAGACAAGTCCGGAGCGGTCGAGCTTCCAGAAGTCGTCGAACGACATGGCATCGATTTCCAGGACCCGAGACGTGTCGCTGCGACGACCGGGCCGCAGCTTGGTTGTGTTGCTGTGGTCGGGGAGTTCCTGGAACCCATGGCGCAACAAATGCAGCGACTCTCGTGGAACGAAACCGGCCTCTCGAAACCCGTCTTGTTCGATTGTGGTCATTGCACTTGTGACGATCGGGCCATCGACCCTAGGAACGAGATGTGCGATGAGGCGGCCAACCTCTGTGGCATCGAGCCTGCGTTGCGGGATGATCTGGGCTCCGAGGGGGGATTCTTCCTTGATGATGATCCGAACACCGCGCACTGGGCGCGAGAGACGTTCGGGCAACATGACGCCGAGGTTACTTGTGTTCCCCTAGCCTCACCTGGCGTGGAAGAGATGTTGCCTGAGGTTCTGACCGAGATGCGCCCGCTTACCGCGGCCTTTGCCGATGCTGGTTTCTCCCTCTATCTGGTTGGTGGGATCGTTCGAGACATTCACCTGGGCGTGCCGATCGCCGATCTCGACTTCGATCTGACGACGCAAGCTCGCCCCGAGCAGATCCGTGCGCTGGTGGCTCCTTTGTCCGAGGCCGTGTGGGGTCAAGGTGAAAGGTTCGGGACAATCGGGTGTCGCATCAGTGGCCGTCCCTATGAGATCACCACACATCGTGCCGAGTCGTATCCCGACGCATCGCGCAAACCCGAGGTCGTATTTGGTGATGACATCGAGGTGGATCTGTCGAGACGCGATTTCACAGTGAACGCGATGGCCGTTGACTCCAGCGACGGGTCGTTGCTTGATCCATTCCATGGTTTGGAAGCGCTGCGCGATCGGGTGTTGGTGACGCCGATAGCGCCCGAAGTCTCGTTCTCTGATGATCCGCTCCGAATTCTTCGAGCGGCCAGGTTTATTGCTCGACTCGATCTCGCCGTTGCTGACGAGGTTCGGCTTGCGGCGGTCGATCTCATCGATCGAATGTCGATCGTCTCCGAAGAGCGAATCCGAGATGAATTCGACAAACTACTCGCTGCCCCGCAGCCATCTAAGGGACTCCGGTTCCTGTCTGCGGTTGGTGCCTGGCAGTACGTTGCATCGTCGATTGAAGTGCAGGAATTGGTCGAGTTGGGATCTGACCTCGACCGTTCGAGGGTCGACCGAGATCTACGAAGGTTGGTCACGTTCAGCAGAACCGCACCGAGCGAACGCGCGGCACAACTCGATTCACTTCGGTACTCGAATAGTGAGAGCCGCGAGATGCGTCTGGTACTTGCAGGCTTCGATTTGGTGGCCATAGCCGCCGAGAAGTTCGAAGCGTCGACGGTGCGACGGCTGCTTGGTCGGGTCGGGTATGAGTCGATGTCAGAGCTGCTCGAGTTGCTCGACGTCCGCCAGGTACCCGATCGAGGGCTGGGTGATCTACTCATTGGGCTCGCTGATCAAGAGGACCTCACAAACTTACGTCCGGAGCTGAGCGGCGAAGACATCATGGACCTTCTCGGAATTGTTCCGGGACCCGAGGTCGGTGCTGCGTTGTCAGTTCTCCAAGAACGGCGTTTCGAGGAAGGACCGCTCGACCGGGCCAGCGAGGTTGCCTACCTGCTCGAGAAGTACCGTCGCCGTTCCTGAGTTGGCGGTTGCAATATCGTCAAGCCGGTTTCTAGTTACCGATCTTGCGAGCTCGAAAGATCACCGATGCGGGGTGTGGATCTGGGCCATGGGGCTCGAGCAACGTGTCGACACGAAAGTTCGAGCGGTGGAGTTGAGTGAACACGTGGGAAATACCGTGGCGGTATGTGAGGTTGGCTCCTTCGCCGAGCACTTCGGCGCTTGCGTAGTCGCTTGTGATCACGTGAGCGTCTTGGTTGTCGACCATCAATGACGCAGGGTGGGCAAGTGTGACGATGATCGGGCGGTCGAGCTTCAAGAGACGATGTGTCTGGCGAAAGACGCGGCCGAGATCTTCGACACCTGACAAGGCATGGATCGAGATGACGGCGTCGAAGATATCGGCCTGAAGAAACGCCAGGTCGGCGAGGTCGGTGTGGTGCACTTCAACATGTACTTCGGCGGCGTCTGCGGCCTGTTTGGCCAGTTCGACCTGTTCGGCGTCTGGGTCTATGGCAACCACGCGTGCACCGAGCTGTGACGCTGCGACGGCCGAATGACCAGCTCCGGTTCCAAGCTCGAGAATTCGCATTCCTCTGACATCTCCGAGAAGGCGCCGGTCGAGACCGTCAACTTCGCCCGGCCCGAACTCGATTGTGTCGATGGGGCGTTGTTGTCCGGCCGTACCGGCGGTCGTGTACCTCTTCCAGCTCTGCATGAGCCGAACTGTAGTTTGCCGGTACCGTGAGCGGCATGAGCCATGTTGGGCAGCCCGCGGCCAACAGTGGGGGTGGGTCTATTGACTACCGTCTTGCTCGCGGACGTACGATCGTGGCGTATCTGGCTGGCGAGGCAACCCGTGCCGAGGTGTGTGACGCCCAGTCCGAGCTGATGCGAAATGCTCGCGAGTGCGGCACTCGAACCACCGATAGGTGTCCAATTTGTCACGATCAAGATCTGGTGACGGTGACCTACATCTTTGGCCCGCGTCTTCCAGCCGCCGGCAGGTGTATTGTCACCGAAGCCGACTACGACCGGATTAGGCGGCGCAAGGGGGACTTCACTCGGTACGAGGTGGAGGTTTGTCCAGACTGTCGATGGAATCATCTGCTTCGAACCAATCCAGTGGTCTGAGAGACAAGAAGGCATTTCGTGGAGCTCGAATTGGCTGCGTCGACGATTGAAGTGACCAACACCGGGATCACGGTCGGGTGGTCTGACGGCCGCAAGAGTCGATTCCATGCGTTGTGGTTGCGAGACAACTGTGCAAGCGGAGGTGATCGACAATCGGGCGATCGAGTGTTTTCGATAATCGACTTGAATCCCGAACTCTTTGTGTTGGACGCTGAACGAAACGACGACGGTGATCTGGCGGTCGAGTTTTCCGACGGGCACGAGTCGGTCATCACGTTCGAATGGCTGCAGGCGAACTCCTATGAGACACACGATCGGCTTGGTGCTGTTCGTCAGATCGAACACTTTCGGTCGGGTATGAGGTTCCGCGAGTTCGATCTCCCTCGAGCCGAGTCGCCCCAACATGGCGATCTTCTCGACGCGCTTTCGCGTGACGGTGTGGTCATCGTCAACGGTGTGCCCGGCGACACTACCGGAACCGAGATGGTAGCAACGCTGATCGGGTGCATTAGCGAGACCGAAACGGGTCGTTTGTCGGACGTGACCATGCGTTCCCATGGATGGGAATTCAGCGATGAGGGGCTCTCCGTCGAGTCGCACACCAGCGACGCCTTTCGGTACACCCCGCCAGGTGTGTCGGTCGCGCATTGTGTTGGCGCGCCAGCGTCGGGCGGTGAGTGGCTATGCGTCGATGGGTTTTACGTCGCAGCTGACCTTCGTGATAACGACCCCGATGCCTTTGACGTCCTGACCGAGACCCCGATTCCCTTTGCCCGCCATTCTCTGGCTGGTCTGACCGCTGGGGTAGACCTGCGGGCGGTCGCTCCAGTCATATCGCTCGATCGAGATCATGAGATCAGTGGAATTCGATTCGACGAACGAGCAATGGCTCCACTCGATCTCGATCCGCGTGAGATGGGCGAGTTCTATCGGTCACTGATCGCGTTTACGAAAGCCGTGCACGATCCCAGTCGTGCCGTGCAGGTACACCTACGGGCGGGGCAGGCGCTGGTCCGTGACAACCATCGAGTTTTGCTGGGCCGTTCAGCGCTTGGCACCGATGGTGATGGAGGACACATTCGATTGTGTGGCATCGATCGAGATCAGTTTCATTCGCGGGTCCGGCACGTGCGTGGGCACCTCGAACGCCCACATGTGAACGAGCGACTGCCCGGAGGCGCCAGCCTCTAGGTGAGGTGGCCATCGAGGAAGTCCTCGTGCGCGATGCGACAGTTACATGTTCGCGTGCCGTTGTGGTCAGCTTGTCGAGGCGAGTTTCACGTTCATGCTCGCAGGCTGGTGGCGGGAAGATCCCAATGTGATGGCACGTCGACAACGAGACTCTGGAGACCAACGATTGCTTGGTCGTAGTTGATGCGCCAGCCCGCAAAGGCAACCCACGCGGTATCGCGATCGACGCTTGTCTTAACGCCGCGATCTTCGAGATCGTCGACTAGTTGATCGAAACTTGCCCGTGTCACGCTGAGTTGATCGAGTTCGTGGATTGGGAGTTCGGCGGGAATGTCGTAAGAGTCCGCGATGCCGCGGAGCGCGAGGTAACCAGACCGAATGAGCGTTTGAGCCTGCCCGGTGTTTTCGACAAGTTGGAGCGCTGTGACGACGGCGGCCGCATCGAGCGCTGTTTCTGCAGCGGTAACCCATGATCGTTGCGAGCGAGCTGAGCGGAAATAGACGAGCGCGGGAAAGTTCGTGTGGGTTTCACCAACGTCGGTGAACCAGCTCTCCCATTCCTCCCACCGAGCAGCAACACCGCCCAGTCTCCCAATGGTGTTGAGACGCGCGATGAACTCGAACGGGGTCGGGGGTTCGCCAGCTCGCGTCGTGAGACGCCCAACAGCCAGTTCGCGTCTGGAGAACATGGCGTAGAAAGTGGGTAAGAAACTGATCACGAGCGCGATGATTGCGAGACCGATGAGTGCTTCAACGATCGCGATTTCGTGGGTGAGCATCGTGGGTGCGTCCAAAAAACCCAGCGTGGTGAGTGAGGAACCGGAGAGTTCAATCGCTTCCAAGAAGGTCAGATCACCAAGCCCCCAATAGATTCCACCAAATGCGAGGATCAGGCCGAGCGACCAGACCATCGGCATCGAGATGAGTACGACTGGGGCGAACGCTCCGAGAAGTTGGTGCCTTCGCTCAGGATCGTGGGCTCGTCGGGCTATGGCCACAGTGACAAATCGAGCCGATCGAAAGAGTGCGCTTGTCAACCAAACGCGTTCAGGTCGCGGAATTACCAACGTGCGAATCGCCGAGGACAACAACCAAATGGCGAGAGCGACCCCGAGAAGAACAACGAAGGCGCGACCCGTGGTCGATTCGAGCATCAGAAATGATCGAGGAGTCGGTCAAAGGTTGGGACATCTATGAACAACGTCATTGCGCGACCCTACACAGACGTTGTTGCCGCTGTCTTGGTCGAGGAACGTTGTCCGAGGAAGGCGGCGATCATCGCGATGGTGCTGTAGAGCAAGAAGCCGGTACCGAACGGAGTCACCGTGTCAATGACCTGACGATCGATGAGGGACCCGAGAAAGGCCCCACCAATGAAGATGATCGATCCCGTGACCGACGAGGCTGTGCCCGCGATCTTTCCCATGGGCTCCATCGACAGGGTTTGCATCAGTGGGGTCGTACCTGAGTTCAAGCTGGTCAGGATGCTCGCCAGTATGAACCAAGACCAGAACGCGGGAATACCGTTGTTGGCCATCGACCACGTGACATAGAGAACCGAGGCGATCACTAGCAGAACGTTCTGTACAGCTAAGACGGGAAAGGTCGAGTAGCGGCGCACAAGACGTTCGACCGTGATCACGACGATCGCCATCAGAACGGCATTTGCGCCAAAGAGAAGAGCGAACTGATCTGTCCGGCCGTAGATGTCATCGATCATTGTCGTTGAGCTGCCGAGCCAAGGAAAGAAGGCACCGTACGCCGCGGTGGTGGCAATCGTGTAGAAGAGCGTCGTGCGGTTTCCAACGACCATCCGAGTCGCCTGTGCAATCCGTTTTATCTCCAACGGCAGAACATCGGCGGGGGCCAGTGTTTCGTTGATCCGAGTGAACCACAGCGCTGCGATCACACCCAGGACTGTGGCTGTGGCCGTCGTCCATCGCCAACCTCCAATGGAGAGGAGGCCTTCGCCCACAGCCGGGGCGAGTACAGGCACGAGCATGAAGACCGCTGAAGTCAGCGACATGATGCGAGCCATGAGATCGCCGCCGTAGGCGTCTCGGGTGATCGCAAGACTGATGGCTCGAGGTCCAGCGCCCGCAATACCCCAAATGACACGTCCGGCCAAGAACATGGGAAACGACGTCGCGGCGGTCGAGATCACGGAGCCCGCGATGAACATGCCTAGGGCCATGAACATCACTCTCTTGCGTCCGAACCGATCGGCGAGTGGGCCCCAGATGAGCATGCCGACGCCCATGGCTGCCAAGAAGACGGTGACGGTGAGTGAGATTGGTGAGTCGACTGGGCCGAGCGCAAAGTGCGCCTCGATTTCGTCGAATGCGGGAAGGATCGTGTCGATACTGATTGCCACTGTCGCCGTGATCATCGACATCAGCGTGATGAACTCGGCGTTGCTGATGCCTGTCAGTTCTTCGCCTGATGGCCGTTGGGTCGTCGGTGAGGTTTGAGTCACCTCGGCGTCACGATCATTTGCCTAGGACAGTGACTATTCGGAGTGATCTTCTTCGTTGTGGTCGGCGCCGTGGTCGCCCTCATCAGAGTGGTCGTCGCCATGGCCGTCAGCATGACTTTTGTCGCCGTCATAGGAGGCAGCCGTGGCCGCTGCGAATCCAGCGACCACGGCCGCGGCAAAGATGAGACCAGCAATAGTGGCCTTCCATCCAAGTATTGGTGTGGTCTCAGGTTCTGCTGTGCCGGCCATGGGGTACTCCTCGTGTGACTCTGTCGACCACGCTAGCAACGCTCTCGCCAGTTGTTCTGTGGCGTCTAGCGCATCGACGATTTCATCTCGGCGAAGCCGGGGGTGGTTCTTTGTCGTGATGTGATGACTTTGTCTTGTAATTGAAACACATAGAGCGTCAAGAAAATCGCCAAACCTGCCGTTGAGCTAGGTCATACGAACCATTCGATATCGGAGTTAGCGATGAACAGTTTGTCCACCTTGATGAAGCTGGGAATCACTGGGCTGGTCGTTGTGGCAGCCGCGACTGGCACCGAAGTTGTCGATGTGGTGGAGGTGTTTGGGGATGTAACCGTTCAGGCGCAGGCGATGATCGACGATGTGAACATCGAGTCCGACACCGTCGTTGCTGAAGCGCCGACCGCACTGGCAGCGAGGGAGACAGCGGTTTTTGCGCGACAGGGAAGTGCTGGTTTTTCGGTGGCGTCGGGCGGGGTTGGACCAATCGACCGGTTGACGCTTGAAGAGTTGATTTCTCGACAGGACTTCGCGGATCTCGAACGCTTGCCGGTGACGCCGGTAACGACCCCGAATGGGCCGACTGTGTCGGCGCCGCGGTCGACGGCGCCGCGGTCGACGGCGCCTCCAACAACTGCAGGCCCGGTCGCTCCGACGACGATTTCTCCCACTACGACGGTGTTCGCAAATCCATTTGTTCCTACGACTGCGGCTCCGACCACCACCACGTCTACGACTGCGGCCCCCACGACCACGACCTCAACTACGTCTACGACTGCGGCCCCCACGACCACGACTGCGGCCCCCACGACCACGACCTCAACTACGACTACGACTGCGGCCCCGACCACCACCACAACCGTAGGAACCTGACGGTCGTCACATCAGACCCGGCAACAACTCGATCGTGTCTGGACCGCCGGTGTCGCTCTTGCCAGCAATGTTGAACCACTCCATGCCAAAGGCAAGCGCAAACATGTCATCGGGCATGGTCAAAAAGAAGCTGTCGGGCCCAACCTGGCTGCGATGTGCCATGATGGCGTCCTTTTTCAACCCGACAACGGCGCTCACATCGACGCCGTAGGCGATGTTGGCTTCAGCGGTTCCGAACTCACTTCGGTCGATGTCGTCGATGTCTTCGCCGGCATCTCGAGCGGCTTGCATCATCTCGTTCAATCTGTCGCGATTCATCGTGGCTTCAAACACATTCGTGATACCCACGGTGTGTGCTGCTGCCATACCCACCGTGTGGACGCGGATGTGATCGGGGTGTCCGTAGCCACCATGTTCGTCGTAGATGGTTAGGACATCGGCGTCTACTTCGCGAAGGATCTGAGCGAGCCGTGCGGTGGCTTCGTCGTGATCGGCTTGCCAAAAGCACGCTGGGTTGTCGTTGGTAGGTTCGCCCATCATGCCGGAGTCTTCGTAGCCAAGAAGGCGAGGTTCGTCGCCGCCAAGAATGGCGGCTGCTGCGGCGAGTTCGATGATTCGACGGTCCCACAACCGCTCACCCTTGGCGAGCACACCTTCTTGAGGTTCGCCCTGTTCGCCACGGGTAGCACACACGAGAACGACCCGGTGACCGGCCCGAGACGCGAGCGCCATCAGTCCTCCGGTCGAAATTGCTTCATCGTCGGGATGGGCATGAAAACAAACAAGAGTCGACACCCAAACAGGTTATGGGGAGTTCACAATGGGCCGCCTTCGCGAGCTGCGGCGAGTTGGCTGACCAAGCGGGCTTCGTGAGCGGGAGAAGGTGTCCCGGGTTTGTCGAGAAGAGCGGCCAGGCGTGCGATCGCACTCGCCTGATCATCGAATGATCGCCGATCTTGTTTCGACGCCAAGGCTCTGCGGGCCTCGCGACGCGATTTTGCGTTGACCATCGTGGAGACCTGGGCCATGGGCACGCGGTATCGATTCGCCAGCGTCGGGACCAGTTCGACGAACCGGCGATGGTCCCGTCGTCGCAACACAATGACACCAACGGCAGTCACCACAAACAACACGATGAACGCAATCACGGCGACTCCGGCCACGATGGCACCACCTTCTTGTTCGGCGAGGCTGAGCGAACCGTTCCACGCCGCGTGGGAACCCATGGCTAGAAGCAGTCCCCACCATGCCGTCGTGATCGTACGTCGGTTGCGAACGGCGAGACCCACGGCCAATCCCGTCCACGCTGTGAAGAGCGGATGTGCAAAAGGAGTGAAGATTGCTCGACCTACGAAAGTCTCCCACAAGATGTCTTGTTCATCGGCGAGGTAGAAGTAGCTGACGTCTTCGATCACGGCGAAACCAAGACCGGCCCAACCTGCGTAGACGAGACCGTCCATGATCCCGTCTACCTCGCGGCGGCGAACCATCCACAAGAGGGCACCAGCTTTGGTGAGCTCCTCGATAAATGGTGCGCTCACGACGGCGGCGGCTGTTTCGCTGGTGAGTGCGGCGAAGATCGTGTTGAACAGCAAAGAGATGATGCCGGCAACAAAGGCACCCCAAAAAAGCGTGTGAACACGTGCCTCCCAAGGTTCTGGTTCGACTCGGTCCATCCACACAAGCACTGGCGCAACTATCAGGACTGGCACTGCCCCAAGCACAATCGTCAACGGGTTGGTGACAGCGGCATACGCGAGCAGAGCGAGGCTCGGAACCGCTGCGAGCACCACGGGCACCGAAAGAAACGACGCAAGACGCGGCTTCTTCTTGTCGATGGGCTTACCTCCGGCTTCTTCGGCCGAGGTCAGTGATGCTGGTTGGTTGACATGTGCCGACCAGAGATGCCCGTCATACCATCGCCAACCGGCCTGCTTCCACGGGTCGACATACCATCCGGCTGGTTGGCTGGCTGGCGGCGGCTGCACAGGGGGCGGCGGGGTTGTGGCTGCCGTCCACGTTCGTGGCGGTGGTGGCTGACTGGTCACGTGGCGAGTTTGGGTGTTTGCGGGTTATCAGGCAAACGTAGAGTGCCTTTCATCTCGATATTTCGAGGGCATGCACCAGCTGTCCTCCGACCCACACATGAGTGATGTCGCTACGGCCAGCGGTGCGCACGAGCTTTTCGAACCGACGCACCGGGTCATCACCACCGGGCAGATGGTCGACCTGGTCGAGTGAAATAGCGACTGCATCAAAGCGGCGGCCTACGTCGATTAGCCCGAGGGGTTCGCCCAACACGTCGGCACCTCCGAGTGTTGCCAAAAAGAACGCGGTGGTCGCGTCAATGCGACTCCGCGAAACCCCGCGCTCGTTCGAGGTCACACGTTGGTCAACGCCGTTCTCGAGGTGCCTCGATACATCGACGGCCCGCGCTGCCTGGCTGAGCAACGAGGCGCTTGGACCACCAGCGATGTCGGTTCCAAGCCCGACGCGCACACCTTGGTCGAGCGCACGGCGAGCCGGGAACACCGCGTCGCCAAAATACACGTTGCTCAGCGGGCAGTGTGCAACACCAGCCGATCGGGACACGATCATGTCGAAGTCGTCGTCCCCAAGCAAACAGCCGTGGCCAAGCACGGTTCCTTGTCGAAGCAACCCGAACCCGTCGAGCGAGGTGGTGTCCGATACCCCGTGGCGTTCGAGCACATAGCCGTGTTCCCAATCGTTTTCCGAACAATGGGTTTGCACGAGGTGTCCGGTCTCGGCGGCGAGCTCTCCCAGGCTGATCAAGAGCTCGTCGGTACACGCCGGTATGAAACGTGGGGTGATGATGGGGCGAACAAGGTCGTGCGGGTCATCGAGCGCGTCGATTTCCGCGATCGATTGCCTGGTTGCTGCGAGTCCGGCACTTGGCGATGCGTCTCGGTAGTAGTCGGGGGTGCCTTCGGGGTGGTCCATTGCCGTTCGTCCAACCCAAGCTCGTTGGCCGTGTCGAATACAAGCCATTGCGAGTGCAGTGGTCGCCTCGACGTGGTTGCTGCCGTAGTAGACGGCGGTTGTTGTGCCGTTTGCGAGCAGGGTCGGCACCATGTCATCCCAGATCTGAGTGGCGTAGGTGATGTCGGAACACTTGGCCTCGGTGGGGAACGTGTAGTCGAAGAGCCATTCATCGAGGGGAACGTCGTAGCCAGTGCCGAGCTGAGGCCATTGGGGTGCATGGATGTGCAGGTCGATGAACCCAGGCACGAGCACGGTGTTGACGGGCAACTCGACGTCGACCGTTCCGTCGTGTTCTCCCACGGGCACCACCGAAGTGATCATCCCTTCGTCGACGGTGATGACTACATCGTCGAGGTGGGCGAACTCGGTTGCGGTGGGAGTTTGAAAGACTGAGGCACGTACAGCGATCATCTGCAGAGCGTAGGTGCTCTGGCGCCTTTCAGCAGTGGCGATACCTGAAGTCGCTGGCCGATGTCACAGGCCCTCGATACGGTTGTTTCTGTGAAGTCAGATTTCGATTCGGTTTCGCGTCTAGGCGTTTGTAGGCTTGTCAACTGGTCCGGTTCTCCTTCGGGTGCGTCGAGTCCAAGTTTGTTTGACAACAGATGCCCTGCTCCGAAGTCCGGGGCCTCGGTGAGAGCCGAGTCCACAGGGAGGTACTTGCACATATGCGAGCCTACGAATTGATGGTTATTTTTGACACTGACGTTGCCGATGCAACGATCCAGGGTCATCTCAAGACACTGATCTCCGAGACCGTCGAAGCCGACGGTGGTTCGGTCGCCAAGGTCGATCATTGGGGCAAGCGTCGCTTCGCATACCAGATCAACCACAAGAGCGAAGGCACCTACATGGTGCTCGAGATCTTGCTTCCAGAGCGCAAGGACCTTTCGGCCCAAGATCGTGCTCTCCGTCTCGCGGACGATGTCGTTCGCCACAAGATCATCCGGTTGCCCGAAGGTGAAGCCACACGACGTGGTCTCTTGGGCACCCCAGCTTCGGCGTAAGAGCCGGAAAGGCGAACCACCATGGCGTATGACAACACCATCACAATCGTTGGAAACCTCACCCGAGATCCTGAACTCCGCTTCACCCCAGGTGGCGCGGCGGTCGCGAACTTTGGCGTGGCCTGGAATTTGAAGGGCCGCGACGGAGCCGAGGACAAGGTTTCCTACTTCGACGTTACGTGCTGGCGACAGCTCGCAGAGAACGTGAGCGATTCGCTCACCAAGGGATCCCGTGTTGTTGTACATGGCCGTCTCGACCAACGTTCCTGGGAGAACCAGGAAGGTGAACGTCGCTCCAAGGTCGAGATCGTCGCTGACGATGTTGCTCCAAGCCTCAAATGGGCCACGGTGGAACTCACCCGAAACGAATACAAGGGCGACGGCGGCGGACAGGGCGGCGGTGGGCAATACCAGCCAGCGCAGAACACTCCAGCCCAACCTGCCGCAGCTCCCGCGCCCCAGTACGACATGAACGAAGAGCCCTTCTAGGGCTCACCTCAAACAAGGACTAACGATTACCTATGGCCAAGAAGCCACCACCACGCGCTAAAAAGAATGACAACGGACGTCGCACCAAGAAGAAGGTGTCCGTACTCACGACCGACAAGATCGACTACATCGACTACAAAGATGTGAACCTGCTAAAGCGGTTCGTATCTGACCGTTCGAAGGTCCGTGCTCGTCGTGTCACCGGAAACGACACCCAGCAACAAGCTGAGGTCGCACGCGCAATCAAGAACGCTCGTGAGATGGCATTGTTGCCATACACGACGCGTGTTACCACCCAACGGAACAACCGAGATCGTGGACGTGACCGCGGACCTCGCGGTGATGCACCACGCGGTGATGCACCA
>Ga0209344_10002039_pt1 | contig 23633 bp, 25 predicted proteins | sample Cruoilmetagenom6_FD_187293 | JGI IMG/M metagenome (GOLD analysis project Ga0209344, IMG submission 187293) | Oil polluted marine microbial communities from Coal Oil Point, Santa Barbara, California, USA - Santa Barbara Oil Seep Sample 6 (SPAdes)... | ecosystem: Environmental > Aquatic > Marine... | reverse complement strand
CATTCGTTGCACCTCTGAATGGCAATAGCACCCAACCGTATGATCATTGACCATGCCAACGGCCTGCATAAACGCATAAACAATCGTCGAGCCACAACAGTTGAAGACGCGTTGAAGATTGGTTTTCCAAAGCATAAACAAATTATTACGATGGCTCAATGAACGTCGATTTTCGACCAGACCCGTTTACAAAGATTAAAGCGGCCGTACTGAAAACAACAAAACCAAGCACCAATGGCGTTACTCCGCCCTGAAAACTTTCACTTACGACCCAGCCAATCGGTAACGAAATAAACGTAGAAACGGCCCCTACCATCGCCGCCCCAAGACCGGCCATATCGCCCAACGGTTCCATTGCCAATGCATTCAAATTGCCAAAAAGAACGCCTACACAGAAAAAGGTGACCAGCAACCAAACCATGAATGACCAAAACGGTGGCACACCGTCTGTCAGAAAAACCGGGATCAAAAATAGGGCTGTTGCAGAAATAACGCCCCAAAGCGCCCGTATCGTCAAAAACTGCATACCAAGTCGCATAACAAATTGGGAATTCAACAGCGATGCCACACCAATAGCGATAGCGGCAATCCCGAAATAAAGAGCGAAATAAGTACCCGTATCATATGTAACTTGAAATATTTTTTGTGCCGAACTCAAATACCCTAGAAACGGGCCAAAGATTAGCCCGGCCGCAATCGTATAGCCCACCGCTACGCGGTTCTTGGATATTTCAACAACGCCCGACCAGACATTGCGCACCGAAAACTTTCTGCGTGTATCAATTGCCAGTGTTTCTGGTTGTCTGATTGCAAACCATATGAACGAAACAATACCCATTGCCAGCAACAATCCAAATGTGGCGCGCCAACCGGAAACGATAATTACGGCTTGCCCAATCGCTGGTGCCAAAGCGGGGACAATTATGAACACAGCCATAATGAAGGACATAATTCGCGCCATTGCGCGCCCCTCATGTTCATCCCGCACGATCGCAACACTTATAATACGTGGCCCCGCCATACCCAGCCCTTGCAAAATGCGCCCGTATATAAGCATGTCAAAGCTTATGGCAAAAAGGGAAAGCAAACACCCAAAAATAAATATGACGTAACTGATGTACACCACTGGCTTGCGACCAAAACTGTCTGACAATGGCCCGACAAAAAGTTGCCCGACGGCAAACCCCAAAAATAGAGATGAAACCACAAAGTGGCTGTCATTTGGGTTTGCAATAGCCAAATCCGTTGCAATCACATCAAGCGCCGGCAACATAACATCCGTCGCCATAGCAACAATGGATATCATGAAGGCAAGCATGATAATGAACTCGGTTAGCGAGCGCTGATTTGGTTTTATATCCATAGCCGAGAACTCTACGATGTTTTGTAAAGTTGCAATGGCAAATATGTGGTTTGCATTTTTGCCATTCGTCGACCGCAATCGGCAAACGGATGCAAAACAATAATCCACTATATGATTTTTGTCATACGCTTAGTGCACACCAATCATACCAAGCCGATAGTCGCTTTAACGCTGCACCTCTTTATGGCGAAAACACCCGACTGTATGGTCATTAACCATGCCGACGGCCTGCATGAATGCATAAACTATCGTCGGCCCGCAAAAGTTGAAGCCGCGTTTTTTCAGGTCTTTGGAAATCTGTGTTGAAAGGTCGGTGAAGGCAGGCACATCCGCCATTGTTGCATAGTTATTCTGCAACGGTTTACCGTCCATATAATTCCATAAATAATTGTCAAACCCTTGATCCGCATCGATTTCTTGCCAAACCCGCGCACCCTTTATCGCACTTTCTATTTTGCCGCGATGCCGCACGATACCTGCGTCACCAAGCAGGCGGGCAACATCTGCTTCGCCAAACTCGGCCACCCTATGCGGGTCAAATTTCGCAAATGCCGTCCGAAACGCATCACGTTTCTTGAGAATCGTCAACCAGCTTAACCCCGCCTGAAATCCGTCCAGCACCAGTTTTTCCCATAATGCCCGCGCATCCCATTCGGGAACCCCCCATTCTTCATCATGGTATTTTATATAAATTGGTTCTTTCCCGACCCAAGTACAGCGTTCACACATAATAATCCTCATATTTTCAATTGGTTAAATTGCTATTCAACAGTTTACTAAAATTGGAACAAAATTGGAACATTTAACTTCAAATTAGGAAAAATTCGCGCATAACAAGTGTAGTCAAACCGGAGTGTATTAAAGTGTCAAAGATGAATACGTCTTATAATTCCCAAAGCCCGTTGGATTGTATTGCCAAAAAGCGCAACGAACATATCATTGGGATTGTGACACGTGCGATTGCGAACAAACACTTTCTGTTGGCTTACCAACCCGTAGTGCTAGCAAAAAACCCATTAAAACCCGTGTTTTATGAAGGATTAATTCGCATCATGGATGACACGCGGACAATCATTCCAGCCAGAGATTTCATTGCCGTAGTAGAAAATCTGGAAATAGGGCGTATCATTGATTGCCTCGCATTAGAATTGGGTTTGAATGCCCTGGCGGAATGCCCAACCCTTCGTCTATCAATCAACATGTCCGCCCGCAGCATCGGTTATCCAAAATGGATGAAAACCCTGAACAAAGGCCTGTCTATGGACAGCACCATTGCAGAACGGGTCATTCTGGAAATAACCGAAGACAGTGCGATGCTGATACCTGGTTTGGTCAAAACCTTTATGGCCAACCTTCACAAACATGGCATTTCCTTTGCACTAGATGATTTCGGTGCCGGATATACCGCGTTTCGCTTTCTGAAACAGTTTCATTTCGACATCGTGAAAATTGACGGGCAGTTTATCCGCAATATAAATGAAGATGCCGACAATCAGGTCCTAGCAACAGCACTGATCGCCATTGCAAATCAGTTTAACATGCTATCTGTAGCTGAATATGTTGAAACTCAAGAAGAAATGTCTTTTCTTCAGGGTTTGGGTTTTGATTGCCTTCAGGGCTACCTAACGGGTCGCCCAGAAATAGTACCCCCGTGGCATGAAGATAAAACAGCCTTGCAAAAATGCATATAAGTACAAACAAAGGTCACGTTTCCGAACTGCTGTAGCACGAAAACGTTAAACAAATTTAGCGTAGAAACAGCCAAAGCTGTTATTTTATTACGATGAAAGGCGTTCGATTTCTTCTTTAATCTTCAATTTTTGTTTTTTCAAAGAGACAACCGTCAGTGGATCAGTACTCGGTCGGCTTTGTATCTTTTCCACTTGGTTGGAAAGTTGATCATGTTTTTTCTTGAGTTCAGAAATGTGGGAACCCATAGTCATATAGCACCTCCTTGTAGGAATTAACATAAGCAGTCGACCACATAAAACGAGTCGTGTCACGACTGAATATTCGAAGATTTCATTTATGATAATTAAATCTTTACCAGACCTTGGCAATCACAAGCATAAAGCCTGAGCATCGCGCAGCACAGCTTGTGCTACTGCCGAATAGGCACCAGCATCCTTATTATGTGCACTGCTTTCGTGTATCACAAGCGGTGGGCGCAGGGTAAACGGGCCATTAGTGCCTTTACGACAGGATACGATAACCCGTTTTGCTTGTTGATCTTGTCGCGATATCAGTGGCTTAACAACAATATCGCCTGTAATTTTTTCCAAGCATCCAAGGGCTTGTGGCAGAATTTCTGCGCGGTGAATAAAGGTTAATCGTCCCTTGGGCTTAAGACGCTTCAAGCCGGAAAATATCCAATCTTCTAATTTCAAACCCATCACATGTGCTTGTGATTTACCCTTATTTTCAGGAGCGGATACATTCTTGGCATCATAAAATGGCGGGTTGAACATCACATAATCAAAGCTTTGATCCAGAAGTTCGCGCGGCATTTCCATCAAATCCCCGCTGAAAACCTTAGCATCTATACTATTTGCAAGTACATTTTTCTTGGCCAGTTCCGCATATTCTTCCTGAACTTCCAAGCCCGAAATCTTTAATCCCGGAGTACGTTTACCAAGACACAGCATAGCAACGCCAACCCCGCATCCCAATTCCAATATGGACTGCCCCGCATTGGCGGGAATACTTGCGGCCAAAAATACAGGATCAGTTGCAGCCCGATAGCCATTCTTTGGTTGCAGAATATCCAGTGCACCGCCCAAAAACGCATCGCAGGTAATATTTTCGTTCATCCGCGTCATGGTTTTTCGGAAATATCAACTTCATTATCTCGCAAAATAGCACTGGCTTGAAAATAATCTCGATCAGCAACCATCAGGCGCCTTGGCATAATACCAATAGACCCCTCAAGAATGCTCATGTGGACGTCCAGATCGAAGCATTCTATATCTTCGGCGCGCAGCATCGCTGTCGCAAAGGGGATTAGGGTCGGATCGGTGGTTCTAAAAAGTTCTTTCATAGCGTTTTCTTATCTTGTAATGGACAAGCTTGTCGAGCGTGCTAATTACACGGCTAAGGAATGAAACGTGAAGAAACCATTTGAACATCTCAGCGATTTGCTGGCCGAAGATATGAGCGCAGTCAATATGCTGATAAAACAGCGTATGGCATCTGAGCACGCGCCGCGTATCCCTGAAGTTACAGCACATCTTGTCGAGGCAGGCGGTAAACGCCTGCGCCCGTTACTGACACTCGCAAGCGCCAGAATGTGTGATTACGATGGCCCGTTTCATATTCATCTGGCCGCTACAGTTGAATTTATCCACACAGCAACCCTATTACATGATGATGTTGTAGATGAAAGCAACATGCGACGTGGGCGTAAAACCGCTAATTTGCTTTGGGATAATAAGTCATCGGTTCTGGTTGGTGACTATCTGTTTTCACGGTCATTCCAACTGATGGTTGAAACCGGATCTTTGCGGGTTTTGGACATTCTTGCGAATGCATCGGCAACCATCGCGGAAGGTGAAGTTTTACAACTGACCGCCGCACAAGATACAAACACAACCGAAGAAATTTACTTTCAGGTTATCCGCGGCAAAACCGCCGCCCTTTTTGCCGCCGCCACAGAAGTGGGTGGCGTCATTGCATCCGCATCTGAAGCTCAGATTACAGCGCTCAACACTTATGGCGATGCTTTGGGTGTAAGTTTTCAGATTGTTGATGATCTTTTGGATTATGGCGGATCAAGCCAATCTTTGGGCAAGAACACTGGTGATGATTTCCGTGAACGCAAATTGACACTACCCGTGATTAAAGCCATTGCAAAAGCCAACAGCGAAGAGCGCAGCTTTTGGGATCGCGTTATTGTTAAAGGTGACCAAAACGACGGTGATCTTGAACGTGCGATGGAACTATTACAAGTTCACGGAACGTTAGATGAAACCCGTGATGCCGCAATTTATTGGGGAAACAAGGCTAAATCCGCATTGGAAACCTTGCCAAAATCCGAAATTCGCAACCTGTTGGGCGACCTAGCGGATTTTGTCGTTAACCGCGCAGTTTAAGCCCCTAGCATACAGGGTTTGATCCACCAGTCAGGGTTGGAAACCGCTAAACTTCGGGCGGCTTTTTCAGATGCCTGTCGGTTATCAAACAAACCAAAACAGGTTGCGCCCGAGCCAGACATACGTGTTAAAAATGCACCTTGCCGGTTAATCTGATCCAAGCAATCGCCAATCTCTTTCGCCACACCCATTGACGGGTTTTCCAGATCATTGCGCTGCCTTTGCAGGAATTGCTCCATAGACTCTTGATTTGCCATTTCCCCAATCGGTGCATTTTCTTTGGTTTTAAGTGCAGCAAAAACATCAGGCGTCGCTATTTTTACTTTTGGGCAGACCAAAATTGCCCATAGGCTTGGAAAACCCGCAAGTGGTGTAATTCGATCTCCGATCCCCTCCATTCGGCAAGAGATACTTTGCAGGCAAACAGGCACATCTGCCCCTAATGAAAGCCCGGCATCAGATGGCAATGGGGCACTTGTCATACACGCCATTGCACGCAATGTGGCCGCTGCATCCGCTGAACCACCGCCAATACCGGAGGCAACAGGCAGGTTTTTTGTTAAAGTAATTGCAGCACCTTTACAGTCTTTTGCGAAAGCACGGGCAGCTTGTAAAACCAGATTATCATCACCTGAACTTAACCCATACGCAAAAGGGCCATTGATTTTCAATGAAAACCCATCACTTGGTTTCACCGTAATCTGATCGCCGATATTGGCAAATACAACGATACTGTCCAGCAGGTGATACCCGTCATCACGCTGCCCTGTTACATGCAAGCACAGGTTTATTTTAGCCCGAGCAAGCTCGTTAATTTGCATTTGTTACCGCAGCCTCTTCAGCGGTCAAAACCTCATCCAAGCCAATATCCAGTTTACGCCGAATACGGTCTGCATCTTTTTCTTCAGGCTCAAATGACAGCGCCCGGCTCCATTGAAACCGCGCTTCGCGAAACCTGTCAACTTTCCAGTAAACGTCACCCAGATGGTCGTTTATAACCGGGTCTGTCGGCATCAGCTCAACTGCGCGTTCCATTGGGGCTACGGCATCTTCGAATTTGCCGATACGGTAAAGCAACCAACCAAGACTATCGGTGATAAATCCATCATTGGGCCGACCCTGAACTGCACGTTCAATCATCTCTTGAGCCTCTTCAAGCTTTATGTTTTTTTCAACCAGTGAATAGCCCAGATAATTCAATGTAGAAGGTTGATCGGGCGACAATTCCAAAGCTTTACGGAAATCTGTTTCAGCCTTGTTCCATTCGTCCAAGCGTTCATAAGAAACTGCGCGCGCATAATATAGAAACCACTGCGCCCTATTTTCTTTTTCCAACAAATTAATTGCCGCAGTATAGGCCTTATTGGCTTCTCTAAATTGCTTCTCGCCACTGTAAATATCGCCCATCACCATATGCACGCGCGCAACAGTGGGATGAGATTCTGCAAGCCTTTGCAAAACAGCAATAGCGGCTTGCGATTTTCCCGCATCAACCAATGTGTCGGCACGGCCCAGCTCTGCATTCAAATACATCGGATGGTCTACGGGTACTTTTGCCAATACCCGTGTTGCCAGATCATATTGTTCCTGCTCTTTCAGCAATTCTGACAAAAGCAACAGAGCTTGAATATTATCGGGGCGCAAATACTCTGCCAAACGGGCATAAATCAAAGAAAATCTTTCATCGTCCTCACCACTTAGAACATTTGCAAGTGTTGCAAACGTTTCAGACGTACCATCAGTGGCCGAGGTGATAAAATCAAACGGAACAGCTTGCTTTGATTGCATTTGAATACGCAAATCTTGCAGCTGTTGATCCGACGTATTGGCCGCGCCTTGTGCAAGCAGTTCAGCCGCTGCATCAAATTTTCCAAGCTGTGATAATATTTGCGCATGTGCGATCAGACTACCGCGGTTCAGGTGCAATGCATTGCCCGCATCACCCTGCATTATCTTGTCAGCCAACTCGAAGTCACCTGCTGTCGCGACGGCCAAAGCTTTATGATACTGGGCAAACACCCGCAAAGCTTCCGGCTTATTCATGCTGTCAAAATGTTTGGTCGCGGCAGACATGTCACCCAGCCCAACCAAAGCCCACCCCTGAAGCAAGCCATGCAAAAGCGGGCTTAAGCGGTCTTTTGAAACAGTCAGTAATTCTAACGCTTTATCGAATTCCTGATTTCGAACAGAAGCAGACAAAACCATCAAATCCGATAATTGGCTACCAAATTCCAGATTTGTGATTTCTTTGGCAAGCTTGACAGCACCATCTATATCCCCTGTCACAACATAGGATAAAAGTGCGTTTTGCAAAATATACGCATCATCCGGATCTTGCAGCAAAGCTTTGGAATAAAACTCTGCGGCCGCCGCATAATCGTTCCTTACATTGGCGTGATTCGCCGCAAGATAAGCCCCTGCCAAACCCTCACCATATGTTACAGTAGGGGTCGCCAGCAGGCTTGCCGCCAAAACGAAATGAAATATGGGCTTTATGCGCATTGTTACCTGCTCCTAAACTATCAGTAAGAAAGCCTAACGGCGATGCTTATGCAATTCAACCAGACTTCCATCAACTAATGGAAATCTGGCTGTGAAATGCCCAATTGTTTACATATTCGGGTAGTTTGGCCCCTCGCCACCTTGTGGAATAGCCCATGTGATGTTTTGGCTGGGGTCTTTAATATCACAGGTTTTACAGTGCACACAGTTTTGTGCATTGATCTGAAAACGCGGATTAGAGCCATCATCATCACGGATCACTTCATAAACACCCGCTGGGCAATAGCGTTGTGCCGGTTCCGCATATTCCGGTAAATTGACATCAATCGGAACACCGGCATCTGACAGTTGCAAATGGCACGGTTGTTCTTCTTCATGGTTGGTGGCCGAAAAGCTGACATTCGTCAGGCGATCAAAACTTAGTTTACCGTCAGGCTTCGGATACTCGATCGGTGCATAATCCGCCGCTTTACCTGTGGCCTGTGCATCGTTTTTACCATGCTTGAATGTTCCCAAAGGATTCCAGCCCGTCAGATTTGCCACCCACATATCGAAACCACCCAAAACCAAAGAGGCCATAAGACCCCATTTTGACCAAACCGGCTTTACATTGCGCACGCGTTTTAGGTCTTTGGCAATCGGGCCAGAACGTAAATCTGTTTCATAGGCCGCCAACTCATCACCGGCACGACCCGCTTTAATCGCATCAACCGCGGCTTCAGCAGCGGCTTTACCGGACAACATCGCGTTGTGATTGCCTTTAATCCGCGGAACGTTAACCAATCCTGCGGAACAGCCTAAAAGCGCACCGCCCGGAAAAACGATTTTCGGGATCGACTGCCAGCCGCCTTCGGTAATTGCGCGCGCGCCATATGCCACACGTTTACCGCCTTCTAACAACTCTGCAATTTTCGGGTGATGTTTAAAGCGTTGGAATTCCATATAAGGAAACACATGTGGGTTCTTGTAGTTCAGGTGTACCACAAAACCGATAAATACCTGATTGTTTTCAGCATGGTAAATAAATGACCCGCCACCTACATTGTTACCCAATGGCCATCCCATTGTATGGGTCACAGTGCCCTCTTTGTGTTTGGCAGGGTCGATATCCCAAATTTCTTTCATCCCAAGCCCGAATTTTGGCACATCGGCATCTTTGGCAAGATCATATTTTGCGATTACTTGCTTGGAAAGTGAGCCACGTACGCCTTCCGATAGAAATACATACTTGCCATAAAGCACCATACCCGGTTCATAGGACGGGCCTTGTGAGCCATCTTTTTGAAGCCCGAATTCGCCGGCAACTACACCTTTAACTTCACCGTTTTCACCATAGACCAGCTCAGAACATGACATGCCCGGGAAAATTTCAACACCCAGTTCTTCGGCCTGCTCCGCCAGCCAGCGGCAAACATTGGCCATAGATACAATATAATTGCCATGGTTGTTCATCAAAGGCGGCATCGGAAAATTGGGAATTCTAAAACCGCCCTTTTCGGACAACATCAAAAAATTATCTTCTTTGACGGTCACGGATACTGGCGCACCTTTTTCCTTCCAGTCAGGGATCAATGCGTCAAGCCCGACAGGATCCAGAACCGCGCCGGACAGGATATGGGCACCCACCTCAGAACCTTTTTCCAACACCACAACTTCCAGATCCGCATCCAGTTGTTTTAAACGAATGGCCGCTGACAAGCCGGCTGGCCCTGCACCAACAATCACCACATCGTATTCCATAGACTCGCGTTCAATATCGGCCATTCGGGACTCCCTAAAAATATCTGTCGCAAAATATGCTAACTTACTTTATGGGCCTAACAAATGCTTGCCAAGAGGGGAATTATGAACGCGACGTAATATCAACGTTTACGTCGGTTTTATCATAATCAATACAAATAAAGCTTTCGCTTGCACACACCGTAAAGCAAATTTAGAGTCGTATCTGAAACGATAAGCACAGTAGGGCGTAATGGATAAAATACCAATGACTGCAAATGGCTTCAAAGCCGCCGATGCAGAGTTAAAACAACTGAAATCAATGGATCGCCCTGCCGTTATCCGTGCGATTGCCGAAGCCCGAGAACATGGTGATTTATCAGAGAATGCCGAATATCATGCCGCCCGCGAGCAGCAAAGCCATATCGAGGGCCGTATTAAAGAGCTTGAAGGCATTATCAGCCTAGCTGAAATTATCGATGTCAGCAAACTATCGGGTACCATAAAATTCGGCGCAACGGTCACTATTGCCGATGAAGACACCGACGCCGAAAAAACCTTTCAGATTGTTGGGGAACCTGAAGCAAATATCGAAAAGGGCTTGCTGAACCTGAATTCACCCATTGCGCGCGCCTTGATTGGTAAAGAAGAAGGTGACAGTGTAGAAGTACGCACACCCGGCGGCACCAGATATTATGAGATTGTAAGCGTTGAGTTTCTATAAACCCGCCTTTGGATCTTATAAGGATTTAGTTGAATGAGCAGGCAAGACCAAACTGCCAAGAACAACGAAAAAGCTGCTCTTATATTCGCCATTTCGTTGACCGTTATCTGGATAGCGGGCATCTCCATAATCTTTTTTTTATACCCTGAAGTTGCGCGTCAGATCAGTCATGATCAAAGTTTAACCGCATTGGTAGCTGTTGGATTATTCCTGCCCCTTATTTTGATTTGGATAGCGGCGCTTTTATCACGGTCTTTATCTGCCATTCGCGGTGAAACGATTGCTTTACAAAAAAAGATCGAACGCATGGATGAAATGCTAAAAGTGCAGATCGTAGAAGAAACCGAAACCCGTGACCGCTGGATACAAAGCCAGTTAGCACAAATAACCGCCCATACGAAAAAAACCAGCCTGCACGTAACAACGCTAGCAGAAACAGTAACTGAGGGTTTGGGACAAACAAGTATTCCACGCGATACAACCGCATTACCTAAAAAAACCCTTATTCTTACGGATGAAGCACAAGCGGATTTACCCCTGAAAAATGACAACAATACTTCTAACACCCCCGTTACAATTCGCGAACTGATCAAAGCATTAAACTTTCCCGATAACGCAAAAGACACCGAAGGATTTCGCGTATTGCAGCGCGCATTAAGCGACCCGACCACATCCAGACTTGTACGTTCTGCCCAAGAAGTTCTAACCATGTTGTCAGAAGACGGTATATATATGGATGATCTGCGCATTGATCGGCCTGAAGCCTCGGCTTGGCGCAGTTTTGCCAAAGGCGCGCGCGGCAAAGAGATTGCCGCTTTGGGAATGGTACGTGACCGCACAGCCTTGACCCTGTCAAAAACGCGGTTGAAAAATGATGCTGCATTTCGCGAAACGGCTCATGGTTTCCTGACCCGATTTGATATCGTCTTGGCAGAATTTGAAAAGACTGCCAAAGATGGCGAACTTATTGAAATGGGAAGAACCCGCAGTGCTATAGCATTCATGCTTTTGGGACGTGTTTCAGGTGCTTTTGACGCGCGCTATATTCCAAAAAAAGCGTAAGGAATATACTTTACCATATCACCAACAGCAATTTCTGCGGCTGCATCAGGTAATTCAACCAGCCCATCCGACCATGCCAACCCGGATATGCGCCCCGATCCTTCGGACTTGAACACTTGCGCATACCCATTGGCATCCAGTCGCGCACGTAAATATTCCCGCCGACCTGCCTTTTTGGACTTTTGAAATGCCGCAGGAACTTGGAAAGATTGCACATCATGCACTGTTTGCCCCGCCAAAGTTTTCAGCGCAGGCAGCCCGAAAATTAACGCACAGACAAATGCCGCGACAGGATTGCCAGGAAAACCGAATGTTGGCACACCATCCCAAAGTGCCATCGCAATCGGGCGGCCCGGCTTGACCGCCACGCGCCATGTATGCAATGCACCTTCTTCTTTCAGCAGCTTGGACACATAATCTTCGTCCCCTGCAGACGCACCACCGGACACAAAAATTACATCGGCATTTTGTGCGGCCGTATTAAAACCATAGCGGATCAAATCAGGGTTATCCATAAAATGACCGCCATCAACCGCATCAAAGCCCCATGCACGTATCATATTCAGTAGCATTGGCTTATTCGCGTCAAATATCTGATCATCACGTGCGATATCCCCGACTTTAACCAGTTCTGTTCCTGTTGAGATAACCGCCACTTTCAAACGCATATATACGGTAACTTTATGCACAGCTGTTGCCGCCAGAAGGGCAAGATCCTGTGGGCGTAAAACGTGCCCTGCTTCAAAAATGCTTTGCCCTGCCGCCACATCTTCTGCCGCACGGCGCAAATTGGCACCCTTTCGCAAACCGTTGCGGAAAGCAATTGATGCATCATTAACCACGACATCTTCTTCCAGAACCACCGTATCGACACCATCAGGTATAATCGCACCGGTTAAAATACGCAGCGCATTGCCTGCATTGACCTGACCCGTAAAAGGCTTGCCCGCTGCCGAAACCCCGTTCTGAAGCGGCAGATCGATAATATCTTTGTCAGGAAGGTCAATGTGACAAAACCCATAACCATCCACCGCAGAATTTGCCATCGGCGGATTATTCCGTTTTGCCGTCACCGATGCCGCCAATATACGCCCGGCAGCATTTTCCAAACAGATACTCTCTTTTGCAACAACCGGGTGAAGGCCGTTCTTTATCTGCTTCAATGCATCATCAACAGGCGTCCATTCAACACCAGCAGGCATTGCAAAACAGTTGTTTTTCAACGGTGGTACCGTCATCCGCCTAATCCTGTTTTTGCAAGCACAAAATCTGCAATCGCTTTAACATCGTTTAAATCCAGCAATATTAACCCACTCGTATCCACATCGACATCGCTGGCCACAGCAACAATGGTTTCGTTTACCGATGACACTAACGGCATTTCAGATGTTGCACGGTGACATTCAATTTTTGCATGCGGGGTACGTTTAAATCCTTCGACAATCACAATATCAACAGCTGACATTTTTGCCAAAAGATCATCGAGTTTATATTCTTCTTCGCCTTGCAACTCATGCATCAAAGCCCATCGATTACCCGAACTGATCAGCACTTCATGTGCGCCTGCTTCACGGTGCTTGTAACTGTCACGTCCCGGTTGATCCAAATCAAACGCATGATGGGCGTGTTTCACTGTGGATACTGAAAACCCACGCGATTTCAACTCGGTTACCAACCGTGCGACAAGCGTCGTCTTACCGGAGTTTTTCCACCCTACAACGCCGAATAACTTCACAATGAATACTCCTTTATCAACTGTTTCGCCGTTTCATAATCTTCCGGACGGTTTACGTTAAAAAACGGGTCAAATGGCTTTGCGTTAAACCTTACTTTAACCACACCGTGCGGATACGCCCATTGCACAACTTTCCGCACTCCTGTGCCCAATGCGTTACGTAAATCATCGCATAGTGTAACAGGCCAAAGCCCAAAAGTTGGGTGGTTGTGAAATTTCAAATCTATGCCAGAGGTTTCCGCAATTGCAATTTTTCCGGAACCTTCCACAAGCGCATCTTGCATCCTGATTACAAAATCATCAGGGAAAAATGGCGTGTCAGCGGCAACTGACGCGATATAATCCGCCCCTTGTGCTTCAGCCCATTCCATCCCTGCAAGCACACCCGCCAAAGGGCCTGCATAACCTTCAAAACTATCGCGGATCATTGATAGGCCGGTGTTTCGATATTCATCTGCATCGCTGTTTGTATTGATCGCTATCACATCCACTTGCGGCGCCAATCGATCTGCCGCCTGTTTCAACAGGGTTTTTCCACCCAATTCCAACAGGCACTTATCATGCCCGCCCATGCGTGATGACAGGCCCCCTGCCAAAACGATACCCGCTATTTTTTTCATTGGGCATCCTCATCTTCTGCATGATCCCAAGTCAAACGATCCGCCCCGCTTAAGCAGGTAAATCTTTTACCCTTCATCCGTCCGATCAGGGTCAGGCCAACCTGATTGGCAAGTTCCACGCCCCAAGCAGTAAAACCGGAACGCGACACCAGAACCGGAATTCCCATCAACGCAGTCTTTATCACCATCTCGGACGTCAATCGGCCTGTTGTATACAGGATTTTATCACTAGCATCTTGCCCCTCTGACAACATCCAGCCAGAGATTTTATCAACCGCATTATGCCGTCCGACATCTTCCATATAAACCAGTGGTCGGTCGCCTTGGCACAACACCGTGGCATGAACTGCACCCGCTTCTAAATATAGGCTGGGGGTAGTATTTATTTTTTTGGAAAGCGTATAAAGCCATGATGTATGAACGGCCACTTCCGGCAATTTTATAGCATCCAATCCTTCCATAATATCACCAAAAACTGTCCCGACAGCACAACCGGACGTGCGGGTTTTCTTCTTCAGTTTTTCTTCATAATCGGTTTCTATTGCAGTGCGTACAACAACAGTTTCCAACTCTTCATCATAGTCGACACTTAAAATTTCATCGGATGCGCTTAACATCTGTTGGTTGCGCAAAAAACCCAAAGCCAGGTATTCTGGGTAATCCCCGATCGTCATAGCTGTAACGATTTCACGGGCATTCAGGAAAATCGTCAAAGGACGTTCTTCAATCACGGCCATACTGACTGCGAGGCCCGCCTGATCCACCCCGTCCACTTTGCGGGTTAATCGTGGCGATGCTGTATCAGGGGCAATAATCATATCGACCGGGATATTTAAACTGGGCAATTGCGTCTCCTGCAAGGGTGGGTTAACGATCAGACGGTAAACTTTTTATCGTCCCTTTCCAAGAGCAACCTACCATTATGACTACACTGTATAATTCTGTAAAAAATACCTTTTGGCGCGGCTTTCGCGATGGTCTGCCGTTTGTTCTGGTTGTTATGCCTTTTGGTACTTTGTTTGGCGTGGCAGCAACAGAAGCGGGTATGGATATTCTACAGGTTATGTCGTTTTCAGTTTTGGTTATTGCAGGGGCTGCGCAGTTCAGCGCGCTTACTTTGTTAATAGAAGATGCGCCCCTGATTATTATTTTGCTGACCTCATTGGCCGTAAACCTGCGGATGGCGATGTATTCTGCTGCGCTGGTGCCGCATTTTGGAAAATTACGTACCGGTTTGAAATTGGTGATTTCATATTTTCTAGTTGATCAATCCTACGCTTTGGGGATCAGGGAATATGAAGAACGGCCCGATCAACCTATCGACAACAAGGTCGCTTACTTTTTTGGCATCATGCTGATTATGGCACCCTTTTGGTATCTTGCTACATATTTGGGGGCTGCATTAGGAGCCTCTATTCCGGATGCATTTTCGTTGGATTTCGCGGTACCGATTTGTTTTATCGCACTGATCGCACCGCTTTTACGCACCATTCCGCATATTATAACAGCCATTGTTTCTGTTGTCGCGGCACTCTCTTTAGCGTGGATCCCCTATAGTCTTGGCCTGATCATCGCCGCCATAATGGCAATGATGGCCGGCGCCTATGCAGAACTAAAACTGAAAGCGTACAAATGATTGTCGATCCCAGCAAAATCTGGCCTGTCATTATCGGCATGGCAATAGGAACCTTCTTCGTTCGTTATTCATTCCTAGGGCTTCTAGGCGACCGAGAATTGCCAGAATGGTTTTTACGCCACTTGCGTTATGTCGGGGTTGCCGTATTGCCGGGCCTGATTGCGCCGTTAATTTTGTGGCCACAGGCAACCGGTGGCACACCCGATCTAGCTCGTATAGTGGCAACAATTACTGCTGTCACCATCGGCATCTGGAAGAAAAGTGTAATTGGCGCAGTCCTATTGGGTTTTGGCACACTTTATGCAGTGCAATACCTGACGGGTTAAATAGGCAGGGCCGTGGTTTTAAACACGGTGCGCAATGCAAAGTTGGACCGCAACTGCGCCACACCCGGTAAGCGTGACAAATACCGGCGATGAATGCGCGCAAAATCTTCGGTGTCGGAAGCCACGACTTTTAATGTGTAATCTGCCGTACCTGCCATTAGGTGGCATTCCAAAACGTCGGGGATCAATCCCACTTCACGTTCAAAAGCATCCAATACATCATCGGCTTGGCTGGACAGTGTAATTTCGACAAACACTGTTGTTTTTCGGTCCACCTCTCGTGCATCCAGCAAAGCAACATAATCTTTGATGATTTTTTTCTTTTCAAGCTGCTGCACCCGTCGATGACAAGCTGAAGGTGACAAGTTCACTTTTTCAGCCAAGTCAGCGTTTGAGATACGGCCCGCGCGTTGCAAGCTATTCAAGATTCGTCGATCTATTTCATCAATTTTCATTTTATGCAATCTTTTAGCGTATTTTTATATTTTATTAAAAGATTATTCTAAGAATAATAAGTTTACCAGCAAGAATATCATTTATTTTCACTGTTTACGCGCGATACTCTCATATCTTTAATATAAGCTTACGGGAGTTGTCATGCTTATCGGTTGTCCTACAGAAATTAAAAACCAAGAGTATCGCGTTGGAATGACGCCTGCCGCTGCGATGGAAGCGGTTGCCAATGGACATAGTGTTATCATACAAAAAGCTGCAGGCGATGGTGCCGGCTTTAGTGATGAAGCCTATACCAATGCGGGTGCCGAAATCGTTGACACAGCGGCAGAGATTTTTGCCCGTGCTGATATGGTTGTAAAAGTCAAAGAACCACAAGCCGTTGAACGCAAACAACTGCGCGAAGGCCAAATCCTTTTCACGTATTTGCACCTTGCACCTGATGCGCCGCAAACCAAGGACCTGCTGGAAAGCGGCGTGACAGCGATTGCCTATGAAACGGTAACAGACCGCAACGGTGCTTTACCATTGCTGGCGCCTATGTCTGAAGTTGCTGGCAAACTTGCACCGCAAGTGGGTAGCTGGACATTACAAAAAGCCAATGGCGGGCGCGGCGTTCTATTGGGTGGCATACCGGGCGTTGCACCTGCCAAAGTGGCAGTTATCGGCGGCGGTGTTGTGGGTACACACGCAGCCCGCGTAGCCGCAGGTATGGGTGCGGATGTTACCGTACTGGATATGTCTTTGCCGCGCATGCGTTACTTGGACGATGCATTCAGCAATGATTTTAAAACACGTTACGCGTCCAAAGAAAACACATCCGATCTGATCACACAGGCCGACATCGTTGTCGGTGCCGTTTTGATCCCGGGTGCTGCTGCCCCGACATTGATCAGCCGCGCACAGCTTTCAACCATGAAGCCCGGCGCAGTTCTGGTAGATGTTGCCATCGACCAAGGCGGGTGCTTTGAAACATCCAAAGCCACAACACATGATGATCCGATCTATGAAGTAGACGGTATCATGCACTATTGTGTGGCCAACATGCCGGGTGCCGTTGCCCGTACATCGACAATTGGCTTGGGCAATGCGACCATGCCCTTTATGATTGCATTGGCAAACAAAGGTTGGAAACAAGCCTGTGCGGATGATGTGCATTTGATGAACGGCCTGAACACTCACGCCGGTAAAATTACCTATGCAGCCGTCGGTAAAGCATTGGGTATGGACTACATTGACCCACAAGCCGCTTTAAAAATTTAACAAAAAAGGCCCGCCACAATGGCGGGCCTTTTTCAATCTGTTCGATACTTATTTCTTTTTCAACGTTTTCAAAATATCAACCAACAATTCATTATCTGTAGGCCCCGCAGGTGCTGCTTCCACAACTTCTTCTTCCGCTGTAGCCGCGTCTTTCGCTTTATTGACAAAGCGTACTAACATAAAGACTACGAATGCGATGATCAAAAAGTTGATGATCGCCATAATGAAACTGCCCCATGCAAATGCAGCAACACCTGCCTCACGCGCGGCTTCCAATGAGCCGTATTCTGTCCCGTCACCGCCGATAACAAAGAAATTGTTTGCCAGATCAACACCGCCCATGAACAAACCGATAATCGGATTAATCAGGTCCGCAACAAGCGATTTCACGATCGCAGTGAATGCCGCACCGATAATGATACCAACGGCCATATCCATAACATTGCCCTTGGCGATGAAGTCTTTGAATTCTTTAAGCATGATGTTCCCCTGTATTACTCTTACCCCGATCATTCGCGGTATATCGGTGTATAATTGGTTACCCAACAATCGCTTTTCAAGAAAATAATTCAGAAAGCTATATAAATCTCTTGAAAATTATTAAATCAATTTAGATTTCTTCACAAATATATGGAGAATACCAATGTCAGAATTATCATCTTTCAACATTACAAAACGCTGGCCAGCCGAAAACCCGGACCACATTCAGCTTTATTCACTACCCACACCTAACGGCGTTAAAGTATCCATTATGCTGCAGGAGACGGGCCTGCCATATGATGCCCATTTGGTTAGTTTCGCCACCGACGACCAGATGACACCAGAGTTTCTGTCGTTAAATCCCAACAATAAGATCCCCGCGATCATTGACCCAAACGGGCCGGACGGTAAACCGCTACCGCTATGGGAAAGCGGTGCAATCCTGATTTATCTAGCAGAAAAAACAGGTCAGTTTTTATCAAAAGATCCCGTCACGCGATACAAAACCCTGCAATGGTTAATGTTCCAAATGGGTGGCCTTGGCCCGATGTTCGGCCAACTCGGTTTCTTTCACACATTTGCGGGCAAGGATATTGAAGATCCGCGCCCCAAACAGCGTTATGTGGACGAGGCCACACGCCTGCTGAAGGTTCTGGACGGTCAACTAGACGGTCAGGACTGGATCATGGGGGACTATTCCATTGCCGACATCGCAGTTGCACCATGGCTAAATACATTGCGTGGTTTCTATGATGCAACGCATTTGGTCGGTTGGAATGAATTGAAAAACGTTCCCGCATATCTGGATCGCTTTCTGGAACGCCCCGCCGTTCAGGCAGGGCTGAACTCACCACCGCGCGATTAAGCGGGTAAACTTCCCTGCAATACATAACGCAGGATTTCCACAACTTGATCCGGCCGCTCGGCAACTGCCAGGGCGGCCGCGTCAACCTCTTTTAGGGCGTGTTGATGATCTGCCCCATGCAGGACGATCAACGATTTACCAAGGGCCGCGGCATAGCCCGCATCAAACGCTGCATTCCATTGTTTGTACTGATCACCAAAGCGCACAACAACAATGTCAGCGTCGGCAATACCTTTGCGTGTACGGATCGCGTTGATTTTGGCACCTTTATTATCGTGCCAGAATTTGTTCGGCTCATTGCCCAAGATGGCAACGCCGCAATCATCAGACGCCGCGTGATCAGTCACAGGGCTGTGATACATTACATCCAACCCCTTGGACCCTTCGATAATTTGTTCACGCCAATCGGTATGAATTTCGCCAGACAGATAAATGTGAAGTGTCATCGTATTTTCCCGGATTTATTTTATTCGTTCCAAACGGCTATACCGTGTTCACGATCATATCCGCAACCTTTTCAGCGATCATCATGGTTGGTGCATTGGTGTTGCCCCCGATCAAACGCGGCATGATCGACGCATCCACTACACGCAACCCTTTAACTCCGTTCACACGGCATTGCGGATCAACGACCGCCATATCGTCTTTGCCCATCGCACAAGTGCCGACAGGATGATAAATTGTGTCAGCACGCGCGCGAATATCAGCTTCTAACCCCGCATCACTGCCGCCATAATCATACAGGCGTTTGCCACGCCATGGGGTAAATGCATCTGCCAGCATAATTTGCTCAACCATACGCACTCCCTTCATCAACAACTTCAGATCATCAGGATCACTTAGGTATTGCGGATCAATACGCGGTGCCGATGTGGGGCGCGTATCGCGCAACCCAACCAAGCCACGGCTTTTGGGACGCAACACGCAAACATGGCAACTATAACCATTGCTTAGATGAATGGTGCGCAGGTGATTATCGACAATTGCAGGGGCAAAATGTAGCTGTAGATCAGGGCGGTCTAACGATGGGTCTGACCTGACAAAAGCCGAGCCTTCCGCATAAGGTGTTGCAAACATGCCCGACCCATCACGCCGCCACTTCAACATTGCGCGGGTAAGGCGCAACAATCCCGCTGGGTTCAAACCAATCACATCCGCACGTTTTGAGTGGTAACTGATCACATGATCCAAGTGGTCTTGCAGGTTTTGCCCGACACCGGGCAACTCATGCGCCACGTCAATCCCGTGTTCATGCAATTCATCACGCGGACCGATGCCCGAAAGCAGCAACAATTGTGGTGATCCAAAAGCGCCCGCACTTAATATTACCTCTTTTTTCGCTTTTGCATGGCGTATTTTACCGCCCTGTTTATATTCCACGCCAACGGCACGATCTTCTTCCAAAACCACCTTATTCACTTGGGTTTTTGTCAGAACTGTCAGGTTCGGGCGGCTTGCTTGCACAGGAAATAAATAAGCCGAGGCTGCCGAACACCGCTCGCCTTTTTGCTTGCCCTTATAATGTTGTGTAACTTGATATAATCCCACACCTTCCTGTTTCGGGCCGTTGAAATCAGGGTTTCGTTGAATTTGCAGACTTTCCGCCGCATCTAGAAACGCATGTGTAATCGCGCGTGGCTCCGACTGATTGGCAACCTGTAAAAGGCCGTCTTGGCCGTGCAATCCGTCTGCATTCCATTGATTGCCTTCGGATTTCATAAAATAGGGCAGAACATCATCCCAACCCCAACCTTCACAACCCAATTCAGCCCATTCATCATAATCTTTTTGATGACCACGAATATATAGCATCGCATTGATTGCACTTGATCCGCCTAGGGTTTTGCCGCGCGGTTGATAACCCCGCCGGCTGTTCAATTCGGATTGCGGTTCAGTGAAAAATGCCCAGTTGTTAATTTTGGGACGGCCTGAGATCATCGCCGCCACCATGGCCGGCGCGCGGATCACAAAATCCTTACCGCCGCCACCCGCTTCCAGCAAGCAAACCGTTGTTTTCAGATCAGCACTTAATCTGTTAGCCAATACGCACCCCGCAGAGCCGCCGCCGACAATTACATAATCAAAATCCATCCATGCCTCCCTTATTGAAGGAACCATAGGACAGGCGCACTACATTACGAAGCAAAACCCAGCGTCATTATCCACGTAAAACACCACCCGTAGCTTTGCTGACCTTATCGATGATCTTGGCGCTGACCGCTTCAATATCCTGATCGGTCAGGGTAGCATCGGTTGGTTGCAGACGCACGGAAATGGCGATGGATTTCTTGCCCGTGCCCATCTGTGCCTCGGCCTTATCCCCGCCAAATACATCAAATACAGACGCCCCGGTGATCAGGGTTTTATCCGCACCTTTGGCAGCATTGATCAAGGTCAACGCTTCGACATCCGCATCAACTACGAATGCAAAATCGCGTTCAACCGCTTGCAAATCAGATACTTTCAACGCAGGGCGTGTTGCGGTTTTGGTTTTCGGGAACGGAATGCGTGCCACATGCACAGCAAAGGCTACGGCAGGGCCTTTTACATTCATTGCATCCAATATTTTCGGATGCACTTCACCAAATGCACACAACACATTTTTCGGCCCCAACGACAGTTTGCCGGAACGACCCGGATGCCACCATTCACGCGCACCGCGTAGAACCATCATTTTTTCAGGCGCACCGATGGCGGATAAAACCGCTTCGGCATCCGCTTTGGCATCATAAGTATCTACAGTACGGCGCGCACCAAACGGATCACGCACACCAGTGTGACCGATCAACAATCCCGTTGCCAGCAATTCCTGATCTTCGGGTTCGCCACCATGAAACACCGGGCCAACCTCAAACATGGCCATATCCATGATGCCACGCGCCTGATTACGGCTCGCGGCCTGCAGCAAGGCAGGCAGTAAAGATGGGCGCATATGGCTCATGTCAGCAGAAATAGGATTTCCGACTTTCACCGCATCCGTACCACCGCCAAACATTTCGGCAGAAGATTGATCGATAAACGAATAGGTCACACATTCGTTGTAGCCAAGTGCTGCAAGCGTACGCCGCGCCATGGTTTCACGTCGTTGCATCGGCGTTAGGATTGGCTTTGGCACACCAACCGATAGAGGCGGCAAAGGCACTCCCTGAAGCTTGGTCAGGGATGCCACGCGGGCAATTTCTTCTACCAAATCAGCCTCACCCAAAACATCGGGGCGCCAGCTTGGCACAAAGGCGTCGTCGCCTTTCAGATCAAACCCCAGTGCTGTCAACGTACTGCGCTGCACGTCTGCAGGGATATCCATACCCACAAGCGATTTCACACGATCCGTGTCCAAATGATAGCTGCGTGCAGTGTCGGGCACAGCCCCTGCCACGACCATGTCAGATGCTTCACCACCACAAAGGTCCTGTATCAAAGCCGTTGCCAGATCCAGCCCTTTGAGTGTAAACGCAGGATCAACGCCGCGTTCAAAACGATACCGCGCATCGGAATTGATCTTCAGTTTGCGCCCCGTAATAGCAATCGTAATCGGGTCCCAATAGGCGCTTTCCAGAAATACGTTCACAGTGTTTTCAGTACAACCGGACGGCAGGCCGCCCATGATACCGGCCACGCTTTCCACGCCATTATCATCGGAAATCGCCATCATACCCGGCTCGAATGTGTATTCTTTGTCGTCCAGCGCCATCAAGGTTTCGCCACCCTTGACAAAATGTACCCGCAAATCACCCTTCACAATATCCGCGTCAAACACGTGCAGCGGGCGATTATATTCATAGGTGAACAAATTGGTGATATCGACAAGGGTCGAGATCGGGCGCAGCCCAATCGCTTTCAATCGCGCTTGTAACCACGCGGGGCTTGACCCGTTTTTCACGCCCTTGATTAAACGGCCCGTAAACAAAGGGCAGCCTTTTGCCATGACATCATCGTCAATCGTAACGTTGATATCGGATTTAAACCCGCCTTTGATGTCAGCCACCGGTTCTGGTTTCAGCACACCCAAACCGCGTGCGGCCAGATCGCGGGCAATACCACGAATACCCAGCGCATCGGGGCGGTTCGGTGTAATGGCAATTTCGATCATCGGGTCGATTTTATCCGGGGAATGCTCCATCAGATAATCAACAAATTTCAAACCAACAGCGGGTTCGCCCAAAAGTTCGATAATCCCGTCATGTTCGTCGCTGAGCTCCATCTCGCGCTCGGACGCCATCATGCCGTAGCTTTCGATACCACGGATTTTTCCGACCCCGATGGTGGTATCAATACCGGGCACATAAACCCCGGGCTTGGCGACAACCACATGAATACCTTCGCGCGCATTCGGCGCACCGCAAATGATCTGCAACTCGCCATCATCCGTATCCACCTTACACACCCGCAGCTTATCCGCATCGGGGTGCTTTTCAGCGTGTGTGACGTAACCGATGGTAAAGGCGCTAAGCGTATCCATCGGATTCACCACATCTTCAACTTCCAAACCAAGGTCGGTCAGTGCATAGGTGATCTCATCAATCGAGGCATCGGTGTCTAGGTGGTTTTTCAACCAAGAGAGTGTGAATTTCATCGTGAAATTCCCCCATGTAAATTAGGCATATCCAAACTCGCGAACCCGTAATGGCGCAACCAACGCAGGTCGCTATCAAAGAAAGCACGCAAGTCCGGTATCCCGTATTTCAGCATGGCAATACGGTCGATGCCCATGCCGAAAGCAAAGCCTTGCCATTCGGTTGGGTCAACGCCTGCGGACTGTAGCACTTTCGGATGCACCATGCCGCTACCCAGAATTTC
>Ga0209344_10002038_pt1 | contig 23637 bp, 22 predicted proteins | sample Cruoilmetagenom6_FD_187293 | JGI IMG/M metagenome (GOLD analysis project Ga0209344, IMG submission 187293) | Oil polluted marine microbial communities from Coal Oil Point, Santa Barbara, California, USA - Santa Barbara Oil Seep Sample 6 (SPAdes)... | ecosystem: Environmental > Aquatic > Marine... | reverse complement strand
GCAAGCTAAATTACTTGCACCTTACATGAACCCCAGTTCGAGACGGGCTTCGTCGCTCATCATGTCCATGCCCCAGGGCGGTTCCCATGTGAGTTCCACATCGACCTGCTTGATGCCCGCCAGCGGCTCGACCGCTTCGGCGACCCAACCGGGCATTTCGCCGGCGACCGGACAGCCGGGGGCGGTCAGGGTCATCACGATCTTGACCGCGTTCTCTTCGTCGATGTCGATGGTGTAGATCAATCCCAGATCAAAGATATTTACCGGGATTTCGGGATCGAACACGCTGCGGCAGGCTTCGACCACCGCGTCGTATTGCGGGTGATCCGTGGTGGAAGGCGCGATCAGCGGAATGCCTTCGAAAGGTTGCGGGTTTTCGGTCATGACAGGGCCTGTTCAGTTACCTGACCAAACATATAGGGATTGCGGTCGCCCGCGTCCAGAGCCCGATCAGTGGCGAGTCGTCGCAAGCGGGCGAGATGCATTACTTGACCTTGCGGCGCCGGATCGGGGTGGGGCGCACCCGCGTTTCGATCATCTCGTAGAGCGTGCCGACGATGTTCTTGCCGGTGGAAGCCTCAATGCCTTCAAATCCGGGGGAAGAATTGACCTCGAGCACCTTGGGGCCGGTTTCGGCGCGCAGGAGGTCCACGCCGGCCATGTTGAGATCGAATGCCTTGGCCGCGCGTAACGCGGTCTCACGCTCTTGCTTGGTGATACGCACCGCCTTGGCGCTGCCGCCGCGGTGCAGGTTCGAGCGAAAATCGCCATCTGCGCCGGTGCGCTTCATGGATGCCACGACCTTGCCGCCGATCACCAGGCAGCGAATATCCTCGCCTGCGGCTTCCTTGACAAAATCCTGCACCAGGAAGTTCGCCTTGAGCCCGCGAAAGGCGTCGATCACCGATTCTGCGGCCTTGCGGGTTTCGGCCAGCACGACGCCCTTGCCCTGTGTCGATTCCAGAAGTTTGACGATCAACGGCGCGGTGCCCACCAGCGCGATGATGTTGCCGGTATCGCCCGGGCTGGCGGCAAAGGCGGTGTTGGGCATGCCGATCTTGGCGCGGGCCATGATCTGATGCGCGTGCAGCTTGTCGCGGCTGGCGACGATGCCGGTACTTCCATTGACGCACCATGTGCCGATGGTCTCGAACTGGCGCAGGATGGCCGCGCCGTAGGGCGTCACCGATGCGCCGATGCGCGGGATCACGGCGTCGAACCGCGGCAGGCGCTTGCCGTCGTAATGCACCTCGGGGGCCATGGCGTTGATCGCCATGTAGCAGCGAGTGGTGTTGATGACCTCGACCGTATGGCCGCGTTTTTCACCCTCTTCCACCAGGCGGCGGGTCGAATAATTGTCCTCGCGGCTGAGCACCGCGATACGCAGTGCGCGGTCCGGTGCGGATTGGCGCATCTTAGCGGTGTGATAGACGTCATAGCTGAGTTCGGGCTGCAGGAACCGGTCGGTGGCGACGATCGAAATATGGTCCTTGAGCGCCTGCCGACCCAGCAACATGCGGCTGTTCATCTTGTCGCGGTTGGTCAGGGTGATTTCGATCGGCCAATCATCCCCGTTCACTTCCAGCTTGGTCTCGATCACGAAGCGCGATTCCTTTTCGCCGTTCGAGGATGTCACCTCGCGCCGGTCGATGATCGGAGCCGAACAGGGGATGATCAGATCGTCGCGGCCGGGAATGGGATGCACGGTAAAGCGCACCTTTGGCTTGGCGATGGGGCCGAAGGTTTCGATGTCGAAGGCATGCAACGCCGAGGTGCGCGCGCCGGTGTCCACCTTGGCGCGGATGGCGGGCACGCCCAGATCTGGCAAGCCAATCCATTCTTCCCAGCCAAATTGCAGGGGCTCGACCGGATCGGATGGGGACATGGGGCACTCCTTGCTGGGGGGCTCTGGATAGGGGAATGAGTGGCGTTTCGGCTCAGGGTCGTTGGTTTCGCGGATCGCGTATCCCAAGTATTCGGGCAGACCCTGCATCATGCCGCGCGATTGCCGGACCGCAAGACAATGCGCAGGCGGCAACCCCGAGGCGACCTTGATATCGCACCCGGTGCCGCCGTGCAATCGGGCCGGCTACTTGTTCACGTCATCCTTGATATACCGCACCTGACCTTCGCGCAGGCGAAAGCTGCGGCGCAACACCGCCCAGGCGATCAGCGACAAGGCCGCAAAGATCGCCAGCAGGGGCGGCAGACCCCAGCCCGCGCCGGTCACGGCCAGCAGCAGCCCGACAAGGGCCGCGCCAATGGCAAAGCCCAGAAACAGGAAGCCCGGCAGCACGACTTCGATGATCGCCAGCACCAGCGCCACCGCCATCCAGACCCACCACAGGGACCAGAGCGCCGCAGCCATCAGGCCTTGCCCTTGAGCATCTTGAACGCGTCGCCGAACGCCTCGAGCGCGCTGGCGGGGACGACGATGGTGGACGATCCGGCGCTGGAGCCCAGCGCGTTCAGCGCCTCGACCTGTTTCAGCGCGACCTGGTACTGCGCCGCCTCAAGCCCGTTATCGGCAATCGCCTGCGCCACCGCAGCGGTCGCATAAGCCTCAGCATCGGCCTGGATGCGGCGCGCCTTGGCGATCTGTTCCGCCGCATAGAGTTGGGCATCGGCATTCAACTCGACACTGCGCTTGTGGCCCTCGGCCTCGGTCACCTGGGCGCGGCGGGCGCGCTCGGCATTGAGCTGTTGCAGCATCGCGTCGCGGGTGGCCTGATCGAGATTGACGTCGAGGATTTCGGCGCGGGTCACTTCGATGCCCCAGTCATCCACCGAATCCTCGACCAACACCTTGATCGTCGAGATCAGCTCGTTGCGGTTCGATTGCACCTCGTCGAGATCCATCTTGCCGATCTCGGCACGCACGATCCCGGCGACGGTGGTCGAGATCGCGGCATCGACATCGCGGATACGGTAGACGGTCTTTTCCGGCTGGGTGATCCGGTAGAACACGGATGTATCGACCTGCACCAGCACGTTGTCCTTGGTGATGGCATCCTGGCTGGCGGTCGGCAATTGCCGCTCGAGAATGGAAATCTTGTGTGCGATCCGGTCGAGAAACGGCACGATCAGGTTGATCCCCGGCCCCAGTACGGAATGCAGGCGGCCAAAGCGCTCGACCACGTGCTGTTCGGATTGCGGGACGATCTTGACCGCCTTGATCGCCAGAATGACGAGCAGCACAGCGCCGAGCAGGTAGAGCAGGTTTTGTTCCAGCAGATCGCTGAGCAATGTTTCGAGATCCAAGGCGGGCATCCTTCCATAGGGGGCGTCCTGAGAGATATGGCCGTAGTTCGGGAAAACTGCAACGGTCCACGGGTGGCGCAAGGCGCGGAGTTGCTGGCAGCAAAGGCGGCATGCGGGGTCCCGATGTCCCATAACCCTTGGGGGCGGGGCCGGTGGTGACAACCCGATCCGGTCGTGTGTGCACTTGTTCCCATTGCCCGTCCGCGCATCTGCGCCTATAGCCCGGCCATGACCAGATTTACCTTTGACCTCAAGGCCCGCGACGGGCGCGCGCGCGCAGGATTGATCAGCACGCCGCGCGGCGACATCCGCACGCCGGCCTTCATGCCCGTGGGCACCGCCGCAACCGTCAAGGCGATGCTGCCCGAAAGCGTGGCCGCCACCGGCGCCGATATCTTGCTGGGCAACACCTACCACCTGATGCTGCGCCCCACCGCCGAGCGGATCGCCCGGCTGGGCGGTTTGCACAAGTTCATGAACTGGGATCGGCCGATCCTGACCGACTCGGGCGGCTTTCAGGTGATGAGCCTTGCGGGGCTGCGCAAGCTGACCGAAGAAGGGGTGACGTTCAAATCCCATATCGACGGCTCGAAACATGCCCTGACGCCGGAACGGTCGATGGAGATACAGGCGCTGCTGGGCAGCGACATCGTGATGTGTTTCGACGAATGCCCGGCGCTACCGGCGGATCGCAAGCGGATCGAGGCCAGCATGCAGCTGTCGATGCGGTGGGCGGCGCGGTCGCGCGAGGCCTTCGGCGACCGGCCCGGATATGCCCTGTTCGGGATCCAGCAGGGCGGGCTGGACGAGGAACTGCGCGGGCAGAGCGCCGAGGCGTTGCGTAGCATCGGATTTGACGGCTACGCGGTTGGCGGTCTGGCCGTGGGCGAGGGGCAGGAGGCGATGTTTGGTGCACTGGATTTCGCGCCCGCGCAATTGCCCGAGGACAAACCGCGCTACCTTATGGGCGTGGGCAAGCCCGACGATATTGTCGGCGCTGTGGAGCGCGGCATCGACATGATGGATTGCGTGCTTCCCTCGCGCTCGGGGCGCACGGGCCAAGTGTTTACCCGCATGGGGGTGCTGAACATCAAGAACGCGCGTCATCAGGACGATCCGCGCCCTCTGGACGAGAACTGTGGCTGCCCTGCCTGCCGCAACTACAGCCGCGCCTACCTGCACCACGTATTCAGGTCACAAGAGATCATCTCGTCGATGCTGCTGACCTGGCACAACCTGCAATATTATCAGGATCTCATGGCGGGGATGCGCGCGGCCATCGCGGAGGGCAGCTTTGCCCGGTTTGTCGCGAATTTTCATGCCCAGCGCGCCGAGGGCGATATCGAGCCGCTGTAGGGCCGCCGCCCGTGACGCCGAATTGACGACATGAAAAAGGCGCCCCCTCGGGAGCGCCTTTTACCAAATTCGGGTGTAGTGTTGCTGGCCGTCAGGCCGCTTTCTTCCGGCGGCGCAGGGCGACGAGACCACCCAGGCCACCCAGAAGCAGGGGCAGGGCGCCCGGCACAGGCACCGGCGTCATGTTCGATGTCAGGACGACGCGTTCCCAGTTGGCGGCGCTGTTCAGATAGTTGTCACCTGACCGATACCCAAAGCTGAGGAAGGATGCCTCGTTATTGGGGCTTCTTCCGGCAAGCCCGACATCGGTGTGCCAGCTCATCCGGTCGCGCTCGAAACGGCCACTTGTATCGGCGGAACTTTGTCGAATGCGGTCGGTCAGGCCGGCAAAGCCCATCGAATAGCCGTTCTTGTACCATTGAGCGCCATTGGCGACGATCGTGGCACTACGGTCCGTTTGCAGCGGGATGTAGGTGGCACTGTCGATCGTGGCCAGCAGGTCGAATGTCGACGAGCCAACGCGGCGAGAGGCCAGCATGATCTGATCACCGGCCCCGGCGAACAGGTTCGCGATAGGGACGTCAGTGTCACTGAAAAACCCCTTGTAGATGACGCTCCAGCCGCCATTCAGGACGTCGCTGACCGCGACGTCATTCTGGGGGCCGATGTAATTGACGGTGGCAGCCGAGGCAGAGCCTCCGGCCAGACCGGTGGCAACGATCAGCGCTGCGACCGTGGTCTTCATGGATTTAACGAAGTTCAATGCAATTTCCCCTGTGCGAAAAAGCGAATGTTGAAATGTCTCTGTACTCAGGGGAGTTAGTCACGCCTCGTGGGGGCGTCACGGGGAAAGAAATCACTTCCACCTCACTTGTAGGAAGCGCGGCGGGTTCCGGGAAACAGTGCGCTGGTACGCTGCGCATTGTTACGCCGCCGGAAGCGTCGTGCGCGAGCCGGAAGAGACAAGGCAGGAATGGGCTGATCGGGTATCGCCAAACCCAAGACATGAAAAAGGCGCCCCGTTGGAGCGCCTTTCATCCCTCTCGGGTGTAGTGTTGCGGGCTGTCAGGCCGCTTTCTTCCGGCGGCGCAGGGCGACGAGGCCGCCCAGTCCACCCAGAAGCAGGGGCAAGGCGCCCGGCACGGGTACCGGCGTCATGTTCGCCGTGAGGACGACGCGTTCCCAGTTGGCGGCGCTGTTCAGAGAGATGTTGTTCCCTGACCGCCAGCCGGGGCTGAGCCAGGCAGCCGGATCGGACGCATTCTGATCCGGGGCGTAGCCGATCCAGTTGGTGTGCCAGCTCAGACGGTCGCGCTCGGTCTGAGCTTGGACGTCTGCGGTGTTTTGGCTGATTGCGTCGGTGGCCCCGGCAAAGCCCATCGAATAGCCGTTCTTGTACCAGCGCGCACCATTGGCGTCGATCGTGGTGTTCAAGCTGGTTTGCAACGGAATGAAGATGGCACTGTCGATCGCGGCGAGCACGTCGAAGGTGCTGGAGCCGACCCGGCGCGCGGCCAGCATGACCATGTCGCCCGCACCGGCAAATACGGAAGTAAGCGAGGCGTTTTGTGACATGCGACCGGAATAGATCACGCTCCAGCCGCCGCTGACCACGTCAGCCACGGCGACGTCGTTCTGCACGCCGAAGGGATTGTAGGTAGCGGCCGAAGCGGCACCGCTGGTCAGCCCCGTCGCCACGACGAGCGCGGCTGCGGTTGTCTTGATGTACTTAATGAAACTCACGAAACTTTTCTCCAGATATGCGTATTTCGAAAATGATATACGCGCAGTTAATTTCGACCGGAGCATGTCGGGCAAGTTTCTATTTTTCCACAAAAAAGTGGATTTCCCCGTAAACAGCGGCGCAACGCCGGTCCTGCGCGAAACAACGATATTGTCTCGCGCTCATTGGGGCGAATTTGGAAACCTTGTGTGGCGTGGAGAGGATGCGGGAGGGGGCTCTGATTCGGATGCCCGCCGTCCCGCTTAAGCGCGCTGTTGCGGGCCGTCAGGCGGCTTTCTTCCGGCGGCGCAGGGCGACGAGGCCGCCCAGTCCACCCAGAAGCAGGGGTAATGCGCCCGGCACGGGAACCGGCGTCACGTTGGCCGTCAGAACAAGGCGCTCCCATTCGTCGGAAGAGTTCAGACCAGTGTTGTCTCCCGACCGCCAGCCGCCGCTGAGGAACGAGGCGGCGTCGTTGCGGTCCCCTCCGACATTGGTATGCCAGCTCAACCGGTCGCGCTCTGACTGGCCGTTTATGTCGGCAGAGCTCTGATTAATGGTGTCGGTTTCGCCGGCGAAGCCCACCGAGCGGCCGTTCTTGTACCAGCCCGCGCCGTTGGCGACGACGGTGGTATTCGGGGCGGTTTGCAGCGGAATGAAGATGTTGCTGCCGATCGTCGCCAGCAGGTCGAATGTGGTCGAGCCGACGCGGCGAGTGGCCAGCATGAGCTTGTCACCGGCCCCGGCGAACAGGTCCGCGATGGGGACGTCGTCGTCACTCATGAGTCCTTGGTAAATGATGCTCCAGCCACCATTCAGAACGTCGCTTACAGCGACATCGTTCTGGGGGCCTGTATAGTCGACCGTCGCGGCCGAGGCAGAGCCTCCGGCCAGGCCGGTGGCAACAAACAGCGCTGCGAGGGTGGTCCTCATGGATCTGACGAAAGTCACAGCATTCCCCTAACACAAAAAAAACACATTTTTGACACTTCTCGTCTAACTGCTAATCGCGGGGATAGCCACGTGAAAGTTGCTCATTCCCAAATAATTGCTGTCAGGGGGTCGGGGAGCATTGCCCATTGGGAAACTGTGGTGCGGCGGGGCTGTCATTGTTGCGCATTCAGAAACGCATGTGCGACGGGCTTTGCACGGTCCGAAGCGTGGGGCGCTGTCCGAAGAATGTGGCACGGGTGACGATTCGGGGTGTGGCATTTTCTACAGTTACCTGCTTGCCCCTTGGGACAGCAGCAGGCATTCTGAATCGCGTCGTGACGGTAGGGCGACAGACTTGAACAGGCCCGAACGGACCCCTACTTAAGACAGCCAGAAGGAGCCGGTGGGCGCTGCCGCATTGCGGGGCCAGTCCGGCTTGCCAAAAATAAGGAAAGAGCATGCAAGAGCCCCTCAATTTCTCTTATCCGGTGCTGCCGCTGCGCGACATCGTCGTATTTCCGCACATGATCGTGCCGCTTTTCGTAGGGCGCGACAAATCCGTGCGCGCGCTGGAAGAGGTGATGGCCGATGACAAGCAGATTCTGCTGTCCAGCCAGATCGATCCAAGCGTCGACGATCCTGACGCTGCGGGCATCTACAAGGCCGGCGTGCTGGCCAATGTGCTGCAACTGCTGAAGCTGCCCGATGGCACTGTAAAGGTGCTGGTCGAAGGCGTCGCACGTGTGCGCATCTCTGAATATCTCGACAACGAAGAGTTCTTCGAGGCACGCGCCGAATACCTGACGGAAATGCCCGGCGACCCCGCCACCATCGAGGCGCTGCTGCGCACCGTCGGTAACGAGTTCGAGCGTTACGCCAAGGTGAAAAAGAACATCCCTGAAGAAGCGCTGGCCGCCGTGTCGGATTCCGAAGAGCCCGCGCGGCTGGCCGATCTGGTCGCGGGGCATCTGGGCATCGAGGTCGAACAGAAGCAGGAATTGCTGGAAACGCTGTCGGTCTCGGAGCGCCTGGAAAAGGTCTATGGCCTGATGCAGGGCGAAATGAGCGTTCTGCAGGTCGAGAAGAAGATCAAGACGCGCGTGAAATCCCAGATGGAGCGCACCCAGCGCGAATACTATCTGAATGAGCAGATGAAGGCCATTCAGAAGGAGCTGGGCGATGGCGAGGAAGGCGAAGGCGAGATCGCCGAGCTGGAAGCGCGCATCAAGGAAACCAAGCTGAGCAAGGAAGCGCGCGAAAAGGCCGAAGGCGAGCTGAAAAAGCTCAAGAACATGAGCCCGATGAGCGCCGAGGCCACGGTGGTGCGCAATTACCTCGACTGGATGCTGTCGATCCCGTGGGGCGTCAAATCCCGCGTGAAGAAAGACCTGAGCCGCGCCGAGAAGATCCTGGACGACGATCACTACGGGCTGGAGAAGGTCAAGGAGCGCATTGTCGAATACCTGGCCGTGCAACAGCGCAGCAAGAAGCTGAAAGGCCCGATCATGTGCCTTGTCGGCCCTCCGGGCGTGGGCAAGACCAGCCTGGGCAAATCCGTGGCGCGGGCCACCGGGCGCGAGTTCATTCGCATCAGCCTTGGTGGTGTGCGTGACGAATCCGAGATCCGCGGCCACCGTCGGACCTATATCGGGTCCATGCCGGGCAAGATCATCCAGGCGTTGAAAAAGGCCAAGACCACGAACCCGCTCATCCTGCTCGACGAGATCGACAAGATGGGTCAGGATTTCCGTGGCGACCCGGCCTCTGCCATGCTCGAAGTGCTTGATCCGGAACAGAACTCCACCTTTGTGGATCACTATCTTGAGGTCGAGTATGACCTCAGCAACGTGATGTTCCTGACCACCTCGAACAGCTACAACATGCCTGGGCCGCTGATGGACCGGATGGAGATCATTCCGCTGGCGGGCTACACCGAGGACGAGAAGCGTGAGATCGCCAAGCAACACCTGTTGCAGAAGCAGATCAAGAACCACGGCCTGAAGGCCAAGGAGTTCTCGCTGTCCGACGAGGCGCTGACCGACATGATCCGCTATTACACCCGTGAAGCGGGCGTGCGGAACCTTGAGCGTGAGATTGCCAAGGTGGCGCGTAAGGCGGTGACCAGGATCATCAAGAAAGAGGCGACCACGATCAACGTGACTCCGGAAAATCTGAGTGATTTCCTTGGGGTCAAGAAGTACAAGTTCGGCTTGGCCGAGGAAAAGGATCAGGTCGGTGTTGTTACCGGGCTGGCCTATACCTCGGTCGGTGGCGAGCTGTTGAACATCGAGGCGCTGCGCCTGCCGGGCAAGGGCCGGATGAAGACCACCGGCAAGCTGGGTGATGTCATGAAGGAATCGATTGATGCGGCGTCTTCCTACGTCCGTTCGGTCGCGCCCAGCCTTGGCATCAAACCGCCGAAGTTCGACAAGTGGGACATCCACGTGCACGTTCCCGAGGGCGCCACGCCCAAGGACGGGCCGTCGGCAGGGCTGGCGATGGTCACTTCCATCGTATCGGTGCTGACCGGCATTCCGGTGCGCAAGGATATCGCGATGACCGGCGAAGTGACCCTTCGCGGTAACGCGTTGCCCATCGGCGGGCTGAAGGAAAAGCTGCTGGCGGCACTGCGGGGCGGGATCAAGACCGTCATCATCCCGCAGGAGAACGAAAAGGACCTGGTGGAGATCCCTGACAACGTCAAGGAAGGGCTCAAGATCGTGCCTGTCACGCATGTCAGCGAAGTGCTGCGCATGGCGCTGACCGAACAGCCCCAACCGATCGAGTGGGACGAAGCCGCCGAAGAGGCTGCCGCCGCCGAGGCCGCGCTCAAGAACGAGAACAAGGGCAGCGGCGCGACAGCGCATTAAGTTCTGCACACAAATATATGAAAAGGGGCGCTTTTGGCGCTCCTTTTTTATGTTCGATACTGTATTTTCCGTGCGCTGCACAGGCCGGCGCAGATCTAAGTGGTGCTGCGCAAATCCACGAGCAGGTCACGATAGGCCTTTTCGGCGCGAGCGATGCGCTGTGGGGGCAATGCGGTGTTTTCGACCCGGATGAGCGCCTCGAAGCCCAGCATGAAGGGCAGGAAGACGTCGCGCTCTGCGGGTTCAAGCCGGAAAGCCGTGCAGAAGGCCTCGAACCCGGCGCGGTTGACGCCGTAGAGCAAGGGGCCGCCCATATTCACCCGCCGGCGTCCCAGATGCATCAGGAAGCGCGCCATGTCCTTGTAGATGGGCATTTTTCGTGACCCGCCGATGTCGATCCCCGTCAGCCTGTTTCCCTTTGTGATCAGATTGTTGGGGTGGAAATCACCGTGACTGATTGCGGTGCGCCATTGGCTGCCCTCGATCTGTTCCGCGAGCCGCTCCATTTCGGTCACGATGCCGGATTCGTACCGCGCGAGGTTGTCCCAAGGCTGTGTCTCCGAGGCGGCTCGGGCCCGGCGCAACCAGCCCTTGGCCGAGGCGACATGCCAACCTTCGGTCATCGATGTGCTTTGTCGTAGCCAGTTCGCGGCAGCGGGCAGATAGGGGGGGCGGGCCGCAGGCGCGAGGCTCTGTAGATGTTTCAGCAATGGCACCCCCGGCACCATGGCGGTGATGACGATTCCATGGGCCGGGCAGGCGAACAGCGGACGCGCGATGCGCATGCACCCCTCTTTCATGTATGGCCAGAGGCGCTGCATTTCGGCCCATTCGCGGGCGGGGCTGCCATCCTCGGGCGTCAGGCACAGGCGGACGACGGCATCATGGCCTTCGAAACCGGCGTGAAAGATCGCCCTTTTGCCGGGCACATGGCGGATCAGTTCGCGGGGCTCGATCGCGGCCACACGCGGATCGGTGGCGCAGGCGGCCTCTAGCTGGCCTGCGATGATCATCGCACTGTCGAAATCGGCGATTGGCGGCGTGCTGTCGGATGGGACCATGCCCCAACTGAGCCGAACGCTGGAGGGGCGTCAACCGAATTGAACCCGGCTGCGAGCACCGTTATGGTGTTCGGGCAATTCAGCCGCCAAGGAGGCATCAACAATGGCCGATAAACCGGTTTCGGAAATGACGTTCGAAGAAGCTATGACCGAACTGGAGCAGGTGGTCGGCCAGCTGGAGCGTGGTGATGTTGCGCTGGATGCGTCGATCACCTTGTACGAGCGTGGCGCGGCGTTGAAAAAACGCTGTGAAGACAAGCTGAAGGAAGCCGAAGAGAAGGTGGCGGCGATCACGCTCGATGGCAATGGCCAGCCCAGCGGAACGACCCCGGTAGAGGCGCAGTAGCGCCCGTGCAGGACAGGTTGGAAGCGACGCAGCGCGCGGTGGCGGCACATTTGTCGCAAGCACTCGCACCGTTCGGAGATGGCCCCGTCACGCAGGCGATGGGCTATGCCGTGGCGGGGGGCAAGCGGATCCGCGCGATGCTGGTGATCGAAGGTGCGCGATTGCATGGTGTGGCGCCGGACCGGGCGTTGTGGCCTGCGGCCGCGATCGAGGCGATGCATGCCTATAGCCTGGTGCATGACGATCTGCCCGCGATGGACGATGATGCGTTGCGCCGGGGGCAGCCCACGGTGCATCTGCGCTGGGACGAGGCGACGGCGATCCTGACCGGGGATGCGCTGCAGGCGCTGGCCTTCGAACTCGTCACGCATCCGGAGGTGGGCAGCGGCGAGGTTCGTGCCGATCTGGCCCGCGATCTTGCGCGCGCGGCCGGGGCGCAGGGCATGGTGCTGGGGCAGGCGTTGGATATTGCCGCCGAATCCGCACCCGTGCCGCTCGATCTGGACCAGATCACGGCGCTTCAGGCGGGCAAGACGGGGGCGCTGATCGAATGGGCCGCGACATGCGGTGCCCGGATGGCCGGTGCAGATCCCACACCGCTGGGCCGCTATGCCCGCGCGCTTGGTCTGGCGTTCCAGATACAGGACGACGTGATCGATGTGACCGGAAATGCCGCGGCAGCAGGCAAGGCGGTGGGCAAGGACGCCGCGGCAGGCAAGGCCACCTTTGTTTCCCTGCTGGGGCTGGATGGGGCGAGATGCCGCGCGGCCACGCTGGTTGACGAAGCCACGGATGCCCTATCTATGTATGGCAAGGACGCGGAAACCTTGCAGCAATTGGCTCGTTTCGTTATCTCGCGCCAGACCTGAGCCGATCCGCCCTGAACCACTACGCCCCCGGAGGCCGCCACCCCATGCCGAACCGCCCTGAAACTCCGCTGCTCGACCGCGTTGACAGCCCATCGGACCTCAAGCGGTTCAGTGATGCGGAACTGACGCAGCTTGCGCATGAGTTGCGCAGTGAGACGGTCAGCGCGGTCAGCGAGACCGGCGGCCATCTGGGCGCGGGCTTGGGCGTGGTGGAATTGACCGTGGCGCTGCACGCGGTGTTTGACGCGCCGCGCGACAAGATCATCTGGGATGTGAGCCACCAGTGCTATCCGCACAAGATCCTGACCGGAAGGCGCGATCGCATCCGCACCATCCGGCAGAAGGACGGGCTGAGCGGCTTCACCAAGCGCTCGGAATCTCCCTATGACCCGTTCGGTGCCGCCCATAGCTCGACCTCGATCAGCGCTGCGCTCGGTTTTGCCGTGGCGCGGGATCTGGGCGGGGCGAGCGAAACCGGCCATGGCGACGCGATTGCAGTGATCGGCGACGGCGCGATGAGTGCGGGCATGGCCTTTGAGGCGATGAACAATGCCGGGCACCTGAAAAAGCGCCTGATCGTCATTCTGAACGATAACGAGATGTCGATCGCGCCACCGGTTGGCGCGTTTTCCTCGTACCTTTCGCGGCTCTACGCCGAGGCGCCCTTTCAGGACCTCAAGGCGGCGGCCAAGGGGGCGGTGTCGCTGTTGCCGGGGCCGTTTCAGGAAGGCGCACGGCGGGCCAAGGACATGCTCAAGAGCATTGCCGTGGGCGGAACGCTCTTTGAGGAACTTGGGTTTTCCTATGTCGGGCCGATTGACGGGCACGACATGGATCAGCTTCTGCCGGTGTTGCGCACGGTGCGCCAGCGCGCGACCGGCCCGACCCTGATCCATGTGCTGACCAAGAAGGGCAAGGGCTACGGCCCTGCCGAAGAGGCGCGCGATGGCGGCCATGCCACCGCCAAGTTTGATGTGGTCTCGGGCAAGCAGAAAAAGGCGCCCAGCAACGCGCCCAGCTATACCTCGGTCTTTGGCCGCGCACTGGTCGATCACGCTACACGCGACGAACGGATTTGCGCCGTGACCGCCGCGATGCCGGATGGCACGGGGCTGAACCTCTTTAACGAACGCTATCCCAGCCGTTGTTTCGACGTGGGCATTGCCGAACAGCATGCCGTGACCTTTGCGGCGGGCATGGCGGCGGGCGGGCTGCGGCCGTTCTGCGCGCTCTATTCGACGTTTCTGCAACGTGGCTATGATCAGGTGGTGCATGACGTGGCTATCCAGCGCCTGCCGGTGCGGTTCGCCATTGATCGCGCCGGGCTGGTTGGGGCTGACGGAGCGACCCATGCGGGCAGCTATGACATCGCGTTTCTGGCCAATCTGCCGGGCTTCGTGGTCATGGCCGCGGCCGACGAGGCGGAACTGGTGCATATGGTTGCCACGGCCGTCGCGCATGACGAAGGTCCGATCGCGTTCCGCTATCCGCGTGGCGAGGGCGAGGGCGTCGAGATGCCGCAAACCGGCGTGCCGCTGGAGATCGGCAAGGGCCGCGTGATCCAGGAGGGCGCGCGGGTGGCCTTGCTCAGCTTCGGCACCCGTCTGGGCGAAGTGCGCCGCGCCGCCGAGGCGCTGGCCGCCAGGGGGATCACGCCGACCATTGTTGATGCCCGTTTTGCCAAGCCGCTGGACCGCGATCTGATCCTGCGGCTGACCCGCGACCACGAGGCGATGATCAGCGTCGAGGAAGGCGCGATTGGCGGGTTCGGCAGCCATGTGGCACAGCTCCTGGCCGACGAAGGGGTGTTTGATCACGGCTTCAAATTCCGCGCGATGGTGCTGCCCGACATCTTTATAGATCAGGCCAGCCCGGCCGATATGTACAAGGTCGCGGGGCTGAGTGCCGCACAGATCGAAGCCAAGGTGCTGGAAGTTCTCGGTGTGACGCAAATTGCGGGCAAACGTGCCTGATTATCGCGATTTGTAAAGTTACCCACAGGTTTATCCACAAGTATCTGTGAGTAAAGTCGCGAATGTGATTCTGGACTTTCACACCAGCGGCCACATATCTAGGCGTGATCCTATCGAGAGGGCGGCATATGCACTGTCTGAGAACGCTGTTATTCGTCCCGGCATTCCTGCTCTGCCTGACCGCGCCACTGGCCGCGCTGGACAGCAGCGCAGGCCGCCTCACGGTCGAGACGGTCGCAAGCGGGTTGAAAGCGCCGTGGGCCTTCGGGTTCCTGCCCGATGGTGCGGTGTTGATCACTGAAAAATCCGGTCGGCTTTGGCATGTGGGTCCGGATGGAGAACGGCGCGCCGTTGACGGAGTCGGGCCGGTGGATGTGAACGGGCAGGGCGGTCTGCTCGATATTCTGGTGCCGCGTGATTTCGCGCAGAGCCGACAGCTATTTTTCACGCAGGCATTGGCGCAGCCGGGAGGCGGATCAGGCACCGCCGTTGCCACGGCCCGACTGAGCGCCGACGCGCGACAACTGACCGACTGGCGCGTGATTTTCGAGATGACCGAGGGCAGCCGCGGTGGCCGGCATTTCGGGTCGCGTCTGGTTGAGGCGCGCGACGGCACGCTTTTTGTCACGATGGGCGAGCGCGGCGACCGGCCTTCGGCGCAGGATCTGGGGCGGGAGAACGGCTCGGTCCTGCGGATCGCGCGCGACGGCAGCGTGCCGCGTGACAATCCCTTTGTGGGCAAACCGGGCGCACGGCCCGCGATCTGGTCTTACGGGCACCGCAATCCGCAAGGTGCGGCACTGGATCGCCGGGGCCAGCTCTGGGTCAGCGAACATGGGGCCAAGGGCGGCGACGAGGTGAACTTCATCCGCAAGGGCGCCAATTACGGCTGGCCGGTCATCTCCTACGGACGGCATTATTCGGGCCTGAAGATCGGCGAGGGCACGGCGAAACCGGGCATGGAGCAGCCGGCATTCTATTGGGACCCGTCGATCGCGCCGTCTGGATTGATGATCTATTCCGGGCGGCTATGGCCGGAGTGGGCAGGGCATTTCTTTGTCGGATCGCTGAAATTCGGTCATGTGGCGCGCCTATCGGGTGAGCCATTGGCGCTGCGCGAACGGATCAAAGGCCCCGAGACCGCCCGCACCCGCGATATTCGCGAAGCCCCGGATGGCACGATCTGGGTGTTGTCCGAAGGGCAGGGCGCGCTTTACCGGCTATCGCCGTAGGCCATGCATCAACAGCTCTACGCCTGCTGAATCGGGTTGCGTGATGTTTGCGAAGATCAGACCGACAGACGCGAGGCGTGCGCGCCGCGTTCGCGGTAGGGCGTCGTGTCGTAATGCGCGCGGTAGCATTTGGAAAAATGCGAAGGTGACGAGAACCCGCAGGCCAAGGCCACGTTGATCACGGTCATGTCGGTCTGCATCAGCAGGTTGCGGGCCTTTTGCAGCCGCAATTCCATGTAATAGCGTTTTGGCGACCGGCTGAGGTAGCGGCGAAACAGCCGCTCGAGTTGGCGCGTGGACATGCCTGCCTCGCGGGCCAGAATTGAGGGGCTGATCGGTTCCTCGATATTGGCTTCCATCATCTGGATGACCTGGCTCAGCTTGGGGTGGCGCACGCCGATGCGGGTGGGGACCGACAGGCGCTGTGTGTCCTGATCGGTACGGATCGAGCTGTAGATCAGTTGATCGGCGACCGCGCTGGCCAGTTTTTCGCCGTGCTCGTCCGCGATCAGCTTTAGCATCAGGTCGATGGAAGAGGTGCCGCCCGCCGTGGTCATGCGGTTGCCGTCGACGGTAAAGACGGATTTCGTCAGGTCGACCTCTTCGAACTCTTCGGCAAAGCTGTCGTGGTTCTCCCAGTGGATGGTGGCGCGCTTGCCGTCCAGCAGCCCGGCCTTGGCCAGGACGTAGGACGCGGTGCACAGCCCGCCGATCTTGAGGCCGCGCCGGGCCTCTCGCCGCAGCCAGTTGAGCAGGCGTTTGCTGGTCGCCTGCTGGATGTCGGCACCGCCGCAGACGATCACGGTGTCGTCGCGCAAAAGCTCGTCGAGGTTGATATCGACCTGAAAGCGCGCACCCGCGGAACAGGCAACCGTATCGTCGGAATCGCCTGCGACGATCCAGGTGTAGAGCTTGCGCTCGGCCATCCGGTTGGCGATCCGCAGGCATTCGACGGCAGAGGCAAAACTGAGCAGCGTGAAATTATCAACCAGCACGAAAACGAAACGGCGCGGAGGCTCTTGCCCGCCGACCTGTCCTTTTGCCACTTCGTCGAGCATCGGATATCACTCCCAAGTCCGAGTTTGCACCGCATCGGTGATCCACGATTGTGCCGTGGAACACAAGGCTTCGGCGGCGAATTTGACTTAATTCGCACGGTCCCCATATGGCCTATCAGATGTGGCTTTGCTAAAGAAGCATTTCATAAACACGATCAGCGGAGATCACGACCATGACAGAATGGCAAAAAACCACCTGGCGCACCAAGCCGCGGGTTCAGATGCCGGTCTATACCGACACTGGCGCGCTGGCCGATGTCGAGGCCAAGCTGTCGAAGTTTCCGCCGCTGGTTTTTGCCGGCGAGGCGCGCCGCCTGAAGGCAGAGCTGGGCGCCGCGTCGCGGGGCGAGGCGTTTCTGCTGCAAGGTGGGGATTGCGCCGAAGCCTTTGATCAGTTCAGCGCCGATGCGATCCGCGACACGTTCAAGGTGATGCTGCAGATGGCGATGGTCCTGACCTTCGGGGCCAAGGTGCCGGTGGTCAAGGTGGGCCGCATGGCCGGGCAGTTTGCCAAGCCGCGCAGCGCTCCGACCGAAACGGTGAACGGTGTGGAACTGCCCAGCTACCGTGGTGACATCATCAACGAGTTGTCCTTCAGCGAGGCATCGCGCACGCCTGATCCCACGAAGATGCTGCAGGCCTACACGCAGGCGGCGGCGACGCTGAACCTGCTGCGCGCCTTTTCCAAAGGCGGCTATGCGGACATGCACAAGGTGCACAGCTGGACGCTTGGATTTACCGAGGGCGAAAAGGCCGCGCGCTACCGCGACATGGCGAACCGGATCAGCGATGCGCTGGATTTCATGAAGGCGGCAGGTCTGAACAGCGACAATACCGAAGCGCTGCAAACGGTGGATTTCTACACCAGCCACGAATCGCTGCTGCTGGAATATGAAGAGGCGCTGACGCGGCTTGACAGTACGTCGGGCAATTGGCTGGCAGGATCGGGTCACATGATCTGGATCGGCGACCGCACGCGGCAGCCGGATGGCGCGCATGTGGAATTCGCGCGCGGCGTGCTGAACCCGATTGGCCTGAAATGCGGCCCGTCGATGACGGCCGAGGATCTCAAGCTGCTGATGGCGCGTCTCAACCCGAAAAACGAGGCGGGGCGTCTGTCGCTGATTGCGCGCTTTGGCGCGGGTAACGTGAACGAGCATTTGCCACGTCTCATTCGCACGGTGAAGGAAGAGGGCGCCAAGGTGGTCTGGGTCTGTGATCCGATGCATGGCAACACGATCAAGTCGGAATCCGGCTACAAAACCCGGCCCTTTGAATCCGTCTTGCGCGAGGTGCGTGAATTCTTTGCCGTTCACAAGGCCGAGGGCACGATCCCCGGCGGCGTGCATTTCGAGATGACAGGCCAGGACGTGACGGAATGCACCGGCGGTGTCCGTGCGGTCAGCGATCAGGATTTGAGCGCACGCTACCACACCGCCTGCGATCCGCGCCTCAATGCGTCGCAGTCGCTGGAACTGGCGTTCCTCGTGGCCGAAGAGCTTTCGAGCCTGCGCGCCGAGCGTCCAGCCGAAGCGATCTGATCGGATGGCATGTGCCGGGCGAAAGCTCGGTCTGCGGCAGTTTCGGAAACCAGTTCTCAATAGAAAGGCCGGGTTTTAGCCCGGCCTTTCTGGTTTCGGAGCGGGGCCCGCCCGAGAGTCATTCATCGGGTTGCGAATGAACGAGGCGCAGATATGGGCGTTCGGAACGGGATTTCGGCGTGAAGGGGGCTTTCGTTTCTGCAAAGCCTCTGGCGGCCTTTGGCACCGCGCCTGCCGTCGGTGCCGGTCCGGTCACGTCGAGCGGGACGATCTGGCTGCCGGTGATGTCGAACCGGCGCGGCGGGCGCAGGGCCGTGACGTTGGTGACGAGGCAACCCAGGGCGCGCGAGATATCGCCGAGGTCGCTGGTCAGCGGCAGTAACAGCATCGTCCCGGTGAGCGGAGGTGCGCCGTGGCCCCCTTCGGACCGGAGCGACAGATTCATGGTTGCGGGCGCGTCAAACACCTGAACCAGATGTTGAGCCAGTGCGTCGCGATGACCGGCGTTGAAAAACGCGCTGATCGGCATGCCGCGCACCTCCATTCCCAGCAGGTCCGACAGATGCACGCCGGCCACGCGCAGACGCGCCAGACCCGGCGCGATCCGCTCGACGATAAAGGCATTGGACAAGAGCGGCTCGATCCCGCGCGGGTCAATATCCGCGCGGCGCGGCACCCTTCCATTGACACGAAGCTGCTGCCAGTAGCCGACGAAAGCCTTCAGCGCCTTCGCGTCCTTGGCGCCCGCGATGTTCCCGGTCAGGCGGCGAAGACCTATCGTATCAGGGTTTTCGTTCCGGGGCTCGTCGGACATTTCATCAACCTCGCTCATCTGCCCGGACCAGAGCGGGTACCGGGCGCTTCGCAAAGTATCTCATAAATCGACATGATTTTATCTAAAATTCCATGCAAATAGTTAACCTGTCGATCCTGTGGGTCCTTGAGGGGCGGATGCTTGCCTATGAAGGAGCAACCGCTTAGGACACGGGGCACGACATGACTTCGCAGCTTCTGGAGGGCAGTTCTTGCTGATATCAATGACAGGTTTTGCCTCGGAGCGCGGAGCGCATGCGGGTTACGCTTGGGTCTGGGAGCTGCGCAGCGTGAACGGCAAGGGGCTGGATCTGCGCCTGCGCGTTCCCGATTGGATCGAAGGGCTGGAGGCGGGGCTGCGCGCGCGGCTGACCAAGGCACTGGCGCGCGGCAATGTCTCGCTGGGCCTGCGGGTTCAGGCCGAAGAACAGGGTGGACGGCTGCGGGTGAACACGGCGCAACTGGATGACGTGCTGGCGGCGATGGCCGAGGTCGAGGCGCGAGCGATGGCGCAGGGCCTGTCGCTGGCGCCTGCGCGCCCGGGCGATGTGTTGTCCGTGCGCGGCGTGCTGGAGACGGCCAGCGCCGAGCAGGATACTGCGGAACTGTCCAAGGCGCTGATGGCGGATTTCGACGCTGTGCTGGCGGCGTTTCAGGCCATGCGCGCCGCTGAAGGAAAGGCGCTGCACGGCGTTCTGGAGGCCCAGCTGGACGAGGTGACACGCCTGACGGACGAGGCGGCACTGGCCGCCGAAGCGCGCCGCGACGACATGGCCGCCGCGCTGCGCGCGTCGCTGGCGCGGGTGCTGGACAATGCCGACGGGGTGGACGAGGCGCGGCTGACGCAGGAACTGGCGATGATCGCCGTCAAGTCGGACGTGACCGAGGAGATTGACCGCCTGCGGACCCATGTGACCGCCGCGCGTGATCTGCTGGCGCAGGACGGCGCCGTGGGCCGCAAGCTGGATTTCCTGATGCAGGAATTCAACCGCGAAGCCAACACGCTGTGTTCCAAGGCGCAATCAAGCGGGCTTACCAGCATCGGCCTTGCGCTCAAGGCGGTGATCGACCAGATGCGCGAGCAAGTGCAGAATGTGGAATAGGGACGACATATGACCCAGCGGCGCGGCCTACTGATCATCCTCTCATCGCCCTCGGGCGCGGGTAAATCCACCCTTTCGCGGCGGCTGCTGGAATGGGACGAGAGCCTGAGTTTCTCGGTCTCGGCCACCACCCGCGCACCGCGCGAGGGCGAAGTGGACGGGAAACATTACCATTTCCTGAGCGAAGAGGCATTCCGTCACGACGTGGCGAATGGCCAGATGCTGGAGCACGCGCATGTGTTCGGCAATTTCTACGGCTCTCCCAAGGCGCCGGTGGAGGCGGCGATAGATGCCGGGCGCGACGTGCTGTTCGACATCGACTGGCAGGGCGCGCAGCAGATCCAGAACTCTGATCTGGGCAAGCATACGCTGTCGATTTTCATCCTGCCCCCCTCCATCCCCGAGTTGCACCGCAGGCTGGAGGCGCGCGGTCAGGACAGCGCCGAGGTGATCACCAAGCGTATGCAGAAAAGCTGGGATGAAATCAGCCACTGGGCCGAGTATGATTATGTTCTGATCAATGACGATCTGGACGCGACTGACGCGCAACTGAAACAGATCATCTCGGCGGCGCGGCTGCGCCGTATCCAGCAGCCCGGCCTGACGCATCATGTGCGCAAGCTGCAACGTGAATTCGAGGACCGCAAATGACCCTTTATGCTCTGGACGGAATTGAACCCAGCACACCCGATGACGGCGATTTCTGGGTGGCGCCCGACGCCAATGTGATCGGATATGTCAGGCTGGAGAGCGGCACATCGGTTTGGTTCGGCGCGACGCTGCGGGGCGATAACGAGTTGATCACCGTGGGCGAGGGCACGAATGTGCAGGAAAACACGGTAATGCACACCGATATCGGCTATCCGCTGACCATCGGCACGGGCTGCACCATCGGGCACAAGGCGATGCTGCATGGTTGCACCATCGGCAACAATTCCCTGATCGGCATGGGCGCGACCGTGCTGAACGGTGCGACCATCGGCGACAATTGCCTGATCGGGGCTGGCGCGCTGATTACCGAAGGCAAGACCATTCCGGATGGCAGCCTGGTGATGGGCAGCCCCGGCAAGGTGGTCCGCCAACTGGACGACAAGGCGATTGCCGGGCTGAAGGCGAGCGCGCTGCATTACCAGGAAAACATGCGCCGGTTCCGCGCCGGTCTGATCCCCGTCGCCGTACCTTTGCGCGGCTAGGGGCGCGGATGCAGCCCGAGGGGCTCAGCGCGCTATTGCAGGCGATCCCGATGCCTGCGCTGCTGATCGGCACATCGCAATGGGTCGTGGGCGCCAACAGCCGCGCGCGCGCCCTGCTGGGCGAGGCGATAACGGGACGGCACTACATCACTGTCCTGCGCCAGCCCAATGTTCTGGATGCCATCGAGGGTGCGCTGAACGATGAGGGCCAGCGCACCACGCGCTACCTTGGCAGCGACGGCGCGCAGGACACCACCTTCATCGTCACGGCAAGCCACGTGCAGCATGCGGGCGAAGCCGCCGCGCTGGTCTGTTTCGAGGATATCACCCATCTGGAGCAGACCGACCAGATGCGCCGCGATTTCGTCGCCAATGTCAGCCACGAACTGCGCACGCCTCTGACCGCGCTGCTGGGCTTCATCGAGACCCTGCAAGGCCCGGCAAAGGGCGATGCGGTTGCGCATGAACGCTTCCTTGCCACGATGCATCACGAGGCCAGCCGGATGGAACGGCTGGTGCGCGATCTGCTGTCGCTCAGCCGGGTCGAAGGGCAAGAACGCGTCCGTCCTGCGGACATGGTCGATCTGGGGGCGTTGCTAACTTCGGTCTGTGATGCCCTGCGCCCGCTGACCGACAGTGCAGGGGTCGAGGTGGTACGCGATCTGGCCGATGAGGCCGTCTGCGTTCCGGGTGATCCCGACCAACTGCGGCAGGTCTTTACCAATCTGCTGGAAAATGCGCTGAAATATGGTGGCGCGGGCGGGCGCATCGACGTGACCCTGCAGCTTTCGGACCATGAACCGGCGTTGCGTGGCGCGGCGGCGGTGGTGGCGGTGGCGGATCAGGGGCCGGGGATTGATCCGTTGCATATCCCGCGCCTGACCGAGCGATTCTACCGGGTGGACAGCCATCGCAGCCGCGAAATGGGCGGCACCGGCCTGGGACTGGCGATCGTGAAACATATCGTCAATCGCCATCGCGGCCGGTTGCAGATAGACAGCGACCTGGGAAAAGGCAGCACATTCAAGCTGTTGCTGCCTCTTGGGCAAGGCTGAGGCGGCGTGCGGCGCGTATGTGTCAGCCCATCGCGTCGCCGGATTGTCGTGACGGAAGGCGTCTTTGTCATGAAACCGTAACAAAACCGTAACAAAAGCGCAGCACAACGCCCTTAGGCAGCACCCGTGAGGTCGCCGCACAGGTGGCGGCCAAGACCGAAAACAGGAGCTGCGAAATGTCCCTTTTGAAACTGTCCGCATCGGCACTGGCCATCGCGGCCGTCACCGCGGGCGCCGCCGAGGCCCGCGACAATATCCAGGTTGCCGGTTCGTCGACGGTGCTGCCTTACGCGTCGATCGTCGCCGAAGCATTTGGCGAAAACTTTGACTTTCCCACGCCGGTAATTGAATCGGGTGGATCCTCTGCGGGCCTCAAGCGGTTCTGCGAAGGCCTGGGCGAGAATACCATTGACATAGCGAATGCCAGCCGGGCGATCCGCGAGCGCGAGATCAAGGTTTGCGCCGAAAACGGTGTGACCGACATCATCGAAGTACGCTTTGGCTATGACGGCATCGTGTTCGCTTCGGACATCAACGGCAACGCCTTCGAATTCACGCAGACGCACTGGTACAAGGCCATGTCTGACAAGCTCGTCGTGGACGGCGCCACGGTGGACAACCCCTATACCATGTGGAACGAGATCGACCCGGCTTTGCCCGCGCAGGAAATCCAGGCCTATGTGCCCGGCACCAAGCACGGCACGCGCGAAGTATTCGAGGACAAGGTGATCCTCGCTGGCTGTAAAGAGACGGGCGACTTCGACACATTCAAGGCGGCGTTGGACGGCGACAAGAAGGCCGCAAAGCATGCCTGCATCGCGCTGCGTACCGATGGCCGTGCTGTTGATATCGACGGTGACTACACCGAAACGCTGGCCCGTGTTGACGCCAACAAGGCCGGTATCGGTGTCTTTGGTCTGGCTTTCTACGAGAACAACACTGACCGGTTGCAAGTTGCGACCATGGGGGGTGTTGCGCCCACGACCGAGACGATCTCGACCGGTGACTATCCGGTGTCGCGCCCGCTCTACTTCTACATCAAGAAGGCACATCTTGATGTGGTTCCGGGCCTCGCCGAGTTCGCCGCGTTCTTTGTCGCGGACGAAATCGCAGGTCCTGACGGCCCGCTGGCACAATATGGTCTGGTCGCCGACCCCGATCTGGAGGCAACCCAAGCTGTTGTGGCCAACCAAAGCACCATGAACGGGATGTGATCCCCAAGTGGTTCTCGAGAATGGCGGGAGCGCCCG
>Ga0209344_10002035_pt1 | contig 23641 bp, 23 predicted proteins | sample Cruoilmetagenom6_FD_187293 | JGI IMG/M metagenome (GOLD analysis project Ga0209344, IMG submission 187293) | Oil polluted marine microbial communities from Coal Oil Point, Santa Barbara, California, USA - Santa Barbara Oil Seep Sample 6 (SPAdes)... | ecosystem: Environmental > Aquatic > Marine... | reverse complement strand
GATTATTTATTATCGAAAGGATTGTTGCTTTCTATAGATAATAACGATTTTGATTTGCTGAAAATTATTTCGGTTGCTGTGAGAGAAATGAGTGAAGGTGAATTGCTTCAGATCGAAAAAGCAAGACAACTCGATATTACTGAAGATATCTATTATGATATTATCCGACAAAAAACAGCGACACTAATTGCAGCTTGTTGTAGTCTTGGGGCTGCTTCTGTGAAACCAAGCTCGCCAGATGTAGATGAAATGCGAAGATTTGGAGAACTCATTGGGATGGCATTTCAAATTAAAGATGATTTATTTGATTATGGTGATGAAGCCATCGGAAAACCTACAGGGATTGATATTAAAGAACAAAAAATGACTTTGCCTTTAATTCACGTTTTGAATAGCTGCTCAAAAAAAGAAAAAAAATGGTTGATTAACTCTATTAAAAATCATAATAAAGATAAAAAGAGAGTTAAGGAAGTTATTGCTTTTGTAAAACAGAATAATGGTTTGGAATATGCTGTTGGTAAAATGAAATCCTTTCAAAACGAAGCATTACAACTACTGAAAACTTACCCGGAATCTCAGTATAAATCTGCTTTACAGCTCATGGTTAATTATGTGATTGATAGAAAAAAATAATTTTTTTATTAGTCAAGCAACCATTTGCACAATTCTTGCGTCTTTATAAATAGAAGACTTAAATGAGCATATTTGAAAGTTATTCAATTACATAATAACAATACAGTACTTTTAAAAAAGGCTGCCAAAAACAATCGTGAAGCACAACACGAAGTGTATAAGGTTCATGCGCCAAAAATGCTAAGTGTTTGCAGGTATTATATAAAGGATATTCAAAATGCAGAGTCTGTAATGCTCAACGGTTTTTTTAAAGCCTTTACAAATTTAAAAAGCTTTAAGCATCAAGGAAGTTTTGAAGGATGGTTGCGAAGGATTATGGTAAGAGAATCTATTTCTTTTTTACGTCAACAGAAAAAAATAGAATTTTCAATCGAAGAGGTGACAATTCCTCAAGATTATTCTAACAACATCAATACTGAAATTGAAGTGGCTCAAATTCAGCAACTAATCGACGAACTTCCTGAAGGATATAAAATGGTATTTGTAATGTATGCTATAGAGGGTTACAAACATTTTGAAATAGCAGAACTATTAAATATTACGGAAGGTACTTCTAAATCGCAATTATTTAAAGCACGACAAATGCTTCAGAAGAAAATTAAAGAATTAAACAAAACGAGTTATGGCACCAATTAAATTTGAGGACAAACTAAAAGATAAGCTCGAAAACCGAAGCCTTCAACCATCATCAGATGCTTGGAATACTTTGGCTGATAGATTGAATACAGAAGACAAAAAGAAGAATAAGATAAGATTTTGGTGGATTGGTATTGCTGCGAGTATTTTTGGCGTGATTCTCATAACAACTCAGTTTTATAAAAACACAGGTGAAGGAGAAGTGTCACCAATTATTGTTGATTCAGAAATTGAGATTCATAATGATGAGAGATTAATTGAAGAGCCTGTTACACTTGATGAAATTGTATCAAATTCAGAAGAAAATAAAGATAATGTTGAAGTTGTTAATACAGTTGAAGTCGCTTCAGTACCAAACGATAAAGCTACTGAAAGACAAAAACAAATTGCAAACGATAAAGCCATATCGCAAATTGAAGAACCTCAGAATGCAGTCGCTTCTTTAGGAGAAACCAAAGCTGAAATAAATGATAATATTCCAGTTAAGATATTGTCTTCTGAAGAATTGAAAGTCATTGAAGTTGTTGACATCATAAAAGAACTTCAAGCCAATGAGTCTTCAGTATCTGACAAAGAAATAGATTCGCTTTTAAAACAAGCGCAAAGAGAAATTTTAAAGCAACAAATATTCGATGAAGCTACTAAAACAGTTAGTGCTGATGCCTTACTTCAAGACGTTGAAGATGAAATAGTACATTCGTTTAGAGACAAAGTGTATGAAGCTTTAAAATCTAGTTATAATTCGGTAAAAACTGCAGTTGCCGAACGTCGTAATTAAAAAATTATTAAACAAAAAACGAACGGTTAAACCCAACATCAATTAAATTTTTAACATTATGAACACTATTACTAAACATGTAGTGCTGCTAATCTTGTGTCTTATCGCAAGCGCAATCACTGCTCAAGAACAGCAAAAAGATTCAATCTCAAAAGGAACTATTCCTTATGCAGAGAACGGTTTAAAAATCGATAGGCTAGAAGAAACTAAGAAAACGATTGCTAATGAAGAGCGTGATTTTTTAAAAGAAGAAGTCGAAACGATTAATCAGCGTTTAGATAAAGGAGAAATTACGAGTGCTGAAGCTGAAAAATTAAAAAAAGAAGCAGCTTTAAGGCATGCTGCAAATATTGAAGATCGCATCGCTATTATTGATGCAAAGATTAATCTTCTAAAGCGTAACCCAGGAATGGAGATTGTTAAAGACGATGAAAATAATTCTATGTCTATTAGTCTTGGTTCTGGAGGTTTGCTAATCGACTTAGAAAATGGAAAAAGAAAACCACCTAAGTATGACATTAGAACAACTAACAAATTACTATTCGCTATAGGATTTAATAATGCAATTGGTGATGGTCAAGATTTAAGCAATACGCCATACAAATTAGGTGGTTCAGGGTTTGTAGAATTGGGTTGGATTTGGGAAACACGATTGGCTAAAAACTCAAATTTTGCAAGAATTAACTATGGTTTTTCATTTCAATGGAATAAATTAAATGTAAAAGATGGTCTGTATTTTACGCAAGATGGAGACCAAACGTTACTTGAAGAATTTCCAGAGGGTCTAAAAAAATCACAATTAAGAGTGACAAATTTGGTAGTGCCTGTGCATTTTGAATTTGGACCTTCTAAATTAAAAGAATATGATAATAGAGTGCGTTATTTTACTTATAATAAATTTAAAGTAGGAATTGGAGGATATGCTGGTGTAAGATTAGCAACACAACGAAAATTACGTTATGAAGAAGATGGTGATTCAGTGAAAGATAAGTCAAGACGTAATTTTAATGCTTCAAATTTTGTTTATGGATTAAGTGCTTATGTTGGTGTTGGCCAAGTGTCGCTTTATGCTAAATACGATTTAAATCCATTATTCAAAGATCAACTGATTGATCAACATAATGTGTCTTTAGGATTGCGATTTGATTTGCATTAGACAGAACATATATTTAAATATAAAGCTTCATTGTCATCAACAATGAAGCTTTTTTGTTCGCTAATAATACCCTAAATTTACCATTCAATTTATTTAATCATTTGATTTCACAAAGCAGCATAGAACAAGTATTTGAAACCGCTCGAGTAGAGGAGGTTATAGGGGATTTTGTGCAATTAAAAAAATCAGGCAGTAACTTTAAAGGTTTAAGTCCGTTTAGTGATGAACGCTCTCCGAGTTTTATGGTATCGCCTGTGAAACAAATTTGGAAAGATTTCTCTAGTGGAAAAGGAGGAAATGCTGTCACCTTTTTAATGGAGCATGAGCATTTCACGTATCCTGAGGCTATTAAATATTTAGCCAAAAAATATAATATTGAAATTGAAGAAACCGAACAAACTGACGAACAAAAGCTGGAAGCGAATGAACGTGAGAGTTTGTATTTGGTAAATGAGTTTGCTAATGCCTATTTTCAAAAAGTCATGCTTAAAACCGATCAAGGTCAGGCTATTGGATTGAGTTATTTTAAAGAACGTGGTTTTACTAATGAAACTATAAAAACTTTTAATTTAGGGTATTCTCTAGATGAGTGGCATGCCTTTACAGATGAAGCCTTAAAGAAAGGCTATCAATTAGAATTTTTAAATAAAACAGGGCTTACGATTGTTAAAGAAGATAAAAAGTTTGATCGTTTTAAAGGTCGTGTGATGTTCCCTATTCATAGTATGAGTGGACGGATTTTAGGCTTTGGTGGACGGATTTTAAAAACAGATAAAAAATCGGCTAAATACTTAAATTCACCTGAGAGTGAAGTGTATCATAAAAGTAAAATTCTCTATGGTTTATTTCATGCAAAGCAAAGCATCGCTAAAGAAGATAATTGCTATTTGGTTGAAGGCTATACAGATGTGATTCAGTTTCATCAAACTGGAATTAAAAATGTTGTTGCATCTTCTGGAACAGCTTTAACGCCTGAGCAAATTCGACTTGTTAACCGTTTGACAAAAAATATAACGGTTCTTTTTGATGGTGATGCTGCTGGAATTCGAGCATCTATTAGAGGTATTGATCTCATACTGGAGCAAGGTATGAATGTTAAAGTTTGTACTTTTCCAGAAGGTGAAGATCCAGACAGTTTTGCAAAACAAAATACATTAGAAGAATTAACTACTTATTTAGAAAATAATGCCAAAGATTTTATTCAGTTTAAAGCATCTCTGTTAGTTAAAGAAGCTAATAATGATCCTATAAAAAAGGCTGAAACAATTCGAGAGATTGTTAATAGTATTTCTAAAATTCCAGATCAGATAAAAAAAGAAATCTATATTCAAGAATGTTCTAGAATCATGGATATTAGTGAAGAAGTTTTGTTCACGACCTTGGCTCAAATCAATAAAAAAGAAAATCAAGACGCTAATAAAGCTTATAAAACCCAACAGAAAGCATTTGATGTTGTAAGACCAGAAGTAAAAGCTCCTAAAATAGACTTGCAATATGAGTTGGAACGCAAAATCATTGAGATTTTATTGCTTTATGGAAACAAAACTGAAGATTTTGAGGATTTAGTTTTAAAAGAAGGTGATGATGGCGAATTACAACTAGAGCCTGTTGTTCATAATGCTCGAGTTTTTGAAAAAGTGTACTTGGATTTACAAGAAGATGAAATGCAATTTACCAATGCAATATTCAAAACATTATACTATTCAATAATTGACACATTGCATCAAGAACCTGAATTTTCTACACGCAATTTTGTAAATAAATTAGATCAGAGTTTAGCGGAAGAAGTGACTACTATTTTAATGAATGATGAGCGTTATAATTTACACGATTGGGAACGAAATCATATCATTCCAAAAGAAAAAGAACATAGTGTTTCACAATTGGTAAATCAAACTATTCTAACATTAAGATGTTATTTAATTGATAAGAAAGTTGCTGAATATCAAAACGAAACACTTAAAAAAGATACAAATTCAAGAAGTATTTTAGAAGATGTGAAAGATTATTTAGGTCTTAAAATGTTACTCTCAAGGAAGCTTGGAAAAGTTATTGGAGGAAAAATTTAAGTAATCTCCATGTGCTTACCTTGGTTGACAAGATCTATTAAATTGGTGACATTTAATTTTTTGAATAATCTAGCTTTGTAGGTGCTAACCGTCTTTTCGTTAATGTTAAGTTCTAAGGCAATTTCCTTATTCTTTTTACCAGAAGACAATAGTTTTAAAACTTCTACTTCGCGTGTAGATAGTCGTTTGTAAATTCTACTTTTAGATTTTTTTGTGTCATCATATTTAAGATGTTTAGACATTTTTTTACTTAAATATAAATCACCTTTATGAGCGAGAAGAATTGCTTTTTCAATAACATCAGTAGATTCGGTTTTTGATACATATCCAGAAGCGCCAGCTTTTATAGTGCTTATCGCATATATTTCTTCAGGATGATAACTAAACATAATAATATTAATCTTATTATGCTCTTTTTTAATAGCTCTTAAAGCAGTAATTCCGTTAAGTTCAGGAAGATCAATTTCAGAAATAATAACATCGACTTCATGACGCCTTACAAACTCAAATATTTCAACTCCACTTCCAACAGTTCCTATAACTTCGATTTCGTTATGGTTCTTAAATAAGAGCTCTAAACCAGTCCTGACAATAGGATGACTGTCTACTACTAATACCTTAATCATGATATTTAATTTAGTTGGTTACTAAGCGACCAGAACCTAGTTAATTAGGTTCTAGAATGTGGAGACTTCAAATGTAAAAATAGAAAAAAAATCAATATCTACGACTTTTTACAAAGATTAATTCACTAATTGTTTTAAATTTTTAGGAATTTCGCAAATTGGTATTGGAGACATTTTATGCTGATTGTTCGTGTTGTATCTCATAAATATTTGAAAAACGTCACGTTGTCTTCCTTTGAAATCATCTATTGTTTTTCCTTCGTCTTTTTGTTGCATAGCCCATTCTAATTCTGGATATGATGCGCCTATTTGATCTTCATCACTTCTGGCATCTCCAAAAAGGCCATCACTTGGCGCAGCTTTCATAATAGATTGAGGTACATTTAAAAATTCACCTATTGCATATACTTCAGATTTCATTAAATCGGCAATCGGACTTAAATCTACACCTCCATCACCATATTTTGTATAGAAACCAACACCAAAATCTTCAACTTTATTACCTGTTCCTGCTACTAATAAACCTAAAAGACCAGCATGATAGTATAATGTTGTCATACGTAATCTCGCTCGTGTATTTGCTAAAGCCATATCAACTGTACTTTGTTTTCCTTCAAGAGAAACTTCAGTTTTGAATTCTTCAAAAACTGGAGTTAAATCGGTTCTAATGTCTTTAACATTTGGAAAGCGTTGCTTTAATTGTGTAATGTGTTCTTGAGCTCTGTTTACATGGCTTTCAGCTTGATGAATAGGCATTTCAATACATAAAAGATCTAAGCCTGTTTTTGCACATAGTGTCGAAGTGACAGCAGAATCTATTCCGCCGGATATGCCAATCACAAATCCATTAACTTTGGCGTTATTAGCATAATCTTTAAGCCAGTTTACAATATAATCGACAACTTTTCCTGTTTGCATTTTTTATAGAATTTAAATGAAAGAATAGTACCTTTGCAAAACAAAAATAGCGCAATAGCGTTAGTTATAAAAATTAATAATGCTTAAGTTTTTTTGAAAATAGTTATGAAAAAAATCTGTTGTATTCTCTTTTTGCTATTAGTGGCTTATTCTTGTAAAAAAGAAGATCAAATAGAAAATGAGATTTCTAAAATTGATATCAATCTCATGGTTGAACGTTTTGATCGTGCTTTGTCTGAAGCTAGTCCTAATGACTTAGGACAACTGAAAAAGGCATTTCCTTTTATGTTTTCAAAGTATGTTCCTGATTCTATTTTTATAGCTCAAATGACAGATACGTTGCAAAAAGAATTGCGAGGTGAGGTTGATACAAAGTTTAATAATTTTTCAACTATTGAAGGTGAAATAACTAGTCTTTTTCAGCATTTGAAATACTACGATGTAACGTTTTCTGAGCCTCGTGTGGTAACCTTAACAAACAATGTAACTTATAGAGATAAAGTAATAGTGACAGATACTATTGTGCTCATTCCTCTTGATAATTATCTCGGACAAGAGCACGAATTTTATGCAAATATCCCAAGATACATTGCTCAAAATATGGAGCCTTCTCAGATTGTCCCAAATCTAGCGTCTGATTATGCAAAGCGTTTTATATTTCAGTCCCAAAAGAAAACATTATTAGATGATATGATTTATTTTGGAAAACAATTATATTTTAAGGATAAAACAATTCCTTTTAAATCTGATGAAGATAAAATTGGCTACACTGAGTCGCAATTAGAATTTGCGAAAAATAATGAAGGACAGATTTGGGCTAATTTTGTTGAAAACGAATATTTATACAGTACAAATACTACTTTGCCTGCACGTTTTATAGCAGACGCGCCTTTTTCTAAATTTTATTTAGAACTTGATCGCGAATCACCAGGACGACTTGGTCAATATATAGGATGGCAAATTGTAAAAGCATATATGAATAATAATGAAGTGTCTTTTTTAGATATGATGAAAAAAGATGCTGTTGAAATTTTTAATAAATCAAATTATAAACCACCAAAATAATGGCGAAAAAACATACATCAAAAATAGAACTTAGTGTAGAGCTTGACGAAAATAGAGTGCCTGAACAATTGCATTGGACAGCTGAAGATGGAGGGATTTCTAATGCAGAAGCTAAAGCAATGATGCTGGCTGTTTGGGATGGTAAGGCTCAAGAAACACTTCGAATTGATCTTTGGACTAAAGACATGCCTGTTGATGAAATGAAATTATTTTTTCACCAAACATTGGTCGAGATGAGTAAGACTTTTCATAGAGCAACACAAGACGAGAAAATGTCTGCAACTATGATGGATTTTTGTGATTACTTTGCCGAAAAATTAGAGCTAAAAAAGAAGTGATTTAATAATAATAGCTTAAACCTTTGGTAATATAGCAAAGTATAAAATCTATTATTTTTGTGTTGCTGTCAATTCAATATGAAATACATTAGTTAGGCTTCAACTGTCGAAGAAAGCTAATGTTTTTTTATGTAAATTTATTACATAATAGTTGCTATTGGTTCTTAGAATTAATCTAGTGCTACTGTTTTTAAAACAAAAAAACACTTAATCTTTATATTAAGTGTTTTAGATGATTTGCTCAGGTATACTAGTGTTCTTCTGAAAATGTATTCACTTTTTGAATAATTTAAGATTCAGGTTCAGTATCTTCTTTGCTATTTGCTGAAGTATAAAATGGGACAACATTGAAGAATTCTGATTTTACTGATGTATAATATTCACGATTTCTAATCTGCTTGGTCATAAACTTTGATTTGTTATAAAGTTCATAAACAAGTAGTTTGTTGTTTTTGCCTACTTCTGATTTTCTTTCTAATTTATTTTTTTCAATTAATTTTGAAATTTCATCCTTGCATTCTAAACGCATAGATTTGTGTGAGCTAAACCCAGTGTTACTTTCATATACAACCCAATAATAAAGTGACTTTTTCTCAATTATATTAGATTCAGATTTAAGTACTGTCTCTTTGTTTTTTTTGTTAGACGTTAAAATTTTTAAATCCTCATTTTTCTTCAAATACATTATAATTAATTTTTTGTCTAACTCAGCTTGAACAATAAAATTTCCTATAGGTAATGATTTAAGATCTATTTTTGTTTTATTACTATTAACATCAATGCTTTCTGAGAAGTCATCGTTGAAAATAGTTACTTGGTGAATTTGTTTATTTTTAGTTTCTAATAGGAGGCTATCTCCATCTGCAATTAGACTTTGTGTTAGTAGGTTTGCTCTGTAATTTGTATTCTTTTGAAATGTAGTTTGCTGACCATATGCTATAAGGGTCGTAATCATTAAAATTAAAATTGATAAAGGTAATCTTTTGTTCATTTTGTTTATATTTCTGTTTGTTTTAAAAGAATTATTTAATTCCAGTCTGTCGTTATTAAGACACATACATTTCGTATGGGTCACAATTAGTTGATGTTTATTTGTAGTTTTAGTATAATTTTAAATAACCATTAGTAATGGTTGTTTTTTAATATTTTAAATTAGCGCATGCGAAAAATACTATTTGGAGTCGTTATTACTTTAATTGTTCTATTTACGTTTAAATACTGTGGAGATAAAAAAGAAGATAGTATTGCTCTTCAGGAAAATTCTGCACTCATACAAAAGCAAATTAAAAACGTTGGGAAATTAATTGTTACTGAAGGACATTTTAGTGAGGTTTTTACTTATAAAAATTCTAAAGCAGTTTTTGGGGATTTATTAGAAGCTGAAAAGCGAGCAATTGTCATTGTAAATGCAGATGTTACTATTGGTTACGATTTAAGTCTTATCGAATATGAAATAGATGAGCAGGCTAAAACATTTCATATTATTCATATTCCTAAGGAAGAAATTAAAATAAATCCAGATTTTGAATATTATGATATTCAAGCTGATTTCCTAAATCAATTTGAAGCCAAAGATTATAATGAAATAAAAAAGACAGTGAATACATCTCTAATGAAAAAAATTGAAGCTTCAGATTTAAAATCAAATGCACAACATAGATTAATAAGCGAGTTGTCTAAATTTTATATATTGACTAACTCTTTGGGTTGGACATTAAAATACAACGAAACACCTATTGATAATCCAGACGATTTTATCGGTCTTAAGTTATAGTTTTTTGCTTAAACTAAGCCAGCCTCCTCCATTCATTGCTTCAATACCTTGTGTTTTTAAAATACTAGCAGCGCTACCAGAACGCATGCCACTAGCACAACAGGTAATAACTGGTTTGTTTAGCTTTTTAATGTCACTTATTTTACTGTTAATCACTTGCAGAGGAATATTTTTAGATCCAGGAATTGCTCCTTGGTTATATTCACCTATAGTTCTTACGTCAATTATAACAGCATCTCTTGACTGAAAATCTTTAATTTTATCACTTTTATTACCAAATAATGTATCTAATAATCCCATAATTTATTTTTTGCAAAGTAAATTCATTTATTTCAAAAGATAAGTAACAAAAGTTACAACTTATTTTTTTTATCTTCCTCGACGATATGAAAACAGAAACTAGAAAAAAAGAAATCATAAATACTGCTGCCAAGCTTTTTAAAGAAAAGGGTTATAGTGCTGTTACTATGAGAGACTTGGCAACGGCAATGGGAATTAAAGCAGCTAGTCTTTATAATCATATCAATTCTAAGCAAGATATCTTAAAGGCAATCATTATTTCTATTGCTGAAGAATTTACAGTAGGGATGAACGCTATTATTCATTCAGAAGTGTCAAATATTAATAAGCTCAAAAAGATTGTGGCTTTGCATGTAAATATTACTGCAAATAATACAAACGGAATGGCGTCTCTAAATAACGATTGGATGCATCTAGAAGATCAATTAGGCTATTATCTTCAACTGCGTAATGAATATGAAGCTAATTTTCTTAACATCATAAAAGAAGGCGTTGCTTCTTCGGAAATTAAAAATAGCAATCCTGAACTTATCATGTTTTCTATGCTTACAACGTTACGTTCATTGTATTTGTGGATTCCTAAAAAAGAAGACCTTAACGCAAACGATTTAGCTCGTAGTTTAAGTGAGGTTCTCATCGAAGGAATTAACACTTAATTAAGAATAAAATTTGTACCTTTGTCTACTAAACTAACAAGCGTTAGTTTGATGTTTTAAGTACAAGATATGGCAGAATTTTACAACTTAAAAGTTGCAGATATTTATAAGGACACAGAAGATACTTCGGTAGTAACTTTTGAAATCCCTTCAGAATTACAAAACGAATTTAAATTTAGACAAGGACAACATCTTACCTTGAAAGCTGATATCGATGGCGAAGATATACGTCGTTCCTATTCCTTGTGTTCTAGTCCAATGGATAATCAGTGGAAAGTTGCAGTAAAGCTAATTCCTGGCGGAAAATTTTCAACTTATATAAATAATGTTTTAAAAAATGGTGACCAACTAGAAGTGATGTCGCCAAGTGGTAATTTTGGTGTAGAAGTCAATACAGATATAGCTAAAAACTATTTATTTTTTGCTGCAGGAAGTGGAATCACACCTGTGTTGTCAATGATTAAAACACATCTTAAGGCTGAACCAAATTCAACGTGTAAGTTGTTTTACGTGAATAAAACAGCAAAATCCATTATCTTTAAAGAAGAACTAGAACAACTTAGAAACACCTATTTCGGAAGATTAGAAATTTATTATTTCTTAACCAAAGAACGTCGAGATATCGAATTGTTTAATGGACGCTTTGATGATGAGAAAATGCAAGTCCTTACCAAAACATTTATCGATATTCCTGATACTAGTGAAGTGTTTCTTTGTGGTCCAGAAAAAATGGTCAACTATGTTAGTAGTTATCTTGTAAACGCAGGTTTACCAAAAGAATTGGTGCATTTTGAGTTGTTTGTTACGGGTCTTTCAGAAGAAGATATTAAACGCGCAGAACGCCTAGCACAACAAAATGTTGAAGGTGTTGAAGTGACTATCGTTGATGGAGGAAAAGAATTCGTTTTTACCATGACTAAAGAGTACGATAATATTTTAGATGCTGCTTTAGGTGCAGGAGCCGATTTGCCATTCGCTTGTAAAGGAGGCGTTTGTAGTACTTGTAAATGTGAAGTAAAAGAAGGTGCTGTTGAGATGAAAATAAATTACGCACTTGAAGAAAAAGAAGTCGCGCAAAATTTGGTGCTAAGCTGTCAAGCTGTGCCAACAACCGAAAAGGTAGTTGTTGATTTTGATGTTTAGATTAATAATGATTTGGGCGTTACCCAAAAGGGTCAGGCTTTCCGCTATATCTTTTTTAGAAAAATAAAAAAGGATGTCGCTGCAATCCTTAACGCAGATTGAGGATGAATAATAATGATATGTCATTCCGAGCGTAGTCGAGGAATCTCAATAGGATTAAACGTCATTCTGAACTTGTTTCAGAATCACATTAGTTATAAAAACAAACAGTTCTGCAATTAATGTAGAATCAAAGTATATTGAAAAAAAAACAGTTCAACACGCTAAAGGCCTAAAACCAATAGCAAAAAGCTAAGAACTATGAGTGAAGAACAAATTAAAAATCTTGAGAAACAATTCGAGGAACGTATCGCAAGAGACGAAAAAATCGAACCTAAAGATTGGATGCCTGAAAAGTATCGTAAAACACATATTAGACAAATGTCACAACATGCACATTCGGAAATCGTTGGTATGCTTCCCGAAGGAAACTGGATAACAAGAGCACCTTCTTTAAGACGTAAAGTGGCGTTACTAGCAAAAGTACAGGACGAAGCTGGTCATGGTTTATATTTATATTCAGCTTGTGAAACCTTAGGTGTGTCAAGAGGTGAGCTTTACGAACAATTACATTCCGGAAAAGCAAAATATTCTTCCATTTTTAATTATCCAACGATTACTTGGGCAGATATGGGAGCTATTGGTTGGTTAGTTGATGGTGCAGCTATTATTAATCAGGTGCCATTGTGTAACACATCTTTCGGACCTTATGCTAGAGCAATGGTTCGTGTCTGTAAAGAAGAGAGTTTTCACCAACGTCAAGGTTTTGAAATCATGATGAAGTTGGCTAACGGAACTCCTGAACAAAAAGATATGGCTCAAGATGCATTAAACCGTTGGTGGTGGCCAAGCTTAATGATGTTAGGTCCTACAGATGCCGAATCTATTCATACAGAACAATCCATGAAATGGAAATTAAAACGTAAATCTAACGATGATTTACGTCAGCAGTTTATAGACCAAACTGTTCCTCAAGCTGAATTAATCGGCTTGACAATTCCAGATCCAGATTTAAAATGGAACGAAGAAAAAGGTGTATACGATTTTGGAGAAATTAATTGGGATGAATTCTGGCAAGTTGTAAAAGGTCATGGACCTTGTAATAAGGAACGAATGAAAGCTAGAGTTGGAGCATGGAAAGAAGGCGAATGGGTTCGTGATGCAGCTATGGCTTATGCCGAAAAGAAACAAGAACGAAAACAAAAACAAGTAGTTTAGTATAAGATACGTCATGCTGAACTTGTTTCAGTATCGCATCAAGAGAATTGAAGTTTAATTAAATAGAGTTCCTGCCTTTGTAGGAATAACAATAAATATTATGTCTAACAAAAAAAACTGGCCTCTTTGGGAAATCTTCGTAAGAAGTAAAAACGGATTAGAACACAGACACTTCGGTAGCCTCCATGCAGCAGATGCAGAAATGGCTTTAGAGAATGCGCGTGATGTTTATACAAGACGAAATGAAGGTGTGAGTATTTGGGTTGTAGAATCTAAAAATATCACAGCATCAAATCCTGAGCATAATGGCGAAATGTTTGAGCCTGCTCAAGATAAAGTGTATCGTCATCCAACATTTTACGATTTACCAGACGAAGTGAAACACATGTAATGCTAACGTCATTCTGAACTTGTTTCAGAATCTCATAAATATTAACGAAATGTCACCTCAAGCGCAGTCGAGAGGTTTTACAGGAAATTATGAACAATAATCTATACAATTACATACTAGGCATAGCAGATAACAGCTTAATTCTCGGACAAAGATTAGGAGAATTAACAGGTCATGGACCAAGTCTAGAAACAGATATCGCTTGTACCAATATTTCTCTGGATTTATTCGGACAAGTACGTAGTTATTTTCAGTATGTAGCAAAAATTGCAGGAGATAAGAGAACAGAAGATGATATTGCTATGCTTCGTAAAGAACGTGAATATAAAAATGTATTACTAGTAGAACAACCTAATACAAATTTTGCATACACTATTGGTCGTCAATTTTTATTTGATGTGTATCATTTAGCATTTCTTGCAGAATTACAAAAGAGTACAGATTTGACACTTTCAGCAATAGCGAACAAGTGCATCAAAGAAGTGAGTTATCACGAACGTTTTTCTTCAGATTGGGTAAGACGTTTAGGTGATGGTACTGAGGAAAGTAAAGCTAAAATGCAAGAAGCTATCAATTATTTGTGGACCTATACTGATGAATTATTCCATCAAACTGAAGCTGATAAAGCAATGGTTGCTGAAGGAATAGGTGTTGATGTTACCAAGCTAAAAGAACATTATTACAAGCAAGTAAGTGGTCTTTTAATAGAAGCAAATCTCGAAGTTCCTGAATCTAAATGGTTTCAAAAAGGAGGAAAGGAAGGCATTCATACCGAACATTTAGGATATATATTAACCGAATTGCAATACATGCAACGAACCTATCCAAACATGGAGTGGTAATTAATATATGATACGTCATTCTGAATTCGTTTCAGGATCTCATAAATTAAAAGAGACGTCACTTCGAGTGATTTGTGAGGAACGAGCAAATTGTATCGAGAAGTAATATGATAACAGAACAAAACATAGACAAAAAATTAATCCCAATCCTGGAGCAAGTTTCAGATCCTGAAATTCCAGTATTGTCCATTATGGATATGGGAGTTGTGCGTTCTGCTGTTATCGAAAATAATATAGTTAAAGTCGAAATCACACCAACCTATAGTGGTTGTCCAGCAATGGATGTGATTGGTGACGACATCAAAAAAGCATTAAAAGATGCAGGTTACGAATCTGAAATTGATTTGATTTTGCATCCAGCTTGGACAACCGATTGGATTACTCCAAGAGGGAGAAAAGCGTTAGAAGATTACGGAATAGCAGCACCTTTAGAGGCTGAAGCAGATAAAGATGTATTGCTAAATGGAAAACGAATCGTGAAATGTCCACAATGTGGATCAACAAACACACGATTAGTCAGTCAGTTTGGTTCAACAGCATGTAAAGCACAATTTCAATGTGATGATTGTCAGGAACCATTCGACTATTTTAAATGTTTAAAGTAATTACTTGTTGGCGTCCTGAACTTGTTTCAGAATCTCATCAAGAAATAGTGAAAGATTAATTATGGCGTTACCTAAGGGTCAGGCTTTCGGCAGTCGCTTTTTTAAGAAAAATAAAAAGAGCTCCAACAAAGCCTCAATCCTTAACGCAGATTGAAAGTATAATAAAACGTTTGTCTTTCCGCACTTGATGCGGAATCTAGAAATAAAAAAATAAGGTATGAGCAATAACTCAATTCTTTTAAAAATTGAAAATAAAGTAGCGTACATCACGCTCAATAGACCAGAAGTCTTTAATAGTTTCAATCGTGAAATGGCATTTTTACTTCACGATACATTAGATGCTTGTGAAACAAACGAAGCCGTTAGAGCCATCGTACTTACAGGAAACGGAAAAGCATTTTGTGCTGGTCAGGACTTAAAAGAAGTTACAGATTCAGATTTAAATCCTGGATTCAAAAAAATACTCGAAGAGCATTACAACCCAATAATTACAAGAATTCGTGCCATTAAAAAACCAATTATAGCCGCTGTAAATGGCGTTGCAGCAGGAGCAGGAGCAAACATAGCGTTGGCTTGCGATATTGTATTAGCACATGAAAAAGTGAGTTTTATTCAAGCGTTTAGTTTAATAGGTTTAGTGCCTGATAGTGCAGGAACCTTCTTTTTACCAAGACTTATCGGATTCCAAAAAGCATTAGCATTAGCTATGTTAGGAGATAAAATTGGAGCTGAAGAAGCTGAAAAAATGGGAATGATTTATAAAATGATTCCTCTAGAAAGTTTTGAAGAGGAGGTCAATAAACTGGCTTTAAAATTAGCAAACATGCCAACGAAAGCACTAGGTATGATTAAAGAATTATTTAATCAATCTATGACCAATGATTTGGAAGCGCAATTAGCTTTAGAATCTAAATTGCAAATTGAAGCAGCCCAAAGTGAAGATTATGCAGAAGGTGTTGCGGCTTTTATAGAAAAAAGAAAACCAAATTTTAAAGGGAATTAAAAACGTCAGTTCGAGTGAAATTGCTTTTTAGCAATTTTGTATCGAGAACAAGATAATATAGAAACGTCATCCTGAACTTGTTTCAGGATCTCAACATAATAAGTGACAATATGAACATAGGAATTATCGGTTCAGGAACTATGGGAAGTGGCATCGCACAAGTGGCTGCAACTTCGGATTGTGAAGTGAAGTTATACGATACTAATCAAGAAGCTTTAGATAAAGCAAAAGCTAGTTTAGAGAAAATCTTAAATCGTTTAATCGAAAAAGGACGAATTGATACTGCTGAAAAAAACAGAATCCAATCGAACATTAGTTACGTTGATTCTTTAAAAGATTTAGCAGACTCAAACTTAACTATTGAAGCCATTATTGAAAACCTTGAGATTAAGAAAAAAGTCTTTTCAGAATTAGAAACATATGTTTCTGAGGATTGTATTATCGCATCAAACACATCGAGTTTATCCATTGCATCCATTGCAGCATCATTGCAAAAACCAGAGCGTTGTATCGGAATTCATTTTTTCAATCCTGCACCTTTAATGAAATTGGTAGAGGTCATTCCTGCAATACAAACATCAAAAGAAGTACTTGAAAAATCGATTCAAACCATCAAGGATTGGAAAAAAGTGGTTGCAGTCGCTAAGGACACACCAGGATTTATAGTCAATAGAGTAGCAAGACCTTTTTATGGTGAAGCATTGAGAATTTATGAAGAAGGAATAGCAGATTTTGCAACTATAGATGCTGCTATGAAAGATGTTGGAGGTTTCAGAATGGGACCTTTTGAATTGATGGATTTCATAGGAAACGATGTCAATTACACAGTAACTGAAACTGTTTTTACAGCCTTTTATTTCGATCCAAGATATAAGCCAGCTTTTACTCAAAAACGCTTTGCTGAAGCAGGTTACTTAGGACGTAAAACTGGAAAAGGTTATTATGATTATGATGAAAACGGAAAGCTAATTTCACGCCATTCTGAACTTGTTTCAGAATCTCAAAAGAGTGAGCTAGCAGAGCAAATTTTTAATAGAGTCTTAGTCATGCTTATCAATGAAGCTGCAGACGCCTTATTTTTAAACATTGCATCAGCTGAAGATATCGACAATGCCATGACCAAAGGCGTTAACTATCCAAAAGGATTATTGGCTTGGGCAGACGAAAAAGGTATCGATTGGTGCGTGACTAAATTAGACGAATTATATAACGAATATCACGAAGATCGTTACCGTTGTAGTCCATTATTACGTAAAATGAATAGAGAAAACAAAACATTTTTTAACTAAATTTAACGTCATACTGAACTTGTTTCAGTATCTCATAATTAATAAAGCAGATTCCCCATTTCGTGGGAAATACATATGAAAGGAGAACAAATTCTACATAAAATGTTAAGTCAGGATGCATACAGCACTTGGTTAGGTATTGAGATTTTAGAATGTGAAATCGGACGATGCAAAGTTGGAATGACCATTAGAAAAGACATGCTAAACAGCATGAACAAAGCGCATGGTGGAATTAGTTATTCATTAGCAGATACAGCATTCGGTTTTGCTGCAAATACCCATGGAAAATATGCAGTCTCTATCGAAACAAGTATTAACCATATAGAAGCTTTAGACGAAGGTGATTATATAGTTGCAGAATCAGTGATAGAAACAGTTAAGAATAAATTAGGTTTCAATATTATAGAAGTCAAAAGAGGAGAAGAATTAGTAGCCTTATTTAAAGGCGTAGTATATAGAACACAAAAAGATTGGAAAGAATAGAAAGAAAATGTAAAACCGAAAAATGTAAAATTTTAAATTTAAAAGTTAGGCACTGTCTTCCTTTTACATTTATCATTTAAAATTTTTAATTTGAAAAATATGAGTGATTCAAAATATGATTTACAGATAAGATTAGTCAAATTTTCGGCTTTAATTATAAGTAGTATTAAATCACTGACTAGAGAATTTGCATCAGAACATTTGATAAAACAATTAATTCGTTCAACTACCTCTGCAGCATTAAATTACGGAGAAGCACAAAGTGCTGAATCTAAAAGAGATTTTATTCATAAAATGAAAATTTGTTTAAAAGAACTTAGAGAATCTCAGGTTAATATTGAAATACTTATAGAAGCAAATCTAATTAATGATAAAGAAGAATTTAAAAAAGTATTAAAGGAGAATTCTGAATTAGTAGCAATATTTACATCTAGTATAAAAACAACACAAAAGAAAATGTAAAACCGAAAAATGTAAAATTTTAAATTTAAAAGTTGAGCACTATCTTCCTTTTACATTTTACATTTATCATTTAAAATTTTTAATTTGAAAGAAGCATACATCATAGACGGCATTAGAACACCAATAGGAAACTACAAAGGCACATTATCTGCTGTTCGTACAGACGATTTAGGAGCCTTAGTGATTTCAGAAATCGTAAAACGTAATCCAAATATTCCAAAAGAAGCTTATGACGATGTCATCATGGGCTGCGCCAACCAAGCAGGTGAAGACAATCGAAACGTAGCAAGAATGTCATTATTGTTGGCAGGATTACCATTTACAGTTCCAGGAGAAACAGTCAATAGGTTATGTAGCTCAGGATTGTCAGCAATTATTCACGCCAATCGTGCTATAAAAGCAGGAGATGGAGATGTATTTATTTCTGGAGGCGTCGAGAACATGACACGTGGACCATATGTTATCGCAAAGCCATCAACAGGATTTGGAGGTGATTCTAAAATGTACGATTCTACATTTGGATGGCGTTTTGTAAATCCGAAAATGCAAGAGTTGTATGGAATTGATGCCATGGGAAATACAGCCGAAAACTTAGTTTCAAAGTATGCCATTTCAAGATTAGATCAAGATAAGTTCGCACTTTGGAGTCAGCAAAAAGCAACTAAAGCACAAGAAAGTGGTAGGCTAGCGAAAGAAATTGTTACTGTTGAAATTCCGCAGCGCAAAAAAGATCCAATCCTTTTTTCTAAAGACGAATTTGTAAAACCAACAACTTCTTTAGAAGTATTAGGAAAACTAAGACCAGCCTTTAAAAAAGAAGGTGGTAGCGTAACCGCTGGAAACTCTTCAGGATTAAATGATGGAGCAGCAGCAACAATTATAGCATCGGAAGATGCCGTGAAAAAATACAATTTAAAACCATTAGCAAGAATCGTAAGTTCTGCTGTGGTTGGTGTTGAGCCAAGAATTATGGGAATCGGTCCTGTGCAAGCCTCAAATAAAGCACTAGCAAAAGCAGGTTTAACAATGGATGATATGGATGTAATCGAGCTAAACGAAGCCTTCGCAGCTCAAGCTTTGTCATGTACTCGTGCTTGGGGAATTGCAGATAACGATCCAAGGTTAAATCCAAACGGAGGAGCCATCGCCATCGGTCATCCCTTAGGAGTTACAGGAGCAAGAATCGCCTATTCGGCTGCTTTAGAGTTGCAGGAGCAAAACAAACGTTACGCCTTAATTACCATGTGTATTGGTGTTGGTCAAGGCTATGCAGCGATTATTGAGAATGTGAATTTGTAACATCATTTGGGCGTTACCACAAGGGTCGCGCTTTCCGCTATATCTTTTTTGCTTTTAATGGCAAAAAAGGATGTCGCTGCAATCGCTAACGCGTGCGCAGTTAATTGAATAAAAATAACGTCACTTCGAGAGATTTGAGAAGAATAAACAAATCGTATCGAAAAGACATAAATTAGATTTCCGTTTTTAAGGAAACGATAAATAAACGTATCGATGAAAAAAATACAAAATTACGTCACAGGACAATGGCTAGAAGGTAAAGGTGAAGGCGTTCCAATGTTCGACGCCATTACAGGAGAAGTTGTCGCGCTTTCAGATACCGAAGGCTTAGATTTTGCCGAAATTCTTCAATACGGAAGAACTAAAGGTGGTGAGAAACTTCGTAAAATGACTTTTCAAGAGCGTGGTAATATGCTTAAAAGTTTAGCGCTCTATCTCGTTAAAAAGAAAGCAGCGTTCTACGAATTAAGTTATCGTACAGGTGCAACCAAAGTAGATAGTTGGATAGATATTGAAGGTGGTTTTGGGAACTTATTTGCGAATGCATCGTTAAGAAAATTATTTCCTAATCAATCGTATCATGTAGAAGGTGATGCTATCGATTTGTCTCGTGGTGGACGCTTTATGGCACATCATATAATGGTGCCAAAACGAGGTGTCGCCATTCATATCAATGCCTTTAATTTTCCAGTTTGGGGCATGTTAGAAAAATGTGCTGTCAATTGGATGGCTGGCGTACCTGCTGTGGTTAAACCAGCAACAAATACGTCTTTCTTAACCGAAGCTGTTGTTAGAGAAATTATTGCTTCTAAGATTTTGCCAGAAGGTGCTTTACAACTTATAACAGGTTCGGCAAGAACAATTTTAGATACAGTGAACTCTCAAGATGTTGTGACTTTTACAGGGTCTGCTACGACAGGAAGACTCTTAAAATCTCATAAACGTATTATAAATGAAGCTGTACCTTTTACTATGGAAGCCGACTCCTTAAATGCTTCAATTTTAGGTGAAGATGCAATGCCTGGAACTTTAGAATTTGATTTGTTTATCAAAGAAGTTCGAAAAGAAATGACTGTAAAGTGCGGACAAAAATGTACTGCAATCCGAAGAATTATTGTGCCTCAAAACCTAGTAGAAGATGTACAAATCGCTTTAGGAAAAGCATTAGATAAGGTTACTATTGGAGATCCAAAACTTAAAGAAGTGCGAATGGGTGCTTTAGTTAGTAAAGATCAAGTTGCTGAAGTTCGAGAACGTGTGCAAGAATTAGCCAAAACAGCAAGTATTGTTTATGGCGATTTAGATAAAATTAAAACAATTGGAGCAGATGCTAAAAAAGGTGCGTTTTTAGCTCCAATATTGCTTCGTGAAGATCATCCATTTACAAATTTAGCTGTTCACGAAACGGAAGCATTTGGACCTGTAAGTACCATAATGCCTTATAAAAATTTAGACGAAGCCATTACTTTAGCTCAAATGGGAAAAGGGTCTTTAGTGTCTTCAATAGCAACTAACGATGATAAAATCGCCAAAGAATATGTAATAAATGCAGCAAGTCATCATGGTCGTATTTTAGTATTGAACAGAGAAAGTGCAAAAGAAAGTACTGGTCATGGTTCGCCATTACCTTACTTGGTTCATGGTGGTCCAGGACGTGCTGGTGGTGGCGAAGAAATGGGTGGAATGCGTGGTATAAAACATTATTTGCAGCGTACTGCAATTCAAGGGTCTCCAACGACATTGACCGAGATTACAGGGATTTATCAACCTAATGCAAAATACAAGGAAGCAGAACAACATCCATTTAAATACCATTGGGAAGACATTCAACCAGGTATGTCTATGAAAACGCACAAGCGTACATTAACAGATACTGATATTATTAATTTCTCAAATTTAACTTGGGATCATTTCTACGCACATACAGATATTACGTCTTTAGATGGAAGCATTTTTGAAAAACGAACGGCTCATGGCTATTTCATTATTTCAGCAGCAGCAGGATTATTCGTCTATCCAAATAAAGGACCAGTGTCTGCAAATTACGGACTAGAAGAATGTAGATTCTTGCGTCCATTATATCATAATGATACGATTTATGTACGCTTAACTTGTAAGCAAAAAGTAGATCGCGATGTTGCTTCTGCAGAACATCCAAGTGGTATCGTAAAATGGTTTGCAGAAATTTTTGATGGTGATGATGAGTTAGTGGCTGTGGCAACTGTATTAACAATGGTTCAGAAAAAGCAAGAGGTTTTTGTTGAAATGACTGAGAATAAAATTGAAGAATGTTTATCTAAACTAACAGAAGATACAAAACCAAAATGGGGAATTATGACGTCTCAGCACATGATTGAACATTTAGAATATACTTATAAAATTGCGTCAGGAGAGATTCAAGATTTTGAAGTGGCTACACCAGAAAAAATTCTAGAAAAAGTTCATAATAGCCTATATAACTACGATAAGTTTCCACAGAATTCAAATTTTCCATTGCTTGAAAAAGACACTTTAGATGAGTTGAAACATTCAGATTTAGCCACAGCTATTGAAAAATTTAAAGCACAAAGAGAAAACTATTTAGAATATTTTAAAGAACATCCAGATGCTAAATTAAAGAATTTAGTATTTGGAGAATTGAACAGATATGAATCGTATTTACTTGAAAGAAAACATTTAAATCATCACTTCGAGCAATTCGGATTAATATAAATTAAAACAAATGTCACCTTTAGCGCAGTCGAGAGGTATTACAAATTGATAAAAACAGAAACATGAGTGATCCATACGTTAAACTAAACATACAAAACGAAGTAGGATACATTGAATTTTTTCATCCTGCTCACAACTCGTTACCAGGAGATGTATTAGCGAAATTAGCGCAAACTATAACAGACGCAGGAACTAACGATGCCATCAAAGTAATTGTTCTCAAAAGTGGAGGAGATAGAACCTTCTGCGCAGGAGCGAGTTTTAAGGAATTAATAAACATCAATGATGCAGCAACAGGAAAAGTATTCTTTTCTGGGTTTGCTAATGTCATCAACGCTATGCGTAAATGTCCGAAATTTATTATTGGTCGCATTCAAGGAAAAACTGTTGGAGGTGGTGTTGGTCTTGCAGCTACAACCGATTATTGTATGGCAACAAAATTCGCTGCCATCAAGCTAAGTGAATTAAATATTGGTATTGGGCCATTCGTAGTTGGGCCAGCAATTGAACGCAAAATGGGATTAAGCGCGATGTCGCAAATTGCAATAGATGCTAATTCATTTTATCCAGCAGAATGGGCCAAACAAAAAGGCTTATTTACGCAGGTTTACGATAGTACAGAAGAATTAGATGAAGCGGTAAAAACAACAGCTGAACACTTATGTACTTATAATACAGAAGCTATGCTAGAAATGAAAAAGGTCTTCTGGCAAGGTACTGATGATTGGGATGCTTTATTAGCTGGACGAGCGGCAACTAGTGGTAAATTGGTTTTAAGTGATTTTACAAAAGAGAAATTAAAAGGTTTCAAATAACATAGAACTATCATTGCGAGCACGAAGGACGTGGAAATTTCATTATGAGATTTTTCGCTTTCGCTCTGAATGACAATACTCAATAAAAAAATGGCAATTTATTCATTTAAAGGTTACATACCTGTTGTTCACGAATCAAGTTTTGTGCATCCTTTAGCAGCAGTTACAGGGAGTGTCATTATTGGTAAGAACTGTTACATTGGTCCAGGTGCTGCTATTCGTGGTGATTGGGGGCAAATCATCTTAGAAGATGGTGTGAATGTTCAAGAAAACTGTACAGTACATATGTTTCCTGGGAAATCTATTACATTAAAAGAAAGTGCTCATGTTGGCCATGGCGCCATAATTCATGGTGCTAATTTAGGTAGAAATTGCCTTATTGGAATGAATA
>Ga0209344_10002034_pt1 | contig 23652 bp, 14 predicted proteins | sample Cruoilmetagenom6_FD_187293 | JGI IMG/M metagenome (GOLD analysis project Ga0209344, IMG submission 187293) | Oil polluted marine microbial communities from Coal Oil Point, Santa Barbara, California, USA - Santa Barbara Oil Seep Sample 6 (SPAdes)... | ecosystem: Environmental > Aquatic > Marine... | reverse complement strand
GGGTCTTGCTCCAGCAGTATATGTGCTTTGGGCAAAGTTTTTAAAACATAATCCTTCCAACCCTGACTGGTATGACAGAGACCGTTTTATTCTTTCAGGGGGACATGCTTCAATGCTGCTTTACAGCATTTTATATCTTACAGGTTATGATGTGACTCTTTCTGATATAAAAAAATTCAGGCAATGGAAAAGTAAAACTCCTGGTCATCCGGAATTTAGATGCACGCCAGGTGTTGAAACAACAACAGGCCCACTAGGGCAGGGCTTTGCAAATGCAGTGGGCATGGCAATGGCTGAGAGGCATCATGCAGCTGTTTTTAACAGAGGGGATTATAATATTGTTGATCACTTTACATATGTAGTATGTGGTGATGGAGATATAATGGAAGGAATTTCCTCTGAAGCAGCGTCAATGGCAGGTCACTTCGGGTTATCCAAATTAATCTGTTTATATGATGACAATAAAATATCAATTGAAGGAAATACAGATATAGCATTTACAGAGAATGTTGCGCTTAAGTTTGAAGCTTTAAACTGGCATGTGCAAAAAGTTGAAAAAGGAAATGATCCAGATATAATAGCAGACGCAATTGAAAAAGCAAAAAACGAAACTTCCAAGCCATCTATTATACTTCTCAGGACAAATATTGCATTTGGAAGTCCCAATAAACAAGATACAGCAGATGCCCACGGAGCACCACTTGGTGAAGAAGAAGTTCGTCTTACAAAAAAAAATCTTAACTGGCCTAAAGATGCAGTTTTCCATGTGCCTGAAAAAGTTTTGGCTCACTTAAATAAATGCGTTAATGAAGGACAAAAAAAAGAAGCTGTATGGGATGAAAAGTTTACTGAATACAGCAGAAAATTTTCTGCTGTCGCAAAAGAATTTAATGCTTCTTTGCAAGGCTTGCTAAACGAAAAATGGGATAGTAAGATTCCGGATTTTTCAAAACAGGACAATCCAATAGCAACAAGAGCTGCATCAGGCAAGGTGCTGAATGCTATTGCACCTTTTGTGCATGGTCTTATGGGGGGGTCAGCAGACCTTGCTCCTTCAAACAAAACCATTATTGAATCATCACATGATTTTCAGAAAAACAGTTTTGATGGCCGTAATATCCGATTTGGTGTAAGAGAGCATGCCATGGGGTCTGTATTGTCCGGTATGGCACTTCACAAAGGTATAAGACCCTATGGCGGTACATTTCTTGTATTTGCCGACTATATGCGCACATCAATTCGCCTTGCAGCTTTGATGAATCTGCCTGTAATTTATATTTTTACACATGACAGTATTGCAGTGGGAGAGGATGGTCCAACACACCAGCCAATAGAACATATAGCCAGCCTAAGGGCAATTCCAGGCCTTACAGTCATAAGACCTGCAGATGCAATTGAAACCGCACAGGCATGGCAGTTTATTATAAAATCAGGGAAAGGGCCTGCAGCTCTTGTTTTAAGCCGTCAAAAGCTTCCTGTCCTTGCAGAAAAAAGTTCGGTTATCAGTAAGGGATTTATAAATGGCGCATATATTTTAGATGAAACTGACATCAAGCCGGATATAATCCTTATCGCTACAGGATCAGAAGTACACACAGCATGTGAAGCAAAAAAAAGACTTAATGAAAAAGGTATCGCAGTCAGAATAGTCAGCATGCCGAGCTGGGAATTATTTGAAGGTACATCAAAAGAGTATCAGGATCATATATTACCCCCTGATGTTACAATGCGAATTGCTATAGAAGCAGGCATTCCCATGGGATGGGAGCGTTATGTTGGCAATAAAGGTATTATAATCGGGATAAGCGGTTTTGGTGCTTCCGCACCTGGCAGTACTGTAATGGAGAAATTTGGTTTTACATCTGAAAATATTGTGCAAAAAGCTGTTAACATGTTAAATTAGTTGTAAAAAAGTAAAATTGATTTAACTGTTCAAGTAACGTAAAAAGTCATTTTATTATTGATATTTTCTCCTTGAAATAATAATTTGGCTTTTTACTAAATAACAAAAAAGTTACTCAATCCAAGAGCTGTGGATTATAAATTAGAAATGACAAAATTCATAAATTATGATAAAATAATAGTACGACAAAAAATCTTCAAAAGAATTTTTTACTTTACCTCATGTATATCCTATAAAAAAAAATCCAAATAAAATTAAAGGGGTTATATGCGTTTTCTTTTATATAACATGCGTTATGGTGCTGGAATAGGAAGACATTTTCATTTCCCGGTTCCATACAGTGGTTATCTAAAACGTACAGGAAATAATTTATGTAAAATAATTGATTTTATTAAATCAACGAACCCGGATATTGTTGGCCTGCTTGAAGTGGATAGTGGCTCATGGCGTACTGGTAAAAACAACCAGGCTATGGCAATAGCTCAGGAACTTAAACATTTTTATGTTGTTCATTCAAAATATTCCTACAATTCAATATTTCAAAAAGTGCCTGTTTTAAATAAGCAGTGTAATGCATTTATTACAAATCAGGAAATAATGACTAAAAAATTTCATTATTTCAAACAGGGAATAAAGCGGCTGATAATAGAGCTGGAATTTAAAGATTATAAAATATTTTTGGTACATCTCTCATTAAAATTTCGCCATCGCCTGTACCAGCTTAATGATCTGTATTCTCTTATAAACAATACATCTAAACCTGTTATTGTTGCAGGTGATTTTAACTCCTTTAGAGGCAACCATGAACTTGATCTGTTTTTGGCAGCTACAGGTTTAAAAAGTGTAAACGATGTAGGCAAGCCGTCTCATCCCAGCAGATCACCACGAAGACAGCTTGACTACATTTTGAAAAGTCAGAAAATTAATTCTATTGATTTTCAAATTCCAGAAGTAAAGCTGTCTGACCATTCACCACTTATCTTCGATTTTGAAATCAAATAAGAAGCGTTTATTTAAGAAACATTATACAAAGTACCAGTGCTATAAGTAAACTGGGCTATAAGCAAATTGGCTATAATTTTATTCCACAAGCATAATATATGCTTTTTCTGGCCGGTTTCAAAACTTAGAAGGTTTGCCTAAACCATAAGTCAGGAGCAGGTCTAAAATAATTTCCCATTTTACAATTTTAGCTTCAGGCTATTTTTTGTCTGGTTTTCAATTAAAAAAATTCAAAATAGCTTGTGATTTCTACATTCTTTCCTATTTTATCAAAAATTCACAACGTCTGTTTTTGGCCCAGGCTTGCTCATTTTTGTCTGAAACTATAGGATTTTCTTCTCCATAGCTAACTGTTGTGACTCGTTCTGATGCAATCCCCATATCCTGCAGAAATATTTTTGCATTCAAAGCACGTCTTTCACCAAGAGCCAAATTATATTCAAACGTTCCCCTTTCATCGCAATAGCCTTCAATTGATATTGATTCATTGGAATTATTCATCAACCATTTTACCTTGCGCCTTAATATCTCCTGTGACTCAGGGGATAGGGTTGCGTTATCAAAGGCGAAATAAATCCTTTCATTAACAAACTTATTCCTTTCCAGTTCCAGCAGTTTTTCTTTGTTTGCCATGTCACTGTCACTGGTATCCTCTTGCTGTAGCCCTTCTTCTTCTATTGCTGTGACGGGCTCTTCTGGTATATCTATTGTTTCAGGTTTAACTGCCTGAGTTTCAGGGCTTTGGATATCAGGATCTGGCAGAACAGTTTCTTTTGAACAAGAAAAGATTAATAAAAGTCCAGGAATAATAATAAATAAAGATAGACACATAAATAAATTCTTTCGCATTTCCTACTCCTTTTCGCATTTTTTAAGTTAGAAAATATGAATAAATGCCAACTATATTACACTTATGGTTACTTGTTTTTATCACATTAAACATATTACAGATATTTTGTTGAATGTGAAATACCTACATAAATATGCACAAATACAATGTATACCACAATATAGTTTTACAAGCATTTTATTTTTACAAGCATTTTATTTTTATAGATAATAAAAAAGAATATTTTCGTATTTTATTTTTATAATTTTTTAAATAAGATAAGGAATTAATTTTATAGTGTCAAATGAAAAAACATTTCTTTTTTTTGGGGCCATGGATTTTAATCTGCTTTGATAATCTTGCATTTTATTAATTTCATATAGAATAAAGCTAACCTGAAGAAAATATCATGCTTGTTTTTCCATTTTGCATAGGTCCAATGAAAGTCAATACACATCAATATTTTGAAACAAATATCAATTTTAATTTTTTATTTGATGTATAATTTTTAACTATCTATTTTTTTAAAAATATGCTTTCCCTTGACGGATGTTGACATATTATATATATCATTTACTAAAAAAACGTTAAGAATGTATATCAATAACATTTAAGTGTATGATGAAATATAGTACCTGTTTCATTACATTTGTGTTTAAGCTTTTAGGTGGTTCATGTTGAAAAATAGCAATAAACGTATTGGCATTGATATTGGAGCTTTATATTTAAAGGCTCTGCGATTAGATTTGAAGGGACAGATATCAGATATATTTTACAGAAGGCATAAAGGCGAGCCAGGAAAAACTTTAGAAGAAGCTTTAAAATTTCTGAAAATAAGCCCCAGCGATTCAATTTGTCTGACAGGTTCTAATGCCAAGCAGTTTTCCAAACTGCTCAGTGTCCCCTATTACGATATTACTTTTTGCCAGATCAAAGCTGTAAAAAATGTTATATCGCAAATATCATATATCATCGATGTTGGCGGTGGTTCAACAACACTTATCGAACTTGATGAAAATGGTAAGTTTCAGGGATTTGCCACAAACTCTTTATGTGCTGCTGGTACAGGGTCTTTTCTTGATGAACAGGCTGATCGTCTTGGTATAACATATGATGATATGAAAAATTTTCATCACAATGGCACGCCCCCTACAATAGCAGCAAGGTGTTCTGTATTTGCAAAAAGTGATTTGATTCACAGGCAACAGGAAGGGTGTAGCCTGAATGACATGTGGGCAGGCCTTTGCCAGGGAATGACCCGTACACTGCTAAGCACCCTTTTAAATGGTCGCCCCCTTGATGGTATGACAGCTGTCATAGGAGGCGTGGCACTTAACAAAGAAGTAGTAAGCTGCCTGGAGAAAGCCTGTCCGGGGTTTATAATAGTTCCTGATTATCCTAATTTGATTGCAGCAGCAGGAGCTGCTTTATGTGGCAGCCCTGTAGACATAAAACAGTTTTCACGAATTGATTTTAAATCTCTCAAAGACAAGGCAATAAGCAGGTTTTCATGGCCGCTTACAATGGAAAAATCATATTATCCGTCATTTAATTCTCAGAAAAACTATATTGATGAAGACAACAATGAAGTAAGAATTGCCCGGTGGAGCAGTGGTGAGAATATTGATGCATATATGGGAATTGATATTGGTTCTACAAGTACAAAATTTCTTCTTATTAATCAAGACGGCGATGTAATTGTAGATGTTTACCGAAAAACTGCAGGTGATCCCATAAAGGCTACAAAACTATTATTTAAAGCTCTTCGTAAACTTTCAGAACGAATGAAGAGCAAACTTACAATATTAGGTGTTGGTACAACAGGCAGTGGTCGTAAAATAATCGGCATTCTTATCGGCGCTGATGCTGTGATTAATGAAATTTCAGCTCATGTTGCAGGAGCAGTTAATACAGATCCGCTGATTGACACAATTTTTGAAATAGGAGGACAGGATTCAAAATACATGCACCTTGTTGACGGTCATATAAGAGACGCTAACATGAATTATGTATGTGCTGCAGGAACGGGATCTTTTGTTGAAGAACTGGCATACAAACTTGGATATAAACTTGATGAGGCAGGTCATTTAGTATTAGGTATTTATCCCCCACGTGTAACAGACCGCTGTACCGTGTTCATGGAACAGGATATTGGCAAACTGATTCAACTGGGAGCAAGCCGAAAAGAGGCATTTGCATCTGTGATGGTTTCTGTTACTAAAAATTATCTTAACAAAGTAGTTGGCAATCGGTATAAAAGCAGGAAAAAAATATTTTTTCAAGGTGCTACTGCCCGTAATCCAGCTCTGGTTGCTGCTTTTGAACGGCTTTTGAACGTTGAGATGGTTGTTTCACCTTTTTGTCATGTTATGGGGGCATATGGGGTTGCTCTTCTTACAAGACAGCATATAAAAGAGAGTAAAAAAAAGAGTTCATTTATTGGGCTTGATTTAGAAAAACGGAAAGTATCTTTACGTAAAGAGCGCTGCACCCTTTGTCAAAATAACTGTCATATTACCATTGCAGATATCGAAAAACTAGATAAAAATCCTTCCTGGGGATATATGTGCGGGCGAGATCCTGATGAGAAAAAAATGCGGGTAACTTCCCATACCCGTTTTCTTAGAATGCGCCAAAGGCTTTGGTTTGAAAGTGGAAAAGGAGGTAATTTGCCTGACATAGCTCCTGTAATAGGAATTCCACAGGCTCTGTCAACATATACATACTTACCCCTGTGGAGATCTTTTTTTAATCTTTTAGGATATCAAATAAAGCTATCAGGCACAACTACCCAATCCATACGTGAACTCGGTTTACGTATGAGTGGAGCTGATTTTTGTTTTCCTGCAAAAATTTTTATTGGACACGTTGCTCATCTCGCAGCACAAGAGAAAATAAATTTTATATTTCTTCCTCAGATGATGAATGAAAAAGTTAATAAAAATGTATCTTCATCAACTTTTTGCCCATATGTGCAGGCATCTTTTGCATATTCGCGTTCATCACTGGCACTAAATGGCATGGATACATCCCGTATTTTGTCGCCTCTTGTGGATATGCGTATAGACAATACAGGTATTGCTAAAAAACTGGCAAAAACATTATCAGTGCCCTTAAAAAAGAGCTATAAACAGATCCTTCAGGCATGGATAGATGCCATAAATGTTCAGAGAAATTTTGAAGTAAAATGCCGTAATGAAGGAGAGAAGATTTTAAAACAGGCAAGAGAAAAAAATGAAAAGCTGCTGGTTATAGTAGGACGGCCTTATAATAATTTTGATACCGGAGTAAATCTTGACCTTCCTCAAAAAATTGCAGAACAGGGAAAAGCAGTTATTCCACTGGACTTTTTACCCATTGATATGTCTGTGCTTAACGGACGTTATCAAAATACCTACTGGAGTTATGGTCAAAAAATTCTTGCAGCATTAAAAAAGGTTGCAGATGATGATCTGCTGGATGCGGTTTATCTTACAAATTTTAGCTGCGGTCCGGATAGCTTTCTTCTTTCATATGCTGAAGAAATAATGGGTAACAAGCCTTTTTTGTCTCTTGAGTTAGATGAGCATGATGCTGATGCCGGATATATGACACGAATTGAAGCCTTTTTTGATGTATTAAACAAAAAAACAACAAAAAGTCCGGTTAAATCAGAAAAAATACCATATAAGAAACCAACTGATAATTTTAAAGATCATTTAATCTGGTTTCCTAATATGCATCCATATACGACAAAATTTTTTGCTGCAGCATTTCGATGCCACGGCTTTGAGGCAAAGACTTTACCCAATGAAACTAATAAATCTTTTGAAATTGGTCGTTCTGTTACAAGAGGATCAGAATGCCTTCCAACTTCACTTACAATAGGAAGCCTTTTAAATACCCTGCGCAGTAACAACACAAAAAAAAAACAGGCATTTTTTATGCCCACAGCGCAAGGGCCTTGTCGCTTTGGCCAGTATTGCTCACTTCATCGGCAAATTCTTGACAGGGAAGGATTTACAGATGTTCCCATATTATCTCCATCAAGTTTTAACAGCTATCAGGGCATTGACGAATCTCTGCGAAAATCTGTTTTTAAGGCTATGATTGCAGGAGATATTCTAATGAAAACAGGTTGCAGGATAAGACCATATGAAAAAAATAAAGGTGAAACAGACCAAAACCTTGCTAAAGAAATGAACAACCTTGTTTCAGTTATTGAAAAAAATGCTGATCTTTCTTCAGCTATTAGAAAGTCTGTTAAAAATATCGCTGCTGTTTCTTGTAATTCAAGACTTTCCAAGCCTCTTGTGGGCATAGTAGGAGAAATCTATGTTCGAAACAATACATTTGCAAATGAAAACCTTATAAACTCTGTTGAGCAGCTTGGTGCTGAAGCATGGATGTCACCAATTTCAGAATGGATCATGTTTACATCGTCTCCTTCAAATATCTCCGAACATCATGCACATAATTTTTCCATAAATACAATAACATCTTATCTAAAATGGAGATGGATGCTGCACTGGGAAAAAAAGCTTTATAATGCAGCATCTCCAATTCTTGACAACCGCCATGAACCAAAAATAAAAGAAGTTATGGCTCAAGGAGGAAAGATTTTGCCTGCAAATATCGGAGGTGAAGCAATTTTAACTGTTGGAAGATCTATAAAGTTTGCTCACCAGAACGTTATAATGGTTATTAATGTGGCTCCTTTTAGCTGCATGCCAGGAACAGTCACAACTGCGCTGTTTCGCAAACTTTCAATGGAACTTAAGGTACCTATTGTTAATCTTTTTTACGACGGCACAGGTGGACAAAACAGGCGACTTGAAGTATTTATTAAAAATGCAATAACTTCTAAAGTTAACTAAAAACATATATAATGAACAACTTTCAATGTGCAATGGATAAAGATGTTATAGAAAAAAGAGATGCGGCTGCTCTGGAAAAACTTTGTGACGTAAGAAATGGCCTTTTTCAGAAGAAAAAAAGGATAAAGCAAAAAAAAATAGTTGTATCATCTATTTTGATATTATTTATTATCCTTATTTTATTATCGTCAAATTTTTTAATTACATCTTTTACTCAGAAGCAAAATATAATAGCAGATAGTAACCTGAACAGTAATATTGTTATAAAATATACTGGCTATAATTGATCATCTGAACAATTAAAAAAGATTATAACGGTAAAAAATAATTTTTAGTTAACATTATTACTGTTAGCAAGTGTGGACAATAAATCTGCAAATACTAATCTGAGAGAAAAATTTGAATTAACACTGGTTCTTTTATCTGATCCGTATGAAATAAATTTTTGAAAAAGGATCTTTAAATAGTAAAAAACGTTAAAATACCTTGTAACAAAACTTTATTAAAATAGTTTACCTGATTTTTTTGTAAAAATAAGAGTTTCTTCTCAAAATATTTTTAATGTAAATGCTCCCAAAAAACCTTTTTTCTCCTTGTTATTATCCCTGTAAATGTGATAGTGAAAGTAGTAACCATGGACTTGAAATAACAATGTGTGGTAATAATCTGATGTGTTAGATTTTAAACATGTTCCTAAAATAAAGAGAAATTTTAATTCAAAAAGTAAAAATAATTAAGAGCTCATATTTGAACTACAACTTTATTCTTTATAGTGAATACTTTTAAATTGGCTATTTTCAGGTGATATACTATGGAAAAAAGAAATATCTTTGTTATAAAATTTCTATCAGCTGTTATAATTTTTGCTGTTATAATTTTTGCTCTTATAAATTTTACACAAAAAAATATTGAACAATATATTATTGAACATACCAAATCAGATTTAAAACATATTGTAAAATCAAGTACCTATTTGCTTGAAGCTGCTATTTCCAGGTATTATTATGGCATGCAGCTCATATCAAAAGATAAATATTTAGCTGAAATGCTTTGGAAGTCAGCTTCAAACCAAAAAACAAATATAGACATAAGTACAATAGATCTTTATTATAAAACGAACAAAAATGACATTGAAGCATTATTCCTGCTAGATGCTAATGGCATTTTATTGCACAAAAATATTTCTGAAACAAAAAACAGTCTTTCACCAGAACGCAATTACAATGATACTCAAAATATTAATTTTGTTTTAAAAGAGCAAAAGTATTTTAAAGGTATCTATTCTACTGACAGAAAAATATCTACTGACGGAAGAATAAAATATTTTGTAGAACTTATGGAACCTATATTTTATGGAAACAGGTTTGTGGGTATTATTCGATGTCTGTTAAGTATGGATACACTCTTTGAAAATTATGTTTATAAGCTCTCAAGGGGTAATAACGGTTATTTTTATATAGTAGGAAACAAGTTTATACTGGTCAAGCACAGCGAATCCAATCCAGATGATAATTTTTTAAAATCATTGCAAAGAGCTGAATTATTAGCTTTAAAAGGATTAGATTACAAATTTTTTTTTGAAAAATTTGTAAATTCTAACAATGCAGGCGGAAAACATATCACAGAAATTGGTCATGTTAATGTTAGCATGGATGACAATTCATGGACGATTGGATTGTTTACTCCCTGTAACAAAATAGCAGGCTTTATGAAGTCAACCACAAGAAACCTAATCTTAAGTGCTTTTTTGGTATGGTTTTTCGGAGCAGGCATCCTGTTTTTTTTCATAAAAAAAAAACTATATATAGCAGAAACTACAAGTATTTTAAAAGACAGCGAAAAAAGGTTTAGAGCTTTGGCTGAACTGCTGCCACAAACTGTGTTTGAAGCTGATAATAATGGAATATTAACATTTTTCAATCATGCAACAATCACAACTTTTGGTTATAGTGAAAACGAATTAAAAAATAATTTTCCTGCTCCACAGCTTGTGATTAATAAACAGCGAGACAAACTTATTGAAAACAATCGGAAAATGCTGATGAATGGGAAAAAAATAAAATACGGCAATGAATATACCGGATTGAAAAAAGATGGAACAAAATTTCCTGTTGCTGTATATTCAAATATTATTGAGCATAATGGTCAGATAGAAGGTACAAGGGGAATAGTAATAGATCTTACGCAAATAAAAGAACGTGAAAGAAAGATTAAGGAAAATGAAAAATTCTATAATGATACATTAAATTGTCTTTTGACTGAAATTTCAGTACTTAAACCTGATGGAGAGGTGGTCTTTATTAATAATATACCTCTGGAGGTAGGTGACATAAGCGCAAAAGATGTTGTCGGGAAAAAATTTTATGATCTGTTATGGTTTAGAGAAATAAAGGAATTGATTAAAGGTGATATTAAAAGTTGTGTTCAGGGAGAGACAATAGTAAGAGATATTGAGCTTGAACATAGCAATGGAAAGAAAAGATGGATAGAATTTAGCATCCATCCTGTTTATGATCTATACGGCAAAGTAAAGTATTTGGTACCTGAAGGTCGAAATATAAATGCCAGGAAAAAAGCTGAACAATCATTAAAAGAGCGCGAACATAATTTTTTGTCTTTTTTTGAGTTATCTCCCCAGGCAACTGCTTTGACAACAGCAAAAAAAGGTAAGATACTGTTTGCAAACAAAATGTTTTGTAATATTTCTAAATATTCGAAAGAGGAATTAATTGGTAAAACAACTGTTGAATGCAACTTTTATTCTGGTTTTGCAAGGGAAGAGATGGTAGACCAGCTTGATACAACAGGAGAAATAAACGGGTTAGAATGTGAAATTTGTGTTAAAGACGGCACTAAAATCGATGTGCTTATATTTTCCAAATACATTGAGATAAACAGAAAAAGACATATCATTACGATATTTATTGATATGACAAAGCATAAATATCTTGAGGCCCAACTGCAGCATGCTGAAAAAATGGAAACAATAGGCACTCTTGCAGGAGGCATTGCACATGATTTTAATAACCTTCTTATGGGTATTCAGGGCAATGCCTCATTGTTGCTTTTAGAGGCAGAAGCAACAGATTTAAATTATGTTAAATTAAAAAATATTGAACAATATGTTCAAGATGGTGGAAATCTTACCAGACAATTATTGAATTTTGCAAGGGGAGGAAGATATGAAGTAAAACTTACTGATATAAATGAACTTATAGGAAAAAGTGCAACAATGTTTGGACGGACAAAAAAACAGATAGTAATAGAAAAATCATTGCAAAAAAAATTATGGATGGCAGAAGTAGATCAGGGACAGATCGAGCAAATACTTCTCAATTTATATATCAATGCCTGGCACGCCATGCCTGGCGGTGGAACTCTTTATATTAAAACAAACAATATAAAAATTACTAAGTCAAGTGTCAGATCATATAAACTTCAACCAGGCTCATATGTAATGATTTCAATAAGAGATACAGGAACAGGAATGGATAAGCCAACTCTAAAAAGAATTTTCGAACCGTTTTTTACGACTAAAGAAATGGGCAGGGGATCAGGGCTTGGGCTTGCAAGTGTTTATGGTATAGTAACAAACCATAGCGGAATAATAAATGTTTATAGTAAGGTTGGCAAAGGCACAACATTTATCATTTATCTGCCAAGTACATTAAAAAAAAGCAATCAGGAAAGTTCAGTAGATATTGATGTGATAAAAGGAAAGGGAACAATTCTTATTGTTGATGATGAAGAAATGGTAATTGATGTGGGTAGACAAATGCTAAAAGCACTAGGCTATAAAGTGCTGGTTGCCCAAAATGGCAATGAGGCTGTTAAGATTTATAAAAAAGAAAATGATAAGATAGATCTTGTAATTTTAGATATGATCATGCCTAAACTAAGCGGTGCAAAGACTTTTGAACTTTTTAAAAAGATTAACAAGGAAGTAAAAGTTCTTCTTTCAAGTGGTTACAGCCTGAATGAACAGGCTATGCAAATTCTTGATAAAGGGTGTAATGGTTTTATTTCAAAACCTTTTAATCTGAAACAGTTGTCGTTTCAGATAACAGAAATATTAAGTTCAGAATAAAGATCAGGAAGAATGATCTTATTCCACCAAAAATAATTAGTTTATCCACCTGGATGGATGTTTTAACTCAGCTCCACCTAAAAGTAAAATATTTTCAATGAGCTTAATTTAAGTCGATTTAATCAAATGAAAAAAAAAAAAGATAAAAGTACGAATAAGGTGCCAACTGCAGCTGAAATAGAAAAACTTGTTTTAAAAGGTAAGTACAAAATTGCATTGAATAAGGCTAAAATATATAATAAAAATTTGCAAACCAAAGAATCAGAAAAACTGTTAATAGATGTTCATATAAAGCGAATTTCTCAAATGGTTGAACTTGGCCATTTACATGATGCCAAAGTTTTGATAAGTGTAGTAAAAAATAATTTTTTATCAGAAAAAGAGCGTTTTGAAGATTTATCAAATATCATTGCTGTGCGTGAAGGCAATATAGATGATTTTGTGAAACCTCTTGTAGATCCTGCGGTTTCTGATAAAAAGCGTAAGCAAATCGAAGATATTCTTAAAAATGAGTTAACTAATTTAAACGATCTTGCAATATGTAAATCTCTTCCTTTGGATCATCCATTAAAAACCGGAGCAGCTTTGGTGATGAAAGCATTTGAAACTGTTACGTCAGGCTATACAAGTGAAAAAGAAATTGCATTGCCTGCTGTTTCGCGCAAAAGTCTTTTTGCTCCATGGAAAATGCTTATAAGAGCTATTTTATTTTTTTATCAGAAAGATGACGAGAAATGTCAACGATGCCTTAACGCAATCGATTCTGCCTCTGCTCCTTATCGTCTTGCAGTTGTAATTCAATCCATAATTTCTGACAACACCAATGATATTTCTTTTCATAACAGTAAGAGACAAATTAATGAAAAGACAAAAATTCTCACAAATAAAATATCCGGAAATATGGATAAGGACAGTATTAAAAGTGCTATTATAAATCTTGATAAAGCTTTTAATATGAAAAATCAATCAAAATTGCTTAAAGCAATGAAAAATGCAGTGAAGATTTGTGAAAAGGATTATCCCCAGATTCTTGAAAAGCTTAAGCAGCATATATCAATCAAAGCATGGATGAAAGATATTTGTTACAAAAAGGTAGTAAATGCCATGGGTTGTCCAACAATAAAAAATGGGTATTTTTTATTGCTTCATGCCCGTGCTGCAGAAATAAGTGGAAAACTTTTATTTGCATGCTGTCTGTTTTATGAATTCTGCTGTCAGGCAAAGCAGGAAGGATGGTTTTCAGATAAAGGAATAGAAATAGCAGAAATTTACTGTTATATGACAAATATTTTAAATAGAATAGATCCTGAAGATATTGATCAGCAAAGAGATGAGTTTATAGTTGTCCTAAAAAGTAGTAAAAAAAATTTTTTATATATAAACTATCACAATTATATTCCGGCGTTTCAAAATAATGGTTTGCCAAATACTGATCTGTTTTTTCTGTATCCTGACATATTATACAAAAAGGCAACTGACATTAATCCATGTTCCGATATATTTGACATGTGGATTCAATGGACTTTTAAAAACTATTCTCATTGGAAACATATTGATCAGGTAGCTATTTTATGGCATAAAGCTCTTAATGAGGACACAAAACCTTTACTTTATCTTATGGAATCAGCAGAAAAAAGAAATGCTTTTACAAAAGCTTTAAGCTATCTGGAAAAAGCAGAACAGATAGACAAGTTAAATCCTGAAGTACAAAGAGCAAAACTTCGGCTTTTTATATCAATAACTATGCGTCATTTGAAACAAAGGAAACCTCATTTGGCAAGAAATGATTTTGAAAAAATTCAACAGTTGCCTCAGTCTCGCGAGGGCTACAAGCCTGCATTTTTAACAGCCTTAAAATTGATATGTTCAATAATTGAAAACAATAAGCTGGAATCTTCAAGGCAAAAAAACAAGTTAATTAAAAAGATTGGCAATAAAATTTCTGCAGCAATTATCATCGAAGGATTACTAAAACCGTGCGGTATCAAGAGCAATACAGTTTTTTATCTACCATCTGTAAAAAATATACCTGATAACAAAGAACTTGTATTGGCAGTTGCAAGAGCTTTAAGACTTGGTGATTCCATGGGTCTTTGTTTTTCTATTCCTTCCAGATATATAGATATAATCACTAATTTTTTTAAAAATGACAAATCAACTATAGAACCTTTTTCAATTATTACAATTGCAAATTCAGGACTTAATGATAATTATTTTGAGCTTGCTTATGCTGCTTCAGGTAATGGGCTTTTACAAGGAGGAGTAAATTCTGGAAAATTATTGCTTGTAAGGGCAAAATCTTTGCCCTTGTGGGCTATGAAAAGAAAATGCGACTGCATTACAGCAGTTATAGAAATGGCTCGTAGACAGAGAGATACAGATCTTCTTAAGGAAGCTATTGAGCTGCGCAGAACGCAAAAATTCTCCCCATTTGATTTTTTAGGTTTACCAAACTTTTTAGATATCCCCAATCAATTTGATGATACAGTTGATTCTGAGAAAATTCTGCAAATTGAAAAAGATACGATTAGTTATCCGAATTTAAATGACGATAAGGACGATTTATATGATTTTTTTGATAACTTTTTAAATTTTTCTGATAGATAAGGTCAGGTTTAGCAGGTGCAACTATCGTAATTATAAAAAAGTATTGTCATAACTATATGATCGTTTAATTAAAAATATGGAAAGAAAAAATAATGTTTAAAGACTTTGATATTCCCAGTTTAACTGAAAAACCGAATAATATTTTAGAGGTATCTGAAAACGCAGATAAAAAAGAGATACGGTTAGCTTATCTTAGAAAAATAAAGCAGTTTCCTCCGGATTGTTATCCTGAAGAATTTGAGCGGATCAGAGATGCATATGAAATTTTAAAAAATCCTCGAAGCCGTATAAGAAGCATGCTTCAATCTGTGGATCCGGAAAATGATTTGCTTTGTTTGTTTGATGATAAAAGTATTGAAAAAAGAGTGTTTGTTGGACATAAAGTATGGCTTGACGCAATGTAAGGAGAGATAAATATTGGTTGATTTGAAAAAGCAAAGTGGATTTGAAAAACAAGAAACTATTCAGGGCAGTCAACAATTAAATATGCAGCAGGAAATTCGCAGTGAAATTGTGCAACGCTTTGCAACATGGATAGACGATGTTCTTTCAAAAGAACCCCCCATAGAAGGAATAGGGCAGCATTTGCTTGCAGAACTTCAATATAAAGATTACAGTGTTAATGATGAAAATAGCAATACTGCTGATTTATACTCAATATGGTCTGCAATTACAGCCTTAACCCAGGAAATCAAGTTGCAGGGGCGCACTTTTAAAAAGTTAAATGATAATATAGATAATTATTTTCAGCCGCTTGAATCAACAATTGTTCAAGAAACAAGACAAATTGTAGAACAAATAAGTATTAATCAAAAAAAAATTACAACCGAGTTAATAGGTTCGGCTAAAAATGGTGCAAGGTATGAAATTCTACATGTATTAACAGATACAAGAGACAGATTAAAAGCAGGGTTAAAGTCAGTACAACAAGGTTTTGATAAACTTGGAAACAGACATAAAAGTTCAGGCTGGATCAATAAAATTTTCAATAAAAGCGATTCTGTTAAAAATAATTTGTATGAAATTGTAAGTGCAATTGACAAAGGTTATAAACTTGGCCTTGAACGACTGGATGAGGAAATGCAAAAGCTTGGAATATACGAAATAGTCTGTGATGAAAAATTGTTTGATCCATTTTTTATGAACGTTGTTGATATTGAAGAAACAGATGAAGTACCTGATGGAACAGTTCTTGAAGTCTATAAAACCGGATATATGTCTGGAAATGAGGTTTTTTGTCCTGCAAAGGTAAAAGTGTCACGTAAATATAAAAAAGTATAATTTTTTGGTTTATTGAAAAAAGTCTTAAGCAATTAATTTTTTAGACCAATCGGAGAAGATAAATAAATGAATGATAGCGATTGTATTGTTGGCATTGATCTTGGAACGACCAATTCGGAAATTGCTGTATACATTGATGGTGATATAAAAATAATTGAAGTTCAAGGCTCTAGAATACTTCCATCCTGCGTTGGTGTCTCAGCTACAGGAGAGCTCATGGTTGGACAGGCAGCAAGAAATCAGCAACTTTTATATCCAGAACGTACAGTGCGCAGTATAAAACGTAATATGGGAAGTGACAAAGTAATAAAATTGGGTGATAACTCTTTTTCGCCACAGGAAATATCTGCTTTTATAATACGCGAGCTGGTTGAATGGGCACAAAGAAAAACCGGCTACAACATTAAAAAAGCTGTAATAACTGTTCCCGCATATTTTTCTGATGCTCAGAGAAATGCTACCCGGGAAGCAGGTCAGATAACCGGGCTTGAAGTCGTTCGTATATTAAATGAGCCAACAGCTGCCAGCCTTGCCTATGGTTACGGTTTTGAAAAACGCTGCACCACAATGATTTATGATTTAGGCGGAGGAACTTTTGATGTTTCCATTGTGACAATTGAAAATGATATTACAGAGGTGCTTTCAAGTCATGGAAACAATTATCTGGGAGGAGATGATTTTGATCAACTATTTGTAGATCATCTTATAAAAGAGTTTTACAATATAAACAATGTGGATATCAGTGCTGGCTATCCAGCTGCCATCTCCCGTTTGTTTTATGCAGCTGAAAAAGCAAAAAAAACACTTAGTTTTGAACCTTTTGTCAAAATAAGAGAAGAAGCTCTTATTACAATAGACGGAGTACCGCTTCATCTGGAAACAGAGATATCTCGTGAAAAGCACGAAGATATGATAATGCCTATGATTGAGTCAACCCTTGACAGTGTGGCAAAGGCTATGGAAGATGCCGGGAAAAAATCTGGTGATCTTGATGCAATTTTGCTTGTAGGAGGTTCAACACGAATTCCATTAGTTGCAAAAGTAATTGAAAAGCGTACAGGCATTACACCTATACATGACATTCATCCTGATTTGTGCGTTGTCATGGGATCAGGAGTGCTTGCGGCAAGGCTCTCAGGACATGAAATATCAAAAGTTTTAGTAGATGTAACACCATACTCTTTTGGAGTATCTTATTTTGGAGATCGGTCAGGAGAGCCCTATCCTTATTGCTATCATCCCATAATAAAAAGCAACACTGCTTTACCTGTTACGCGAGCTGAAAAATACTATACCACATATCCATATCAAACTGAAGTTGCAATAGACATATATCAGGGAGACGATTCTGATGCGTTAAAAAATATTCCTGTGGGAAATTTTGTAATTAAGGGGCTAAAAAAAACAAAAGATCATAACATGGTACTGTGTCGTATGAATCTTGATATAGATGGTATCTTGCAAGTTATCGCCATTGAAAAAGAGACAGGAAAATCCAAACAAATTACAATTCAAAACTCAATTAAACCTAAAAGCAAAGAAGAAATTTTTAAAGCTCAGGAGAATCTTCAAAAGCTGTATTCTTCCCGAATGGATGAAATAAACAGTATAGTTGAAAATGCAGATGATTTATTTTTAGAAAATGATATAGAAGACGATGATTCTTCAGAAGATGATAATTCAAATGATGAATATGAAAAAACCGATGATTGTGAAAAAGTTGATGAAATTGAGACTAATGATGAAAGTGATTGGGCTATTGCCAGAAGTGAAGCCAAAAAACTTATAGAACGCTCACGAAACAATTTTAAAAAAATGCATGATGAAGATAAGGAGGAAGCAATTGAACTTCATGAAGAAATCGAATCAGCCATTGTGTCACGTAATATTGAAAAGCTTAACAAGGTATGTGAAGTATTAAAAGAGTTGCTGTTTTTTGTTGAAGGTAGCTAGAAAGCATAAAAAATCATGTTTTAATCAAATAAACAAAGATGTTATCAAAATGTCTGCCAAAGGTTTTTTAAAGTGCATGGATTCAAATAAGTTGCATTGCTGTCCAGTTTGCAAAGCCAAATTTAGAGGTACCCGAAAATGTTCGCGATGTGGTGCTGATCTTTCAGCAATCATGAGGCTTTGTACAATTGCAAAGCAGAATCGAGAAAATTGCAGAACTGCTATTTTATCAAATGACTTTGAAAAAGCATATGATCTGGCACAAAAAGCACAAGGAATGCATAATACAAACCCAGGGAAAAAGCTGTTGATTCTATCATCATGGCTTAATAGCATTTTATAGTTTTTCAAGCTTGTGAACAAGCACTGTCATGTTTTTTGCTGTCTGCATAACAAGATTTGAATGCTTTTTAGTTTCATTTGCCTGCTGTGAAATATTTTCTACACCTACAGCTGCCTGTTCCACACCGTTTGCCTGCTGATTCAGGGAATCACATATTCCTGTAAGCATGCCATGTGTATTTTGCGTATATTTTTCAATATCTTCAAGAGATGTTTTTATATGAGCAGCAAATATTACACCTTCGTCAACAGCCTTTTTGCCATTTTGTGTTGATAAGATTGTTTTTTGTGAGTCAGAAGAGATATCATTAATTACAATTTTGATATCTTTTGCAAAGCCAACACTTCGTTCTGCAAGTTTTATAATTCTGTCGGCCACGGCCATAAATCGTTTTCCAGCATCACCTGCTCCTGCAGCTTCTATGGTAGCATTGTATGAAAGAACTGTAACCTGCTGTGAAAGTTCGTTTATCACATCAAGCACAATTTTAATTTGTTTTGATTTTTCACCCAGCAAAAGCATATTTGTCATTATCGTTTCGACTTTTTCCTTTATTATACTTATTCCCTGAAGGGCTTTTTCCAAAGATATTTTACCTTTATCTACAGCATCTCCAGTATCTGTAGATAACTTTGTTGCTTGTGATGTGTTATTAAGTACCTGCTTTGTTACGTTTACAAGTTCCTGCATAACAGCGCTTATTTCAACAGTCGCAATGTTTTGTTCAGATACTGCTTTAAGTTGATTTTCGGAATTCACTTTAAGTTGATTGGATGATAATTTTAATTCTGCTTTAATTTCATTAATAGATGAAATAACCTGCCTGTAAGCAATGACCGCAATTGCTATGATTAATAGCATTATTGATGAAACCGCTGCAATAACAATGTTTTTGAACATATTTGATGCTTTTGAAACACCTGTTGCAAATAGTGAATGAATATCCCTTGTAGTATTCATATGCTTGTACAGTTTATTTATAAATTGATTGTATGTAATATCTCGTTTTAAAAAATTTTTAACAATATCCGACATCACATCATTTTCTTTTAAAGCCCTGTGAGCCAAATCAAAAAGGGCAGAAAATCCTAATTTTTTAAACAAAAATTCTTCCACGGTATTGGTTAGGGAAAAAAAAACAGGCACACATGCATTCATTTGTTTCAAATGCTGCACAATCCCTTTATTTTGTGGCTTTTCGTCCTCTTTCTCAATATAATTTCTGGCAATTTGATATTTTTCCTCCTTATCTTTGTGCTGTTGGAGTTGGAGTTTATTTAGAATTATTTCTATATACATAAAATTTTCCAGATAATTTCTCTCAAGTCGTTGAAAAAGTGTTGTTTTATAAATTTCAACAAGTCCGATATCAGCAATTACCCCGAATATAAAAAACAATGACACAATCATAATCATCTTATATTTAATTGGCTTAAGCATATTTTTTTTTATCATAGATAATAAATCCTTTTTTTAGCTTTACAGTAAAAAGATTTTTCAGACTTTGTCCTTATTTTTTATGTTTTATTTATGGTGAAGTGATTTTTAGTTTAACAAGGGTTGCTCCCCATCCTCCGGCATTTTCAGGGGCATTGCGATATGATTTTACCATTGGATTCTTTTTTAAAATTAAATGAACCCGTTTTCTTTGAATACCTTTTCCTTTTCCGTGAATAATTCTTACAAAGAAAATATTTTTTTCAATACACGCTGTTAAGTACTCTTCAATTAAAGAGGGTATGTCTCCAGGTTTAAAATTATGCAGGTCAAGCACATCTTCAATTGGAATTTCAATAGGCTCTGTCAAGATTTATACCTGATAATCAGTTTATTTTAATAAATTACCTGTTCTTTTTCCAGCTCTTTGATTTCATCTTTTGTCATATCAAGAAGTCCGCAAAAAATAAACTCATTGTGCTCTCCAAAAAGAGGAGCATGTCGTCTTATTTTTGCAGGTGTATCTGAAAATTTCCAGGGAGGAGTAAGTACCCAGTCTTTTCCAATAAATGGATGTTCAACCTGATCATATACATTTCGCGAGTTTATATGCGGGTCATTGAAAAGTCCTTTGCTGCTTAGAGACGGAGTAGCAGCCACATGCTCTTTTTGAAGCTTTTCCGTTAATTCATAATAGTCATAATTTATAGTCCAATTGCCAATTATTTCATCTATCTCTTTTTGGTTTTTGAAGCGGCTGAACACATCTGAAAATTTATCACACTCAGCAAGTTCAGGTTTTTCCATAACACGGCAAAGTGAATGCCACTCACTGTCTGTTGCAACTGCAATACTTATCCATTTATCATCTCCGCAACATTTATAGCAGTTATGAGGCGCCATAAAATCATCTCTGTTTCCTTTTCTCATACGGATTTTGTTGTTCATTACGTAATCAAGCAGAATTTCGCCTATAAGAACTGCAATTGTCTCCTGGGAAGCCATATCAATATATTGCCCCTCACCTGTTTGTTGATGATATAAAAGCGCGGCAAGGATAGCACTGGCAGCTGTTGCACCGCTTCTTAAATCAATAGATCCTGTAAAATTGCTCGGGGGCCAGTCTTCATATCCTGTAATAAAGGAAGCTCCTCCTAACGATGCAAATGTCGGAGCATATCCCACATATTTATTATCAGGCCCTTTTTGCCCACAAGCTGAAGATGAAAGATAGATTATATCAGGTTTGACCTGATATAATGCCTCATATCCAAGCCCAAGCCTTTGCATTACTCCAGGCCTCATATTTTCCATCACAGCATCACTTTTTGAAACAAGCTTTTTTGCTATTTCAATGGCTTTTGGCTTTGACAGATTAAGTCTTACTCCATGTTTATTAAGGTTAAGGTTATTAAAAACCGATGATCTATCCTCTCCTTTAAATATTTTGCCAGTGCTAAATGACAATTTTCTGGAATGATCCAGCCTTTTTTGACTTTCAACTTTAATAACTTGTGCGCCCAAAAACGCTAAAAGTAATGTTGCATAGGGCCCTGCCCATGCTGATGTGAATTCTGTAATTATTACACCATCTAATGGCCCATTATTCATCTGTTGCTCCTTATACTTAAATAATACCTGATTGTCTCAATTTTACAAGTTCTTTCCCATTGTATCCCAGGTCATCACAAAATACCTTTTTATTGTGTTCTCCCAGCAAAGGCGCAGAACGCTCCAGTTTGCATGGAGTTTTTGAGAAACGGTATGGTACAAAAGGCATCTTTAATTTACCAGCTTTTGGATGGTCTGTTTCAACAAAAAAGCCTGTTTCATTCAACTGCCTTGAATTCATGACATCTTCTGTGGTTTGTAATGGAGAAATAGGACAGCTTAAAGCCTGTCCCTTCCTGAAAATCTCCTCTTTTGTATGGTTTTTCATCCAGGCGCTTATAAGCTTTGTCAACTCCTGGGCATTTTCTGCCCTTGTTTGAAGATCCCTGCACCAATCCTTTTTGGACCACTCAGGATTTCCCATCAGTTTCATAAGAGCTTCCCACTGATGCTCTTGGGGAGCAATAGAAACCACATGTCCGTCCTTACATTGCATGATACCTCCTGGCATTGGACGAATTCTTCCTTTTCTGCTAACAATAAAATTGTCATTGGCATAAGTTACGCTTTCGACACGCTGCATGGACATGAGTGCTTCCTGCCTGGACAGATCAATAAACTGTCCTTTACCTGAAATTCGCATTCTGTATAGTGCTGCTAATACTGCAAGAAAACCAACTAAACCTGAATCATAATCACTTATATTGCCACCTGGTTTTACAGGGGGTCGGTCTAAATGTGGTGAGGGCATTGGAAGCAGATACCCTTGCCCGCTAACATGAGCTATGTTTAGCTGATAAGCCTTGTAATCCTTATAATGTCCGCTATTTCCAAAATTAGTAATGGACGCATGTATAAGCCTGGGATTGATTGTTTTTAATTCTTTATAATCTATCCCTTTCTTTTCCATATCCCCGGGAGAACGATCTTCTATTAAAATATCTGCTTCCATTACAAGCTTTTTGAAAATCTTAACTCCTTCTGGTTTACAAAGATCAAGTGTGATTCCAAATTTATTGGAATTTAAATAGATAAAAAGACCGCTTTTTTCTGCATTGGGAATATCCTCAGGAAATGGGCCTATTTTTCTGGCTGCATCGCCAAGGTCTGGCGGCTCTATTTTAATAACTGTAGCCCCCATGTCTGCCAGCTGCTTTCCACAAAAAGGGCCGCTTACCATCTGACAATATTCTATAACCTTTATGCCTCCAAGAGTTTTACTTTTTTTTACATTTTTATTTTGCATACTGCTTGCAGAAATAATAACCTCCTTTGCTGATTTACTTTAAAAAACAGATAGTGTTGCATGTGAAATTTTATAATTAAAGCCTCTTTTCCATTTCGTGTGGGTAATTTGCTGAACATTATCTTAAATTCCCTTGGATTTTAACTTTGAAAAGGCTAAAAGCAAAAATCTGGTAAAACGGAGTCAGGCTCTGCTGAGGAGCAATTTGACGAGGGATAGCTGGATGCAGATAGCATTGAAAAATGCTCAGTTCAAATGAAAGGCATTATTTTGGTCTAAATCCATATGAGCTATTCCAAAACAGGGGTTCATAGATAGCTTCAAGTATTTTCTGCACTACTTTCTGGACAATTTTATCTTCAAAATTGCCTATTCCCAATGGTCTTGTAGCTCCAGGTCTTCCTTCTTTAGGAATTAATATTTGTCGTACAGGGCCGGGAATATAGGACATTGATTTCAACTTTTTCAGTAGTGCATCAACATTCTCCTCAAGGTCT
>Ga0209344_10002033_pt1 | contig 23664 bp, 13 predicted proteins | sample Cruoilmetagenom6_FD_187293 | JGI IMG/M metagenome (GOLD analysis project Ga0209344, IMG submission 187293) | Oil polluted marine microbial communities from Coal Oil Point, Santa Barbara, California, USA - Santa Barbara Oil Seep Sample 6 (SPAdes)... | ecosystem: Environmental > Aquatic > Marine... | reverse complement strand
GTCTCTCGTCTAGTGCCTTTTGTAATAAGTCTTCTACTATTTTCTTAAACATTATTTGATATAAAAAGAGAGGACTTTTCGTCCTCTCGCTTATTTATTTTTAGTAAACAACGGTGCAAATATACGACATTTATATTAATTTATCCAAGCTATGCAATGTGGAATAATTTTCTTAGATTTAAGGAACTAAATAAATACAACAAATAATGAATAAAATATTAGTTCCTACAGATTTTTCTGAACAAGCTGAAAACGCATTAAAAGTAGCAGCAATGCTTGCTAAATCTCATAATGCCGAAATCTATTTACTGCACATGATGGAAATTCCAACGCAGCAAACCGATCAAGGAAATGCAGAGAGTGATATTCCCGAAACCTTGTTTTTTATGAAATTGGCACAAAAAAGATTTGAAAATCTTATGGCTTCAGACTACTTACAAGGTCTTACAGTACATGAAACTGTAAAAGCTGACATTACATTTAATGAAATTAAAGATTCTTGTAAAGAATTTGATATCGATTTTATTGTTATGGGCTCTCATGGAGCTACAGGGCTTAAAGAAATGTTTGTTGGATCTAATGCCGAAAAAGTTGTAAGAACTTCTGACGTTCCTGTTTTAGTAATTAAAAATGAGCACGAATCTTTTGACGTATCTGATTTTGTTTTTGCTTCAGATTTTAAAAATGACAACAAAGAAACTTATAAACAAGCCGTAAAATTTGCTAAAGCTTTTGGCTCAAAAATTCATTTATTACTCGTTATTACTTCTGGTAATTTTATGACATCGTATGAAGCTAAATCTAGAATTGAAGATTTTATTTCAGGCGAGACTTTTGACAATTACACCATTACTATTCACAATGATAATTCTGTAGAACAAGGTATTTTAAATGTTTCTAAAGATATAAATGCAGATCTTATTGGTATTAGCACGCATGGCAGACAAGGTATTGCGCATTTCTTTAATGGCAGTATTAGCGAAGATTTAGTAAACCATGCAAAACGCCCTGTAATTACTTTTAAAATATAAAAAATCAGACTAAATCTAAAATTAACTAATATTCTAAAATTAAAAAATCCTAATCTATTACTGATTAGGATTTTTTCTTTTGGTTGGCCTACTAGGTTTCGAACCTAGACTCTTCTGTACCAAAAACAGATGTGTTAGCCAGTTACACCATAGGCCAATCTCTCATTTTGAGGGTGCAAATTTAAAACAAAGTTTCACTTAGACAAAAAAAAACAATAAAAATTTTAAAAATACTTAACGTTAACTTAAAAATGTAGCCATTTAGGTAATAATTAGTAAATTCGCCAGCATTAATAATCAAGGTTTTCATGACAGATTTTAACTTTAAAAAGTGGAACAACATTCTAGGATGGTTTGTTTTTACAATAGCAGTTGTAGTTTACGGGCTTACTATTGAACCAACAGTGAGTTTTTGGGATGCTGGCGAGTATATTTTAACTTCTTCTAAATTACAAGTAGGACATCCACCAGGAGCACCGTTATTTCAAATGTTTGGAGCTTTTTTCTCCATGTTTGCGTTAGAACCTTCACAGATTGGTGCCATAATGAACATGATGAGTGGTGTTGCAAGTGCATTTACCATTCTTTTTATGTTCTGGACCATTAGTCTTTTGCTTGTAAAACTTACAAAGTACAATGAAGACAAAACCCCAGGTAAAGCATATGCTATTTTAGGAAGTGCTTTAGTAGGAAGTTTAGCTTTTACCTTTACCGATTCGTTTTGGTTTAATGCCGTAGAAACCGAAGTGTACGCCATGGCTACATTAATAATGGCTATTCTATTCTATTTAGGCTTACGTTGGGAACAAGATATGAACAAGCCACGAGGTAACCGTTGGTTAATCTTAATAGCCTTTGTCATTGGACTATCTTTTGGAGTTCACTTTATGGGACTCTTAACGATTCCTGCCATAGGCCTTCTGTATTACTTTAAGAATTACAAAACCATTACCGTTAAAAACTTCATCATAGCAAATATTGCCTCAGCTGCAATTCTGCTTTTTATATTTAAGTTACTACTGCCTTCAACATTAAAACTTTTTGGATACTTAGAAGTCTTTTTTGTAAACTCTATCGGTTTACCATTTAATTCAGGAACTATTATTACTGGATTAATGGTTATCGCTTTATTTTATTTTGGGCTGAATTACACGCGTAAGAAAGAGTTGAAACACGCAAACACATTAGTACTATGCCTAATGTTCATCTTTATAGGATTCTCGTCTTGGATGATGCTTCCAATTCGTGCGAATGCACAGGTTGTTATTAACGAAAACAACCCTTCAGATGCTAGAGAGCTTTTAGCTTATTACAACTTAGAACAATATCCTGAAACCCATTTATTTTATGGACCACAGTTTACAGAATCCTATTCTGGTGCAGATAAAGACGAACCTTTTGTAGACGACAAAAAGAATTATGAGCGTGATGATGAAGCTGGAAAATACGTCATTATTAACGATTGGGAAAAAAGCAAACAAAACTACAATCATGAGCATGCTTCAATTCTTCCAAGAATGTGGAGTGCTGAACATGCCGAAAATTATATGATGTTTACAGGTTTAATTGACTTTAGAGTTGATCCTAACCTACAAGTACGTGCCTACAACGAAGCAATGAATGCAGGTTTAACCGAAGACCAAGCTTCACAATATGCTTTAGGAGAAAAACAACAATTTGACCAGCTTGTTTATGATTTTAAGAGACGTGTTGCTGAAGGAGAAATTGATTATGAAGGTTATAATCAGTTTTTAAGAAACTACGGTCAGCAATATTTAATTGTTGAAAAACCATCATTTGTAGATAACATCATGTATATGTTTCAATACCAATTTGGCTACATGTACTGGCGTTATTTTATGTGGAATTTCACAGGACGACAAGACGACATTCAAGGACGATACACACATAAAAACGGAAATTGGATTTCCGGTATAAACTTTATAGACTCGTGGCATTTAGGGCTGTCTCAAGATAATTTACCAACAGACGTTCTAGAAAACAAAGCCAGAAACACCTATTACTTCTTACCACTACTATTAGGTTTAGTAGGCTTCTTTTTCTTAATGTATTCGGATTTGAAACGTTTTTGGGTATTAGTCGTCTTCTTTTTGCTAACAGGCTTAGCCATTCAGTTTTACACCAATATAAGACCATTTGAACCTAGAGAACGTGATTATTCTGTTGTAGGCTCTTTTTATGTTTTTGCTATCTGGATTGGTTTTGGAGTTTACGCCATCTACGATCTTTTACAATCAAGTATAAAAACAAAATTTTTAGCTCCTATTATTACTTTAGCTTGTCTTGTTATTGTGCCAGGTGTCTTAGCTGCGAATAATTGGGACGACCATGATCGTTCAGGTAAGTACACTACAAATTCTATGGCTCGTAAATATCTAGAGTCCTGTGCACCTAATGCAATTCTATTTACCATTGGAGACAACGACACATTTCCATTGTGGTATTTACAAGAAATTGAAGGAGTACGTAGAGATGTACGTGTAATAAACACCAGTTTATTTCAAACAGATTGGTACATTGACCAAATGAAACGCAAGGCTTACGAGAGTGACCCTATTCCTTCACAGCTTACTCACAACCAATATCGAGGAGCCACAAGAGATGTTATTATTAGAAGAGAAATTACCAAGGACACATTACCTATTAAGGACTTTATGGATTTTGTATCTAGTGAAAAGCCAAGTACCAAACTCAAATATGTAGTTGAAAGACAAGGTGAAGACCCAGATCAATATCCTAAACACTTATTAAATTCTAATTATTACCCATCACGCTACATAAGCATTCCTGTTAATAAAGACATGGTTCTTAAAAAAGGAATTGTAAAACCGAAAGATGCAGACAAAATAGAAGACAATCTTTTTACTGAAATTAGCTCTAGCTACATTTATAAAAACAATCTATTAATGTTAGACATTATTGCCAACAATAATTGGGAACGTCCAATTTATTTTACTGGTGGTGCTTTTGGAGCCGAGGATTATATTTGGCTAAAAGATTATTTACAGCTCGATGGTATGTGTTATAAATTAGTACCTATAAAAACACCTGTAGACAGAGCTAATCCTTATGACATGGGACGTGTAGATCCAGACCTTATGTACGACATGGTGAAAAACTGGGAATGGGGAGGCAGTGGAGAAGACCTCTATTATGATATTGAAACCAGAAGAAATGGAATTACCTATAGAGGCAATTTAGCTCGACTAATAGAACAGTTAATTAATGAAGATAAATTAGATAAAGCCGAAGAAATTGCAGACATCGCTATGGAAAAAATGCCTGTAGATAAATTTGGTTTCTATTCTTTATTAGAGCCTTATGTGAGTGCATATTATGAAATAGGAAACGTAGAAAAAGGACGTGCCCTTTACAAAGATGTCGCTAAAAAATACCAAGAAAACTTGGTATACTATAGCAGCTTAGATATAGAAGACCAAGAATTTATGGTTGGTGAAGATATTTATATAGATATACAACGTTACAGAGCCTTAATTGATATTCTAGTTATATATAACGATAAAGATTTTGCATTACAGGAAACCAAAACATTTAATAGCTATTTAAGCTTGTTTGACGAACTTATGAATCGTTATAGTGACGAAGAGCTACCTGAAGTGCCAAACGATATTGATATACAAAGTACCATTAAAGACACTATTGAAAGAATAGCACCAGAGAATTAAACTCTAATGAAAATTATTCCAGCTAAAATACCAGGGTTTGTGAAAGCTTTATTTCCAAATTTTATTTGGAATATTGATACAACTAAAAAAGAACTCTTTTTAACCTTTGATGATGGCCCAACTCCTGAAATTACAGATTGGGTGCTTCAAACTTTAAAAGATTACAATGCAAAAGCAACATTTTTTTGCATTGGTAGTAATATTGAGGCAAATATTGAAATTTTTCAAAATATAATTAAAGAAGGACATTCAATTGGTAATCATACTTACAACCATTTAAAAGGTTGGAAAACGAAAACGAAAATGTATCTTGGGAATGTTGAACTTACCGACTCCGTTATTCAGTTTCAAATTCAGAATTCAAAATTTTTAACGGATAACAATAAACCGTCATCAAAACTATTTAGACCACCTTATGGTAAGTTTAAAAATAAACAAAGTAAAAAATTGTTGAAATTAGGATACAAAATCGTGATGTGGGATATTTTATCTTACGATTGGGATAAATCTGTATCAAAAGAAACTTGCCTTAAAAATATAACATCAGCAGCAAAAGAGGGAAGTATTATTGTGCTTCATGATAGCATAAAAGCATCACGTAATTTAAAATATGTACTCCCTAAGGTTTTAGAATATTACAGCAAAAAGGGTTATGAATTTAAGAGCATAATATAATACTTGATAGGTTTTTATAAACCTTTATCAAAATCACCTAAACATACTCTTGAATAATATTAATCAACGTATTAGCGTCTTGTTCGCCACTATGACGCCATTTCATTTCTCCATCTTTATAAATGATTAATGTTGGTAGACCTTTAACACGCAATGCTTCTGCAAGTTCTTTATTTTTACCGACATCAATTTTTATAACTTTAGCTTTATCACCTAATGAAGCCGCAACATCTCTAAGCACAGAATGCATAGCAACAGATTGATCATTCGCTTCAGTGTAAAAATCCAGAAGTACTGGAATTTCAACATCTATTAATTCCCCAAATTTTGACATACGTTTTAGTTTTAGTCAAATATACAAGTACTTCAAACTCACAAAAACCTAGTAATTTATATCCGTGAGTTAGGTACTCATATCATAAAAATAAGCAATTCTTTACAATTATGCACTTTTAGTTCCTCTTTTGAGCTCAATTACAGTGATTTCTGGCCAAATTCCAACACGTCCAGGATATCCTAAATAACCAAAACCTCTATTTACATTGATGTGCTGGCCTAGTTCTGTATAAATCCCAGCCCATTGCTTGTAACGCCATTTAGCAGGACTCCATTTTATCCAACCAGGAATCTCAATTCCAAATTGCATACCATGTGTATGGCCACTTAAAGTTAAATGATAATGATACGAATCATTAACCACAACTTTATCCCAATGACTAGGATCATGACTCATTAGTATCTTAAAATCATCTTTATGAACCTGCTCAGAAGCTTTCTTTAAATCCCCAGCTTGCTTAAAACCTCCTATACCCCAATTTTCAACACCGATTAAAGCAATACGCTGACCTTCTTTTTCAAGAAATCGGTTTTCATTTAATAACAAATCGAAGCCTATTTCTTTCTGAAGGGTTTTTAAATCTTCTAAATTTTGCTTTTTAGCAGCAGCAGAACTCCAATCTACATAATCTCCATAATCATGATTTCCTAAAACAGAATACAATCCATCCTTAGCTCTTAATTTTCCAAAAGTATCCTTCCAAGGTAACATTTCAGACGCTTTATTATTTACCATATCTCCTGTAAATAACAAAATATCAGATGCTTGTTCATTAATTAAATCTACGGCATACTCAATTTTTTCTTTGTTATCAAAACTACCCGAATGTATGTCACTTATCTGAGTTATTCTATACCCATCAAAGGCCTCTGGTAAATCCTCAAAATGAAGCGTATAATTAAGAACTCTAAAATTATATTTGCCTTTATACATGCCGTAAAGCAAAGATGAAAACGGAATAGCAGCCAAGCCTAAAGCAACCTGACTAATAAATTTTCTGCGTGATGGAAAATAGAATGCCTCTTTCTGAGTCATGGCCTTTTGGTACAGACCAATTGCTCCTCTTATAATATCTTCTCCAATTAAAATTGGGACTAACACCAAATTAAAAGCTAGAAATGTTAGTAAAAACCCAAATGCGTAACTTTTGGCTGGTGTCAGTACACGCCCTTCATTACCAGATGTAAACTGAAAAATAAAATTTCCCACAATAACGATAGCTATACCAAAGAATACATAGTATATCCAAGTTTGTTTAGTTACAGTTCTTATGGCTTGAAAACCATAAACCGTTAGAATTATAAATAAAATAGCAAATAGTATCCAGCGAATCATCTTGTTTTTTTGAGTTTACAAATTTAAAGCTTATAACAAGCGACCTATCTTATGAAAGTGTTAAAGATTTTTCAAGCTTAATACTCAGAACGTCAAAATAAAAACCAGACAAAAAGGACTCCCCTTAAAAACAGTCTTAATTTCATTTTACTATATTAGATGCATTATAATTAATTGTCTTTTTGATGAATTTTAAACCAACCGCTATTGTAATTGCGCTTACACTTCTTATAAGTTGTAATACCTCAACTTCAATTACCGAAGCTCAAAAAGACCAACCACTAACCCACTACGTTAATACCTTTATTGGCACAGGTGGTCACGGACACACTTATCCTGGGGCAACACTACCCTTTGGGATGATGCAGTTAAGTCCTGATACACGCTTAGACGGTTGGGATGGTTGCTCGGGCTATCATTATACAGACCGTTACATCTATGGATTTTCACATACACATTTAAGCGGCACAGGCATTAGCGACTATGGAGATGTGCTTTTAATGCCAACAAACGAAATCAATTTTAATAATGGAGCTGATGGCAAAAAAGGCTATCGTGCACATTTCAGTCATGATAATGAATTTGCAGAACCTGGCTATTATAAAGTACATTTAGATTCTACAAATATTAATGTAGAACTTACCGTTGCACAACGAAGTGGTGTTCATAAATACGAATTTCCAAGTTCTAAAAATCAATATGTGATTATAGATTTAGTACATCGTGATAAAGTTCTAGATGCCAAGATTGAAAAAATATCGGACACTGAAATTGTTGGTTATCGCCATTCTGAAGCTTGGGCAAAAGATCAACGTTTATACTTTATTATAAAAACATCGCACCCGTTTAATGATGTGTTACAATCACCACCAGAAACAGGAATACCAAGAGCCAGACGATCTGCTTTAAAATTTATAAACCCAAACAACGAGCCTGTTTATATGAAAGTAGGCATTTCAGCCGTTGATATAGATGGTGCACGTAAAAATCTAGAAGCCGAAGTTTTAAACAAAGATTTTGAAACCGTTAAACAAGAAGCCCAACAGATTTGGGAATCGCAACTCGAAAAAATAGTCATTGAAAGCAACGATTTAGATAAAAAGACCAATTTTTATACAGCATTATACCATACGATGCTAGCACCACAATTGTATCAAGATGTTGACAGCCGTTATAGAGGCATGGATTTAGAAATTCATAAGACAACCGATTTTAATTATTACTCGGTATTTTCTCTTTGGGATACCTATAGAGCAGCACATCCGCTTTACACCATTATAGAACAAGACCGCACCAATGATTTTATCAAAACCTTTTTAGCAAAATATGACGAAGGTGGCATTATGCCTATGTGGGATTTAGCAGGAAATTACACAAATTGTATGATTGGCTATCACGCCGTACCAGTTATTGCCGATGCCTATTTAAAAGGCTTGCGCGATTACGATACCGAAAAAGCTTTTGAAGCTATGAAGTATTCGGCAACAAGAGATAAATTTGGACTTGAAGTATATAAAAAATATGGATTTATTCCTGTGGATGAAGAAAGCGAATCCGTATCTAAAACACTAGAATACGCTTATGACGATTGGACCATTGCGCAAATGGCAAAAGCCATGGGTAAAACGGAGGATTATAAAACTTACATTCAGCGTGCGCAGTACTACAAAAATGTATTTGATCCGGAAACCAACTTTATGCGTGGTCGATTCAAAAACACCTGGTTCTCCCCTTTTGATCCTTACGAAGTGAATTTTAATTATACCGAAGCCAATGCTTGGCAATACAGTTTTTATGTTCCTCATGATGTTTCAGGATTTATAGAATTACTTGGAGGAAAAGATCAATTGGAAGCACAACTTGATGAATTATTCAATGCCAAAACAGAAATATCCGGACGCCACCAATCGGATATCACAGGCTTAATTGGGCAATATGCGCATGGCAATGAACCTAGTCATCATATGGCTTACCTCTATAATTTTGTGAATAAACCCTATAAAACGCAAGAGAAAGTGCATCAAATTTTAACGGAGTTGTATCGTAATGATCCCGATGGCGTTTCAGGAAATGAAGATTGCGGACAAATGAGTGCTTGGTATGTGTTGAGCTCCATGGGTTTTTATTCCGTAACTCCAGGAAGTAATGAGTACATCATTGGAACACCTCTTTTTGATAAAGCAACCATAAATCTTGAAGATGGAAAACAATTCAACATCACCGCCAATAACCTCAGCGATTCAAATAAGTATATTGAAAGTGTGAAACTCAATGGCAAAACATTAAATGAAACGTTTATAAGTCATTCAGCAATTGTTTCTGGCGGATCTCTAGAATTTAATATGACCAATCAACCTTCAACATGGGGAACAAAAGAAGAATCTGAACCAAAAACCGAAATAAAAGATCATATTATTCTGCCATCTCCATTTATCGCAAAAGGAAATATTACGTTTAGAGATTCAACCGAAGTCCTGTTGGCAACATCAGAAAAAGATGCTAAAATTTATTATGCCGTAGATGACAATGATTTCAAAATTTATGACGCCCCATTTACTATTTCAGAAGATACACAAGTAAAATTATATTCCGAAAAAGGGAATTTAAAAAGTCCGGAATTAACCACATCATTTTTCAAAATTGATCCTAATTTGAGTATTACTCTTGAAAGTGATTATGCCAATCAATATAGCGCAGGAGGCAATGATGCACTTATTGATGGTATTAGAAGTACCAAAAATTATAGAACTGGAAGCTGGCAAGGTTATGAGGATAAAGATATGGTTGCAACTATTAATTTAGGCACTGAGAAACCTATTAATTTAATCGCAGTTAACTTTTTACAAGATCAGGATGCTTGGATTTTTTACCCCAAGGAAGTTCAGTGTTTTGTTTCAAAAGACAATAAAACATTTAAAGCTTTGCCTCCACAAACTATAAATTCGGCTGAAAAGAATAGTGCAATAGCCATTAAAACAATTGAATTTAAAATTCCAAAAACTAAATATAAATATGTAAAAATCGTTGCAAAAAAACTTGGCAAAGTACCAAAATGGCATGTTGGCTATCCTATGGATGGACGAAGTTGGATTTTTGTAGATGAAATTTCAATAAAATAGCATAACATTCAATACTTTTAAATCCGATTAGAATTAACCATTTAAGATTGTATTAGCAACAAAACACAATTTAAGCAAGACCTTTAAACTAACTAACCATTAATAACAATGAACAATCAAAATAACAAATCAGCATTAGCAACTCTATGTACGGTTTTCTTTTTCTGGGGATTTATTGCAGCATCAAATAGTGTCTTTATTCCATTTTGCAAAACCTATTTTAATATTGACCAGTTTCAATCGCAATTAGTTGATTTTGCTTTTTATGGTGCCTATTATATTGGTGCGCTATCATTATTTGTAATGTCTAGTGCTATAAAGCGTGATATATTAAATAATTGGGGTTACAAAAATGGTATTGTTTACGGCTTACTGTTATCTGCAATAGGAGCTTTTGTAATGTATCCTGCAACAGCTGGTGCAGAACAAGGCCAAACAGAGGTATTCTATTTTGTGCTTATCGCTTTTTTCATTGTAGCACTAGGATTTTCATTACAACAAACTGCAGCAAACCCGTTTGCCGTTGCACTGGGTGACCCAAAAACAGGCTCACATCGCTTAAATTTAACAGGAGGTATAAATTCCTTTGGTACAACTATTGGCCCAATTGTAGTAAGTCTTGCTATTTTTGGATCTGCTTCTTGGTCTACTGAGCAATTAGCTGAAAAAATTAACACCAATGAAATTACGTTGGTCACCGTACAAGTTTTATATATGTGCGTTGGTGCTTTATTTTTGATTGCAGCAGCACTATTTCATTTTTCAAAAAAACTACCAGCTCTTAAATCCGAAACCGCTTTTGAACCCGCTAATAAAGCTAGAAACTTATTAATTATTTTAACCTTAGTTATCGTCGGTTGTTTTGGTTATATTTTTAGCACGTACTCAGGAGACGCTGTTGCTACTGAAGACATAGAGCACACTAGATTAATCATTTTGTTTATTGCACTATTGGCAGTAATAGCAACTGTTTTTATAGCAAACTCTAGTGCTTCTAAAAATCCGAATGGTTGGGGCGCCATGAAATACCCTCAACTTGTTTTAGGCATGCTAGCTATATTTACTTATGTTGGTGTAGAAGTAACCATAGGAAGTAATCTTGGGGAACTTTTAAAGCAAGGTGTAGAAAACACCGGTTTAAATACTATAGGTTTACCTGTTTTAAATGATTCGGAATTAGGAAAATATATTTCCATGTATTGGGGCGGACTAATGATTGGACGATGGGTTGGCGCTGTTACTGTTTTTAATCCAAGTAAAGGGTTAAAAAAAGTACTTCTAATTATAGTACCTTATGTGGCCTTTGCTGTAATCATTTTGGCTAATTTGGTTAAATACAGTTTTACAGCAAATGAAATTCTATTTTTTGCCATCTGTATTGCGGTTCAAATTGGAGGTTTCTTTTTAGCAAAAGACAATCCTGTTCAAACTTTAAAAATATTCAGTCTTTTAGGAATGTTAGGAATGCTAATTGGCCTCTTTACTTCAGGTAATGTTGCTTTATTTGCCTTCTTGTCTGGTGGTTTATTTTGCTCAATTATGTGGCCTTGTATTTTTACACTAAGCATTGCTGGCTTAGGAAAATACACCTCTCAAGGTTCAGCTTTTTTAATTATGATGATTTTAGGTGGTGCTATTATTCCTCCTGTACAAGGAAAATTGGCAGACGTCTTTAATATTCAAACCTCATACTGGATTGCTGTAGCTTGTTTTGGGTATTTATTATTCTATGCCTTTAGAACAAAAACGGTTTTAGACAAACAAGGTGTTACATATTAACGAAAATAATTTTCGATGAAAAGACGCGATTTTATAAAAAATACATCGTTAACCGGAGTTGGTTTTGCTGTTGGGAGTACACTTGTAAATTGTGCAGAAAATTCTACTGAAACGAAAGCAATAGTTAATGTAGAAAAAGCCTCACTACCAATAGTCATTGCAACTTGGCATGTTGAAAACGCCACAGCCAAAGCTATGGAAATATTAAAAGAAGGAGGAAATGCTCTAGATGCCGTAGAACAAGGTTGCAGAATAGAAGAAGCTAACGAAAAAGGACAAACCGTTGGTATAGGTGGTTTGCCAGACAGAGATGGTAATGTTACTTTAGATGCCTCCATAATGGATAAACATGGAAATTGTGGATCTGTAGTATATCTTCAAAATATAACCCATGCTGTTTCTGTGGCAAGAAAAGTAATGGAAGACACACCACATGTAATGCTCGCTGGTGAAGGCGCCAAACAATTTGCCATTTCAAAAGGCTTTAAACCCGAAAACCTACTAACTGAAGCTTCAAAAAAAGCATGGGAAAAATGGAAAATTGAAGCCAAATACAAACCCATTATCAATATAGAAAATCATGATACCATTGGCATGTTAGCCATTGATAAAAATGGAGATATTTCTGGTGCTTGTACTACAAGTGGCTTAGCTTACAAAATGGGAGGACGTGTTGGTGATAGCCCAATAATAGGTTCTGGTTTGTTTGTAGATAATGAAATAGGAGCATGTGCAGCTACTGGTTTAGGCGAAGAGGTCGCAAAAACTGTCGGTAGTTTTTTAGTTGTAGAATTAATGCGGCAGGGCAAATCTCCTCAAGAAGCCTGTGAAGAAGCAATTAGCAGAATTGTAAATAAACCTAATAGCAATTACAAGAATTTTCAAGTAGGATATATTGCTCTTAATAAAAAAGGAGAAACAGGAAGTTATTCAATTCATCAGTGGTTTAGTATGACTAAATTTCAAGATGGAAAAAACGAACAAATTCAATCGGATTATTATAATAAAACATAAATGCTTAAATTGTAGGAAATTAACCAACCTACATAATATTGAAATATACTTATTTTATATTCTTGCTCAGTTTTTTAAGTTTTCTGCCAGCTCAGAACAATTTAGATAAGCAAAAAGTCATTGACTCATTAATTAGCACTGTAGATACTTACACTGATAATTATGAAAAAATAAGAGTCCTTACAAGTAATGCTGGCCAATTTCGATACTCAAAAGATTCGCGTGCTTTAATTGATAAAGCCATCAGCATTTCTAAAATAAACAATGATGCTAAGCTATTTGCTAATTCATATTATTCCTTAGGAAACTTCTTCTATTACAACAGTCAATTAGATTCCGCTGAAATATATTTAGACAAGTCCATTTCTTATGTCAATGATGAGACCATGCCCTTTTTAAGAGCCTCTAACTTAATGACCAAAAGTGCCATTTATAGAAAACACGGCAACATTCCTCTAGCACTTGCAACTATGTTGAATTCTAAACGTGCTTTAGATAAAATTGATACCTTAAAATTAGATGAAAATCAACGTCGTAAATTCAAAGGAGAAAGCTCTGTACTTAATAATTCATTAGCGAACTATTATAACCAAATGGAAGAGTTTGACAAGGCTTCCATTTATTATGAAAATGCTTACAAAGCGTCTTTGAGTCTTGACTCTTATGTAAATGCTGGAATTATTATTTCTAATGAAGGTGAAATGCTATTAAATCAAGGTCGTTATCAAAAAGCGCTAACACAATTTGAAAAAGGGAAAGTACTAAAAGAAAAAGGGAATGCACCAATGCGCTTTATTATGAGTTCGGCCTTAAATATTGGAAATGCTCATTCAAAATTAAAAAACTATGATGAAGCTTTAATGTTTTTGAAACAAGCTCATGATTATTATGAAAAAACTGGTGTTACAGAAAACTTAACGATAGCCAAAAATTATCTTGGTAATCTTTATTACGAAATTGAAAAATACGATTTAGCCATAGAAAATTGTACTACTGCTAAAGATTTAGCCTTGAAAGCAGGAAATTTAGAATTAACTTCTGAAGCCTGCGATTGCTTATCCAAATCATATAAATCTATAGGAAGCTATAACTTGGCTTTAGAAAATTACCAATTATACACCAAGACTAAAGATTCTATTTTTAATGAAAACAACATAAAAAAACAGACAGAACAAGAAATGGAATATGAGTTTAACAAAACTCAAGAACTTAATGCCATTGAATTAGAAGCTAAGGAAAAACAAAGTAAATTGTATTCTTATTTAGCAGCATCTGGTTTACTGTTGGTTTTAGTTTTAGGATTTTTCTCTTACAGAAATAAAAAGCAGAGTATTACACTAGCCAAACAAAAGAAACTTTTGGAAGCATCCGTAGATGAAAAAAATGTACTCCTTAAAGAAACACATCATCGCGTAAAAAATAGTTTTCAAATTGTATCTAGTCTCTTGTATTTACAATCTGAAAGTGTTGTAGATAAAGAAGCTAAAATTGCCATAAAAGAAGCTGAAAACAGAGTCCGCTCTATGGTATTAATTCATCAAAAATTATACAATAAGGATGAACTAGTAGGCATTAATACGCAAGATTATTTTAATGATTTAGTACGCGATATTTTTGAAAGTCATCAATTTGAGGCCCAAGCCATAAAATATGAATTAAATGCAGAACCACTAGTTTTAGATATTGAAACCATTACTCCAATAGGCCTAATTTTAAATGAGCTTATTGTAAACACCTTAAAACACGCTTTTGATAAGGTGACACCAGAAAGCAAAATTAATATTCAGTTTCATAAAGAAGCAGAACAATTAGTATTAAAGGTCATTGATAATGGCAAAGGGTTTGAAGGGGAAATAAAAAGTACTTCTTTTGGTATCACTTTAATGAAAGCATTGTCTAAAAAACTCAAGGCTACTTTAAATTATAAATCAGAACCCAATAAAGGCACAGAAGCCACCTTAGTTATTAAACAGTATAAGCTTCTTTAAGAATGCAATTAATCTTATTCACTAAATAAAATGAGGCTTTCACTAAAAAAAGAGACCATTAACAAATGGTTTAAACTAGTTTAAGACTCTAAATAAATAAAGTTTGAAATCCCTAAACATCTTTATAGTTGAAGACGAACCTTTAATAGTTTCTACTATTGAAGTCGCGTTGCGCAAACAAGGTTTTTTTGCTGTTGGTGATGCTGAAGATTACACAACTGCTTTACGCGATATAGAATTGCTAAAACCAGACTTAACACTTTTAGACATTCAACTTTCTGGAGATAAAGATGGTGTAGATTTGGCCATAGAATTAGATAAAAAAAACATACCTTATTTATTTCTTTCATCTCAAACTGATCCTAATACTATAGAACGTGTTAAACACACCAATCCACTAGGCTATATTGTTAAGCCTTTTACTGAAACCAGTTTAAGAACCAATATTGAATTGGCATGGCATAATTACAACGAATCAAAGCAACATTTTTTAACCATAAAACACGAAGGGAGACTACATCGTATTAATCAGAACTCAATACAATATTTAAAAGCATTTGATAACTATTGCTATGTAATTACAAATACAGAAACCTATTTAGTACCTCATACTTTAAAACACATTTCAGAACAATTACAAGGCAATAATTTTATTAAAACGCATCGTTCTTATGTGGTCAACTTAAAACACATTCTTAGTGTTGACAAAAACACCATTTCCCTTAGTAATGAAAGTATTCCTGTAAGTGCTTCACAAAAAAGTTTAGTCGTAAGTAGGCTAAAAAGCATATAGTTAAGATTAACGGAACTCAGTAAAAAACACATTTCTCACGTTAATCTGTATTCACTATAAAAAATAGCGCGCTCACTAAAAATAGCGGTCTAAAAGACTGATTTTAAACTAGATTTATTTTAGCTATTAATCAGTCTTTATAATTGAAAAAACAATTTCTCTACAAAAATCATCACTCAAATTGTTTTTAGAAGAAGACTACTCAAAAACGTGCTATTATGAAAACAAAATTACGACTTTCATGTTCATTTACATTTCTATTTATTTTTTCTGTTGCTGCACAAGTTGGTGTGGGCAATACTAATCCACAAGCAAGTTTAGACATTTCTGCGAGTAATGCATCTAGTCCTGCAAATAACGATGGTATTTTAATACCTCGTATGAGCGCTTTTCCTAGTTCTCCTGGTGCAACCAGAGATGGTATGCTCATTTTTTATACAGGTACAGCAGCAGATGGCAAAGGGTTTTATTATTGGGATCAAACTATTACTAATTGGGTAAGCATCAAAGGTTCTGAGTGGTTTGATGCTGGCACATTCTTATATCCTTCCGAAGGAATCTCAGAAGACATTAGTATTGGAAAAACAAGTGCTCCAGATGGTAAATTAGATATCCTATCTGATAAAAACTATGGTATTCATATAGATAATAGACAGACTGGAAACACCAATAATCAAAGTGTCTACAACCTCTTTAATAATACAGCAAATACAGGTCAAAAAATTGGAACTCACTCTGCTTTTTGGACAGATACTTCTGGAAAACAAATTGGAATTAACAACACCTTTTTCAATGACTCTGCTGGAGATAGAACAGGTGTTGATAGCCAAATTACAGGACATAGTAGTGGAGAAATGATTGGAACTTTTAACTCTATTAATATGTTTACTGGCACTGGTGAATCCTATGGAGTTAAAAATAATCTATCATCTTCTAGAGCTGGAGATCAATATGCCATTAGAAATTTTGTTGGTGGTAATTCTACAGGGAATAAATTTGGTAATTACACACATGTTATTGGCACAAGTACAGCAAACTATTATGGAACTAGTTTATTTGTAAATGGTACAGGAACTGGACCTAAATATGGTGTCTATTCTGAAATTAGTAGTACTTCTGGAGGAACCAACAATTGGGCAGGTTTTTTTATAGGTAGAGTTTATGTAGGAACCTCACTAGGAAATGGATACAATTTGCCTTTAACGGATGGTAGCTCAAATCAAATTATTTCAACTGATGGAAGTGGGCAATTAAGTTTTGTAGATGCATCTGCACTTTTCACAAATACTGATAACCAAAATCTTAATGCAGCTACATTAACTGGCACTACACTTAATTTAAGTATTGAAAACGGAACTAGTACTTCTGTGAACTTAGCTTCTCTACAAGATGGAACTGGAACTGATAACCAAACTATTGACAACTTAAGCTTATCTGGAACAACTCTCAGACTCTCACTCGAAGATGATGGACAACCTTTACAAACCGTTAATCTTGCTTCCCTACAAGATGGAACTGGAACTGATAACCAAACTATTGACAACTTAAGCTTATCTGGAACAATTCTCAGACTCTCACTCGAAGATGATGGACAGCCTTTACAAACAGTTAATCTTGCATCGCTTCAAGACGGAACTGGTACCGATAATCAAAACCTATTAACACCTAATTTAACTGGAACAACCTTAAATTTAGGTATAGAAAACGGAACAGGAACCGCTATCAATTTAGCTCCATTACAAGATGGAATTGGAACAGATGACCAAACCATTGATAATTTGAGTTTAAGCGGAACAACATTAAGACTTTCTTTAGAAAATGACGGTCAGCCTTTACAAACAGTAAACTTAGCGTCATTGCAAGACGGAACGGGAACCGATAATCAAAATATTCAAAGCTTAGGGTTTAATTCATCAACAAATATGCTCACAGTTGGCATAGAAAATGGCACATCTCAATCTGTTAATTTATCTGCTTTAGATAGTGGAGGCGACATCATTCAAGTTAATGCAGGCACTGGTCTTACAGGAGGAGGAGCAACGGGTAATGTAACGCTTAATGCTGTTGGTACAAATGGACTTACAACATACGCTAATGATATTAGGCTTGGTGGAAGTCTTATTCAGAATACAACAATAACCAACGGAGTTAACGATTTAAATATAAATATTAACAGTACTGGAACATTTAAAGTACAAGATGCTGGCGTTAACAAACTTGAAGTCAATACCTTTGGTGATACTGTCCTTGGTGGTGACCTATATATAAGAGATGAAAATTCTGACTCTACATCTACAATAATAGCAAGACTTATAGATGATGCAGATGATGGTAGGCTTCAAATAATGGAAAACGGAATTGTTTCAGTTGACTTAGATGCCAATTCACAATTTGTTTTTAACGAACAAGGACTAGATAGAAATTTTAGAATAGAATCTAATGCAAATAGTGGAATGTTTAACCTTGACGCTGGGCTCAACAGAGTATCTATAGGCGCTGTTAATAATGCAGGCACCTTTAATGTTACAGGTAATTCTTTCTTTTCTGATGATATTTACCTTAGAGACGGTTCTGTAAGCGGAGGAGATATATTAGCCAGACTTTATGATAGTGCCGACGATGGTATTTTAGATATTTACCAAAATAATGCTGTAAGTCATAAGATACATGGTAATGGAGCTACTGTTTTTAATGAACTTGGAACAGCGGTAAATGATTTTAGAATGGAGTCAGATTCAAGACCCTATTTATTTTGGTTAGATGCTAGTGCAAATGTTATAAGATTTGGAAATAATGATACCGCTGGATATGCAGAGAACGGCAATACAAGAATGGTAAATTCATTTAACACTACAATAAACTATGTTGCAGATTTTGAACTTGGCTCAAACAATAGAGATACAACAGTAGGAATTGGAAGTACAGAGTTCTTACATGATGCTGGTAATTTATACGTTATGCTTCATGGAAGATTATTACCGTATGATGATAATGCAAGATCTTTAGGCACTTCAAATTGGAGATGGCAATCACTTTGGGCAGTAGATGGTACAATTAATACCAGCGACCTAAGGCAAAAAAAGAATATAAAGCCCCTAGAATATGGTTTAGAAAAACTAATGCAAATAGAGACTATTACGTACAAATGGAAAGATGCAACCAACCAAGCTACTAAGATTGGCTTTTCTGCACAAAATTTATTAGAAACAATTCCTGAAGTTGTAGTAACAGAAGAATCTGTAACTATAGATGAAGAAACAGGTGCAGAAGAAATGCGTCCTGTAACAAATCTCGGTGTGTATTATTCAGATATTATTCCTGTAACCGTAAAAGCCATACAAGAATTAAACACTAAAATTAAAACTTTAGAAGCTGAAAATAAAAACTTAAAACATCAATTAAACAAGTTAGAACAGTTAGAAGCAAGACTTTTAGTTTTAGAAGGAAATACTAATACAATAGGAGATTAAAAAATTAATAATTGTTTAAAAGGAACAATTATGTTTTTGAGGAAAGGGCCGCTGTAGGGAGCGGCTTTTTCATTTTTAATAAATTTATCAAATCCTACGTAATGCTATTCACTAAAGAAAAGAAGCTATTCACTAAATAAAACTCATTTCTTCATGTATTTACGCTAATTTTATAAAGCTATTATTTTAGTAGAATTATATATTTAGGTAAAAGTCGCTGTAGGGAGCGGCTTTTTCTTTTTAAAACCACTTTATAGTCCATCTTGCCAATTTCTCCTTAAAACCACTATAAGGAGGAAATAGCAATTCAGTAACTCCAAACGTATGCTGTTTTAAAACGGAACGTTCGTTACTAAAAGATTGAAAACCATAAAAGCCATGACTCTTACCAATACCACTATTATTTACACCTCCAAATGGTAAATTATGATTAGCATAATGCAACACACTATTATTAATACACGTCCCTCCTGCCCTAGTATTATTCATGATTTTTCTAGTATTAACTTTACTTTTACTATAAATATAAAGTGCCAATGGCCTCGGTTTAGAATTAATGTATTTAATCGCTTCATCTAAATTTTCATAAGTGACTATAGGTAAAATAGGCCCAAATATTTCATCTTCTAATAATTTAGCTTCAGGTTTTAAATCGGAAATTAAAGTCGGCTCAATATATTTTGAAGCACTATCGGTTTCACCCCCTACTTCAAAAGTTGCCTTTAGAGTTCTTGCATTTTCGAGATAAGAATTTAAACGTTCAAAATGCTTGTCTGTTACTATTTTTCCATAAGAATCTGATGTTTTTGGATGATCATTATAATAGCTTTTAAGCCATTTTTTACACGATGTAATAAATTGAATTTTTATACTTTCATCTATTAAAACATAGTCGGGAGCCACACAAATTTGTCCACAATTCAGGAATTTTGCCCACATAATTTTCTTCGCAGCTTTATCAATATTAGCCGTTTTATCTACTATGGTTGGAGATTTCCCTCCAAGTTCTAAAGTTACAGAAGCCAAATGTTTAGATGCTGCTTCCATAACAATTTTCCCCACATTTGGAGAACCGGTAAAAAAGATATGATTAAAAGGGAGTTTTAACAACTGCGTAGAGACCTCAACCTCACCTTGCACCAAAGCCACTTCGTCTTCTAAAAACACATCTGCAATAATTTTAGACATTAATGCAGAAGAATGCGGTGTCATCTCAGAGGGCTTTATAATTGCCGTGTTTCCAGCAGCTATAGCTGATACTAAAGGACCAAAAGTAAGATTAAAAGGAAAATTCCAAGGAGAAATAATTAAACAAACCCCTTTGGGCTCATATGTAACATAAGAACTAGATCCCAACATAGACATTGGTGTTTCTACCCTTTGCTTTTGAGTCCATTGCTTTAAATGCTTTTTAGCATGTTTAATATCTCCTATGATGGCAAAAATTTCTGTAAGTTCTGTTTCTACCACAGGTTTCCCTAAATCTTTTTGCAGAGCCTCCTGAATTTGAGTTCTATAAGTAACTTCAATAGCACGCTGAAGTTGGGTTAAAATCTTACGCCTTTCTTTATAACTACGATTCCCTACTGCATATTGGTTTTCTCGTTGTTTTAAAAACAGTTTAAAATATGGATTACTATTAACATCATTCATAATAAAATGTCTATTTATAAGTGTTTCAAGTCCGTTTAATGTATTTCGTCGATAAAAGATATTACAATATGCTTTTCATCTTAAAAACAAGATCGTTTAACATAAATATCAACGTGTTTAAAGGGCTATCGACGCAATTTATGCATTTCAACGATGTTTTTTGTCGCCATTTCCCATTTAACAGTTTATCGATATACTTCATCTAAAAATTTTAGCCACGCTCTCAATGTTATGTTTCTTTGACTCGAAGTTAAAACAAATATAACTTCTTACGATTATGAAAAACGCTTTAATCTTCTTATTATTCTTAACAGTATCTTTTACTGGATTTGCACAACAAAACGTAACAGCTCATACTGAAAATGAAATCGTAGAAACTGTTAAAGTTGAAAAAGTAGAATCTAAAACAATTGAAGCTTCTGCTAAAATTAAAGCTAAGGTTTTAAAAATGAATCGTAAAAAAAGTAACGAAATCATCAGTATTAAAGCGTATAGAAAAAGTCTTCAAATTAAAGTTAAGACTGTAAAGCTTTGTTAAGCCTAACAAAAAATGCTATTAACTATATATAATGCTATTAACCATATATTGTAAAAAAAAGCCGAAACTCACGTTTCGGCTTTTTTGTTTTTTGTAAGATTATAAAATCATTAATCTGCATAATTCAGTTCACCTCTAGCTTCTTGCTCTTTAAATTTCTTTACCAATTCTAAAGCATCAGGAATTACATCACTACACAATATAATAAGCGAACCTTTTACGGCATTCTTAACCGCATATGTAATCGCCTCTTTTTCTGATGGAATTATAGTCGTCTTCTTATTAGGATCTCGTTTCTTTATCCCATCATCTAGCATTTTAATTAACTCCTGCTCGGTTTTTCCCCTTAAGCGTTTGTCTTGTCTAATAATAATTTCATCAAACATATCGGCAGCAATAGCTCCCATTTCGTTATTATCTTCAACACGTCGGTCTCCAATACCTGCAATAATACCAACTTTTACGGTCGCTTCAAGTTCATCTGTAAAATTCTGCAAGGCCCGCATTCCGGCTGGATTATGTGCATAATCTAATAAAATAGTAAAGTCTTTAAATTCAAATAGGTTTAATCGTCCTGGCGTTTGTGCTGCTGAAGGTATAAAGGTTTCTAAACCGGCTTTCATATCTTCTATACTTATACCTTGCACATGGGCTCCTAAAACTGCTGCCAACACATTCTGAATCATAAATGTTGCTTTTCCGCCGTAGGTTAATGGAATATTCTCAGCTTTCATTATTCGCATTTTCCATTCGCCTCTACAAATTGTCACATAACCATTCTCATAAACCGCTGTAATACCATTTAAGCGCTGCAAAGCTTTAATGTGTGGATTATTCTCATCCATAGAGAACAAGGCCACATTACAGTCTAAACTGCGTCGCATGTCATACACCAAATCATCATCAGCATTCAAAATCGCATAGCCATCTGGTAATACCGTTTCTGGCACCACTCCTTTTACTTTTGCCAACTGCTCTATGGTATGAATGCCTTTTAAGCCTAAGTGATCAGCTGCCACATTGGTTACAATAGCCACATCACATTTTTTAAAGCCCAAACCGGCTCTTAATAAACCTCCTCGTGCACATTCTAAAACCGCAAAATTCACCGTTGGATCTTTTAAGACAAACTCTGCACTTGCAGGACCTGTACAGTCACCTGTCATTAATAAGCGATTCTGAATATAAACACCATCACTGGTTGTATAACCCACACGATAGCCATTCATTTTAGCGATATGAGCCATTAATCTAGAAGTCGTTGTTTTTCCATTAGTTCCTGTAATAGCTATAATTGGAATACGACCTGTATCTCCCTTTTGAGGAAATAATTTATCAATTACAGGAGCCGCCACATTACGAGGCAATCCGGATGTTGGTGCTAAATGCATTCTAAATCCAGGACCTGCATTAACTTCCAATACAGCTCCTCCTGTTTCTGAAAGTGGCTTAGAAATATCGGTGGTCATAATATCAATACCACAAATATCTAAGTCAATAATTTTTGAAATACGTTCTGCCATACTCACATTAGAAGGGTGAATAATATCGGTAATATCTTCAGCGGTACCTCCTGTGCTTAAATTAGCCGTGTCTTTTAAAATTAAACGTTCACCATCTGCAATCACAGAATCCAAAGCATAACCAGCATCTTTAATGATGGTTTTGGTTAATTCGTTTACCGTAATCTGTGTTAATACATTTTCATGTCCAAAGCCACGACGCGGATCACTATTCACTTTATCAATCAATTCTTGTACTGTAGACGTACCATCTCCAATAACATGAGCAGGAGTTCTAATCGCTCCAGCCACTAACTTATTATTAATAACCAACAACCTATAATCCTGACCTACGATAAATTTCTCAACGATAATCGCTCCACTTTTAGAACTTTCTTTCGCATGATGAAACGCCGCTAAAGCATCCTCATAATTTTGAATATCTACAGTAATACCACGACCGTGATTGCCATCAATAGGCTTAATAACTAGAGGGTAACCAACATAATCACAAGCCCCTTCTAAACTGCGTTCCCGTCTAATAATATCTCCACGAGGCACTTCAACCTCAGCTTGTTCTAATAAGTACTTGGTATCTTCTTTATCACAAGCCAACTCTACTCCAATACTACTTGTTTCAGACGTAACGGTTGCTTGAATACGTTTTTGATTCGCACCATAACCCAACTGACAAAGCGAATATTTATTAAGACGAATCCAAGG
>Ga0209344_10002032_pt1 | contig 23666 bp, 33 predicted proteins | sample Cruoilmetagenom6_FD_187293 | JGI IMG/M metagenome (GOLD analysis project Ga0209344, IMG submission 187293) | Oil polluted marine microbial communities from Coal Oil Point, Santa Barbara, California, USA - Santa Barbara Oil Seep Sample 6 (SPAdes)... | ecosystem: Environmental > Aquatic > Marine... | reverse complement strand
TATTAAGACTTTGAGCCTTGAGACCTTGTTTCCTTCGCAAGTTTGTTCTTTTTGCGGGTGTAGCTCAATGGTAGAGCGTCAGCCTTCCAAGCTGAATGTTGACGGTTCGAGTCCGTTCACCCGCTTTTGGAAACAATCCCTTTGCTAAATGGGGGAGTGTTCCAACCAGGATTAAGCGGGCTATCGCCTGGAAAACATGCCCGGATCGTGGAGGAGTGATGTCCCGAGCGATCTACAGAACTGGCCGGCTCCTTCGGGAGTCGGCTCTTTCTTTGGAGATTTCATGGGCAGTATTCAGATTCAAATTAATAGCACACAGAACTCACCTGAAGAAACGATGCCTATCGGTCTTCGACTCATACGCCACAATGATAGATTGATTGTGATTTATGATGAAGGGAACAGCTTTGGAGTACTCGGGCCAATACCTGCAATACCAAGTATGTATCTGATCCCAATGTTTGATGCAGGCTTGGATATATCTATTTACTGGCAAGGCAGTTGTGAAATAAGCAGAACTGCGAATCTGAAACTGATTTATGAAGATGAAGATTACGAGGAAACGCTTGCTCTTTTGGAAGTTTTAGAATCAACTGCTTCTATAACAAGACTTCATGAGCTTGCAGATTATGAACTCTACGAAGCACTTGAAAATAATTTTGGAACAGGTCACTCGTTACCAGTTCATTGAGTTATTCACAAACAGATTCTTTATGTTGACATAAAGCTAAAGCGCCGATATGGTGCTCATGTCTTCGGTCGTCTCACCCGTTGACAAAATACATCGTGAGACACATTTAGCCCCAACCACATCAAAGGGGCATGAACCAAGATCACCCAAAAGGTGAGTTTTCGCATTCGCGCAATCTCATTTTTGGATGTTCGCATGTATGCACGGAGGCTACATGGTTGCCATTGCACCATTCACTGCAAAGGGGATTCGTTTTGAAGTCCCTGAACACTACCACTCACAAGGTCGAGGATCTGGACGAGCAAACGCCTGGATGAAGGGAGTTCGTGCAGCTGCTCGGGGCGCTGAAGTTTCAAAGTGCCCATATGAACCTGGGCGGGGCTCAGGATCATGGCGTAAAGCCTGGCTCAGTGGGCACGGCGCATTCATTTCAGCAAGCAGCTGGAGGGAATGCACATGAGTTCATCTCAACACAAAAAAGGGATCTGGAGAACTCAAGCGATGCTTGGGTCAAAACCCGTTCCTGCCTACACATCAGGGCATTGGGCAAGAGTCTTGAATTTTGTTCAGCAGAATGAAACTGCAATCGAACTTGCCCAGGATCTCGAACACGCGCACCGAGTGATTTGCGAGCAAGGCGGCACACGGCCAAGAGGTGAGAGCTGGATTGCTGCAGTCCTGGTTGTACTCGAAGCACGCTCGTTGAAGTGTGCAGGGTTCAAAGTTCGCAGAGTTGGAAACAGCACAATCAAAATCGACACAGAAAGCAAAGAGGTTGCTTCATGAAGATGCTTAAAAAAGCAATTGAATCAGTACGAATTCACATCAGACGAAAAGAGATTCTCTACCGAGAGTTGCTGGAAACTCAGACTCACAACGAAGAGCTTTCAGGAGTGATCCAGATGAAGAATCAACGGATTCAAGCCGTTGAGGATCAGAGAGATGAATGCTTGGCTCAGCTCAAGCAGGAAAAATCATATATAGAAAATCTGGTTTCTCAGTATGGATCGAAACTAGAACAAAGAAAAATAACACTCAAAAAACGCAACGAAGCAATCACCCAAAACTGAAACCAAACGCTCAAGATGAGCAGCATATCTAAAAGGATTTAGACCAATGGCAGCACCAACAATAGCACTTACTGCACATGAACCATCTATCAAAATGGGGCCTTGTCATGTAGGTTACAGTCTCGACGATTCAACCTTCAACTCAGGTGATGGATCACTCATTGATGATTGCCAGTTCTACTGGAAACTCAATGGAATATCTGGAACAGATCCTGCAAACATCCCTGATCGATATATGAAGGTTCGAGATGAACGGCTAATGAGTTCAGCTGCATTCGTGGTTATCGCAGGTAGTCCAGTTGCAACCATCGTAGATCTACGGGGAGGCGATGAAGGCAGAACTCGAAACATGATGATTGGGTATTCACAAAACTACACGCTCATCGAGGGCAGCTATTCAATCGATCTCACTTGTGAAAACCCATCAGGAGAATCAACTACTGTTTCATGGGGCGTTGTGATTGAAGCTGATACTCGATCGAGTGCAACCCTGGGAACATCTGGACGGGATTATTCTGATTGGTCGTCTGCTGAGTCCTGGCTTGCAGGTGGCGACTCAAGAAAGCTCATTGTTGATAATGATTTCGATGAAACCGTCTTAGGTGACGGGATGTTTAGAATTCAGAGGAACTACTGCTTAGTAGAAACCGTTGATCCTGTTAATGGAGCAAGATCAGTGATGGGTCATGATGATACCGTTGGCAATACTCAAAGATTGTTTGAGTTTGCCCAGGGGTTTGAAGGAAGCATCATCGACGGGGTGAACTTTGCACCATCTACCAGATCTGCTGCAAATGATTGCAAGGCGTGTAGATTCAGGGGCAATCATTGTGCAATCATCAATGGAAAGGTGTTGAATAGTCCGCATGTTGATGCAGCACATTTCAGAAAACCCTTCTACTTTGATAGTGGTTCGCAAGCGATGGTTTGCAACTCACTGATCAACTGCGAAGCTGCAGGCTCGACAACATCTGGAAGTTATACCGTCGCGCTTGGAGGAACCAACGATCAAGATCTCATTCATATTTATGGCGGCGACTTTGGAGCATCGGTGAACGAATCGATTTTCCGAACAACCGTTTCGGGTGCTGGTCGAGTTAAGAATCTAAAGACCATGTTTGGCCGGTATGACAACTCCGCAACTCAGTCAAAATCAACTATTCGATATACCTATCCAACATACTCAAACATCATCGGGCCTTATTGCATTGATGGAGGCGTTGAGATCGGTTCGCAAACTGGTTCTGATGGATCACTCATTGAGAATCACATCACGCTGGACGGTGTTTGGTCAACAGGAGTTTCAACTGCAGGAGCAAACATAGATGTTCGGCAAGATTGTTCTCATGTCCGATTACGCAACTGCTATGCAGGGGTCAATGGCATTAGCCTGGGAGCGGGAACGCAAGCAGGTGTGAATGATCTCAATGATCATGTGAGAGCTTACAACTGTACATCAGAGGGGCTGATCACAAGCGCTCTTGATCCAACTGCAGTTCTTCTCCAGGGACAAGAGATCCAGGGTTGTTTGGTTATTGCAGGTGGTATGAAGATTGAAACATCTGCGTTTGCTCCTGGAGCGTGTGACAACAACAGAGTAAACGGACAGCTCGTTGCAGATTCAATCAATCAAACTTTACTTGAATGGAATGCTCTCTCAGCAGTTGGAACTGATTACGAAGGTGAAACCATACTAGGCGAGTATGCGTATCCATCAATGGAAGTTGAATCGATGCCACGACTTGCAAACAACCCCAATGACGGTTGGGGGTTTGATAGAGCATCAACAACCATGATTGGTTTTGCCGACGGCACACTTGTTCAGCAAGTGCCTGAGATCACGGACGAATCTCCAGCATCAACGATTCTTACTAAACCGTTTCCATCTCAAAATTTGCTCTAAGCACGGACGCATAAGAGCCGACGATTTTTTTATTTTTCGGAGGCTATTTATCATGTTTCAATCATCAGAATCAATCACCATCGAGGCAGCAGTTCAAATGTATTTGGCTGATAGAACACATTATTATGATTCAGGAGATGGGCCGACTCGGGAAGTTCAGAACTTGAGAAGCGGCTTAAAGCCCTTAGTGAGTTCAGTAGGATCTCGATTGCTCATCCAGCTCGATGCCCCCACGCTTGCACAGTTGCGGGATCAATGGGCGCATGAAGGCAAAGTGATTCGTTCCACTATCAACAAGCGAATTCAATATGTGACTCGTTTAGTGAAATGGTGTATTGAGCGCGGGTTCTCAAAGCCTGAACAGCTCATAGCGCTCACAAGTGTTGAGAAGGTCAAGCGTGGGCGCTATGGAGCCCGTGATCGTGATCCAGTGCGCCCTGCAGTTATATCTGATGTTGAAACCGTCCTCAAAGATGACTACCTAGCAGATCCAATCAGAGACATGATGGAGATGATTCAGCTCACTGGAATGCGTCCAGGTGAAGCAAGGATGATGAAAGCATCTGAACTCACCACAATTGAAGTCGAGGGAAAAACCGTGATTCGGTATATACCCAAGATGCACAAAACATCGTACCTGGGGAAACGCCGTCGAATCTTTTTAGTTGGGAGAGCGCACAAGCTCACAGTTGAGCGCATTTCAACACTCGTTGGACTCAATCTGTTTGCTCCAGAGAGCGAGGGCTATTTGTTCTCAGTTGATGGACATGGAGAGAAGCCATACGCGACGAACTCGATTCATCAAGCAGTGCGCAGAGCTTGTGATCGGGCCGGTGTTAATCGTTGGACTCCCAATCAACTGAGACATGGGTACGCGACTGAAACCCGTTCTAAGGGCATTCAGCTGGAGCTGATTGCAGATCTGCTCGGACATGCAGACCCGAGAACAACTTTGATCTATGCAGAACCTGACGACACTGCAGCCCTGAACGCTGCAATCAAACTTGCGATTTGATCTCTCTCGCTTGTGCGGGTCTAAACACCCGCATGAGTTTTCAAAATCAAAGACCCGAACGCATGGAGGCGCTCACAATGCAAATAGATGCAGGACAAGCAACGATCATCACAGATCGATGTGTACCACCCAAAGGACTCGGATGTGGTCAACCCACTCTGAAATCAGTTCTATGGTGTCTCAGAGGACTGGGAGCGCCTGGAGCAGATCTTTGTGTACCAACTTCCATCATCGAGCTTAGAACTTGTCTGAGCAAGCGATCAGTTCGTATGGCAATCGCAATCCTGAAAGAGCATGGAATTTTAGAACAAATCGGAACACCTGCTCCTGGGCGAGCGGCTCGATATCGGATGCATTATGAGCGATTAGCTGAATGGCTACAACCATCAGATCGGGTCGATGCTCGATTAAAAACAACGGGCAACGGGTGCAGCTCTCGCACCCGAACGGATGCAGCTCCTGCACTCGAACGGGTGCAGGACATGCACGCGATCAAATCAACGGGTGCAGCTCCTGCCGCAACGGGTGCAGCTCCTGCACCATCGGGTGCAGCTCCTGCCGCCGACATTAAGGAAGAAACTGCAATTCCTGCAAGTACCAGCAGCAGCAGCAGCGCCCAGCAAGCTGAGCAGATTCTTGCTGCTGCTGCTGCTGGGGGTTTGATCTTCGATCAGGGGGAATGGGTCAAAGAGGCCAAGCGAGTCGGATTCGATTCAGGGCTTGCAGGTCAATGCGCTCACTCATTCATCGAGCTGGGAATCAACGACAGAACAATCGGGATCGTTGCCCTGGAGCGGCTCAGAGAGCGCCTAAGCAGCGGCAGCGTGCGAAACCCTCTAGGACTACTCCGAACAATCGCAACGCGGCCTGGAGGGCCTGAGCCGTCTCAGAAATCAATCAAACGAACTCAAGCTCAGGAGCGCCGACGAAACGAGTTCATCAAGTTCATTCAGAATCAACCAGGTGACGCAATCGGAATGCTCCAGACTCGAACTCAAACACTCATCGAGGGCGAGCTTGGAGCTGAGATTTGTTCTGAGCTGATGCCCGATGGGAAGTTCAGATTTGATCTGATCAACTGGGATCAGATGACTGATTTTATTTTGGCACGATGGGAAACCATCAGGACAATGAGGACTGCAGCGAATGTCTAGTAACTACCGGCGGTATTCAAACAAGCACGCGAAAAAATCACTAGAACAGCGTGTTGGCGGCTTGATGATGGGCGATTGGGAATCGTTGGGATTGGCTCTCATTAGCCTGGGGCCGCAAATCATGAACTCCGACGACATGGACTCAGTTCTACGGCAAGTCAAATACGATTCACGAATCATTGAACCTGACATGATCACGAAAGGACATATGCGAGTTGCAATGACAATGCTGCAGTTAGGCAGAGTCGATCAAATGCGGGGCGACGCACTATGAGCATCTTGCAAATACAAATCATCATCATGGGCGGCGTTTTAATCGCGAGCATTCGACGAGTGAAACGAGCAAAGAGATGATCAGGATTGGACACGAAGCTTACATCAGAGTCACAGTGATATCTCAGCGAGAGAATCAAGTTCGATGCTTACCAGTGAACCAAGAACATGAGGCATTCGACGGCGTGGGATTCTTCCCAGGCTATTTGGTTGTTGACCAGGATGCAATCGCAGAATCACCTTTAGAAATACCCGTTGAGGAATGCCCCATCATGTACGGTGGTGAACAAATCAACAAGAGAAGAAAGGCTAAGCAATGAGTATGAGTGAGAAGGAACTGATTGTTTACGAACGAGCAATCGATCTTGGCAAGCGAATGGGATTTGTTCGAGTCTCATTGCTACAAAGGCATTTGGGATTGGGATACACAGCTGCAACTCGAATCATCACTCAAATGATTGAGAGCGGATTAGTCGTAGTAGATCCACAACCTAACAAGACATACAAAATGAAAGCCGAATCAGATGAGTGATGGGATTCAAATAGCAGACATTGTCCAGTTTGTCGGTTTTTTCTTTTTTATATTCTATGGAGCAATAAGACTTATTTTCGACGGAATTTGGATCATTAAATTAGTCTCAATTGAGATCCTCAAAGCTCTCGCATCCGCACTCAATCGATTGGAGAGTGAGAGTAGCTACTCGACTACCGAAGCAGCTGCGCCAGCACGCGAAGAACTCGAATCGAATGGAGGCGGCGATGAATAAGAGTGTGATTTTATTCTCGGCGATATCAGCGATGTGCGCGTATCCGGTGATCGATCCGCCGGCGGCGAAAAGAGGTGAGAAAAAGTATGACCGATCGGCCTATACCCGGCAAGAAAAACACGACGGGATTGTGCCCGAGAATGAGACTCGGCAGATGCGCAGGAAGCGAGAGCGGATTGATCGAAAACGGGTTGCAAGAGTCGGGGGTGATTCGGATGAGTGAAGACAAATACAAACGAGTTGAGGCAGCTATCAGAGATACAAATCTCAGCATATCGATATTGAGTGAATCAGTGTCAATTTTGTGTACCCGCATTAAGGATTTAGAGCAACTCGCAAGGCGAGTGATGGAGCTTGAGAAGCAGCTGGATGATCAAGTGAGAGAGATCAGCATAGATATCAAGACGATGGACGAGAATAGCTAGGGTCCTCCCTGGGGATCTCTCGGAGGTTATACACAAGGGAACAGCAGCTTTAAGAAGTAGAGTTTGTTTGCGCAGCAAAATAGGAGAATTGAATTGCCAACGATATCAGACACTCACACACAACGACTCGTAGTACATACATGCTGGTGCGGGGTTCGTCACGCAATCCCTAGCTCTCTCGATCGACAAGCAAACGAAAACGGGAGATCTATATATTGCCCAATGGGGCATCAATGGGTTTACAAAAAAACCAAAGCTGAAAAACTAAAAGAGGAACTGAAAGCAGAGAGGGAATCACGAGCAAGAGAACGAGCTTCCAATGATCAATATGAAGCTCGACTTCGAGATGAGCGAGACTCATATAAGAATAAAGCAAGAGCCCAAAAAGCAGCGAAAACCAGATTGAAAAATCGAGTAGCTGCAGGCGTTTGCCCTTGTTGCAACAGAACATTTCAAAATTTAGCTAGACATATGGATCACCAACACCCTGATTTCAAGTCTGAATCATAATGGCCAAAACCCCAAAAGAACCTGCAATCATGGCTGCAGTCATGGCTTTGATCAGAGGTCTGAGCGACGAAGAAACCACCAAGAAAATTTTGAGTTGCAAGATTGCCCTGGATGATGTCGGAATCGTTCTAGCAGAGGCTCGAAAACGCATTCAGTTGACAGCTGAATACAACCGTGATGAGCAGCTTGGGCTGGCAATCAAGCGACTCAACAGAATCATTGAGTTGAGCTTACCAGAAGAAAACGATTCGTCCTGGGGAGATGGAGCAGATCCACAAACAGCGATCAGGGCTCAGATCGAACTGAACAAGCTCTTAAAGCTCCACGAAGTCCAGGCAGGCTCAACAGGTGATCCAGACGATGATTTAGGAGAAAACAAGTCTGAGCAGCTCACAAGGGTTCGTGATCATCTGCAACCATTGTTTTCTGAGCTTGATGACGATTACCCAATAGACGAGCTTGCAAGGATTGCAGCTGATCAGCTAAGGACGGCAAAGAGTGGCGAAAACTAGGCGGGTTGATTACGAGAAAATCAAAACCGAAGCTGCAGCTCGTAGACGGGATGCATCCAGGCTCGGTCGAGATATCGGATCGATCCCACCCGTTCGATCTCCGAAGCTCCGAAGAGAATGTGATAAATATCTCCAGGCGTTTTGTGAAATTCTTTTTCCAAACAGATTTACTCTTGAATGGTCGCCTGATCATCTAACCGTTTTGAATACGATGCAAAACACTATTCAGAACGGCGGTCGGTTTGCATTGGCAATGCCCAGAGGCCGAGGAAAAACTTCAATCGTTGAATGTGCTGGTATCTGGGCCGGGGCTGCTTTGTATCATCGATATTTGATGCTCATTGGGGCGACGAAAGACGATTCAACAAGCATCATCGAAAACATCCAGGTTGAGTTGAGCATGAACGAGGATCTCGGAGATATTTATCCTGAGATCTGCTACCCGTTCCAAGCTCTCCAGGGCGAAGCTCGACGCGCAAAGGGCCAGCTGCATCATGGAAAGAGAACTCACATCGGCTGGGCAGCTGATGAAATCAGATTCCCAATGATTCCAGGCTCGAAAGCATCGGGAGTTGTAATTCAAACATCTGGCATCGAGGGTCATATCCGAGGCCGAAGAGTTGTGCTTCCAAACGGCGACTCGATCAGGCCAACACTTGCAATCTTGGATGATATTCAAACAGATGAAAGCGCATACTCAGAAACTCAATGCGCAACTCGTAGACGATTGATCGATAATGCAGTCGGCGGGCTATCAGGTTCAGGTGAAAGCAAATCAACAACAATGATCTTCCCTTGTACAGTCATTCGCAAGGGAGATCTAGCAGACGAGCTGCTCGATAGAGAACTCAGTCCACAATGGAGAGGAATCAGAACCAAGATGATGACAGCTCTACCTGAGAACGATGAGCTTTGGGGTGAGTATGACGAACTGATGAAACGCTCTCTACGAGAGAGAGAAGATACAAGCCTTTCAACTGATTTCTATATTGAAAATCGGGAGGAAATGGACAAGGGAGCAGAGCCAACTTGGACTGAGCAATACAAACGCGATGAAGGCGAGATCTCAGCGATTCAACATGCGATGAATATTCTGCTCAACAATGAACATACTTTTTGGGCTGAATATCAAAATGAACCACTCGACGACACAACCGGAGATGATCTAGATCTCAAGGCGGTTGATGTTGCAGTTAGAGTAAACGGAATAAAGCAACGAGTGATTCCAACTGATGCTGAGCTTGTCACTTCATTTATCGATGTTCAAGGAAAACTACTCTACTACACGGTAGTTGCGTGGGATATGAAATTTGGTGGTTCAGTTGTGGATTACGGAGTATTTCCAGATCAGCGCCGAAGCTACTACACACTCAAGAACGCAAAGCGGACACTTGGACGATGGAAACCAGGTGTAGGGCTAGAAGCTCAGCTCTATGCAGGACTCGTTGAGCTTACAGATGATCTTTGCGGGAAAGATTGGATTCGTGAAGATGGAACGATCATGAAGATGGATCTTTGCATGATCGATCAGAACTGGCATAAGAGTACAGATCTGATTCATAAGGTGATTAAAACGAGCGATTTCACTTCTCAGCTGATGCCTTCAAACGGCAAGTTCTACGGTGCAAGTACAAACCCAGTTTCAGAACGAACAAAGAAGCGAGGCGACAAAGTAGGGCTCAACTGGTTTGTTCCTCCAGCTAAAAGCGGGCGGGCTCGAATTTGCACTTGGGATACGAACTTTTGGAAATCGTTTTTCACTGCTCGGCTCGCTACATCGATGGGAGATCCTGGGGCGCTGACACTCTACGGAAAGAAACCCGATGTTCACAGAATGCTCTCAGAGCAGCTCACATCAGAGAAGAGAATCGAAACCGAGGGCCGAGGGCGCAAGTGTGACGAATGGAAGCTCAAGAAAATTGGGATGGACAATCATCTTTTTGATTGTGGTGTTGGTTGTGCAGTTGCGGCATCCATCAAGGGAGCAGCAATCAAAGAGCAGTTGCAAGTGAAAAAGACCGTGAAAAAGCGTGTGAAACTTAGCCAGATCAATAGAAACTAGGAGTCGATATGAGCAAGGATGCTAAAGAATCGGAAGATATGGGGCTCAGATGCCCAAACTGCAACAGTGCTTTCACACCTGTTAAATATACCAGGCCAGCTTTTAGAGGCGTTCGACGGGTGAGAGAGTGTGTTCATTGCAAACGAAGATTCACAAGCTATGAGCGCAATCCGAAGGTTAAAAAGCAATAAAAGTACAGATCTGTACGAATCTTTATGTGCGACATAATCAACATAAAAAACCAAGCTCTGAATCTGATATCAGTTGGGCATGGCCAATCTATCAGACAAAATCGAGCAAGCAGCTGCTGAGCCACTCAAGGCAAGGGACGGCTCAATCGAGATCCAGCAACGAAGCGTTGGAGAGTTGATCGAAGCTGATAAGCACACCAGAAAAACATCACGCAAAAGCCCCCTTGCTGGAATGTATAGATTCAAGCAAAAGCCAGGCCGTCCAGGTGGGCTCCAATGAAGCTATTGAGTCTGATATCGAGTGCAGGATCAACAGTGAGTCCTAAGCGAGTTCGCACAAAGTTGCGAACTGCTCTCTCAACAATGCGAATGCTCCAGGCGTTTTCATATGAATCATCTGAGACAGGCGGGATCAACGAGACTCACTGGAGCGCAGCTGGTTCTATCTCAGCACGGCAAGCAAACTCTCCAGGTGTTCGTGAATCACTACGAAATCGAGCGCGATATGAGACTGCAAACAGTTCATTAGCTCGCGGGATCGTTGATACTTATGCAGAAGATCTCATAGGTGATGGGCCTAGATTGCAGGTTCCTTCAACAAAGAATCAAGGCGTATCGCGTCAAGATGCTCAGAAGCTCGAACAGATCTGGAATGAATGGGTTGATACTGTTGATCTTTGGGGAACGCTACTACTTGCAGTCTCAAGCAAGGTCACAGATGGAGAAGTTTTCTCGACGATTGTAACTGATGAGAAAGTAGATCATCCGGTACAAATGAATATCAAGCTCATCGAAGCTGAGCGAGTTGCAAACCCGTATTCATCTGATATTGATATCCGTGAAGTTGACGGCATTAAGTTTGATAAGAATGGCAACCCTACAAAGTACCGAGTTCTCAAGCATCACCCAGATGATCGATCAATAGCACAAGTTAACGACGAAAATGATCATGATTGGATTGATGCAGATTACATCATTCATTTTTTCACAGCTCGAAGAGTCGGCCAGGTTCGCGGTGTCCCTGATATCACTCCAGCGCTGAATCAGTTTGCACAGCTACGGCGTTACGAGAGCGCAACACTCACAGCAGCTGAGAACGCAGCAAACCTTGCTACATCGATCCAAACAGACAACCCCCCAGACCCTGAAGATGAATCGTATTCAGCTCCTGAGCCAATGGATGAGGTTCCCATGACTCCAGGTATGGCAACAGTTATGCCCGATGGATACAAGCTCTTTCAGACCAAACCTGAACACCCAACAACGACATTTGCAGACTTCAGGCGACAGATTGCAAACGATATTGGCCGTTGTTTATCAATGCCAATCAATGTAGTTCTTTGCGATAGCTCAAAGCACAACTTTGCAAGCGGAAAACTCGATAGAATGATCTACTTCAAAAAGATCACGGTTGATCGGAGAGAGTTCAGAGTAACTGAAATCGACCGGATTTTTAGAGCTTGGCTTTCACAGGCTCAGCTTGTAGATGGGTTGTTGCCTGAATCGCTTCGCCGTAGAGAACCAAAGCTCAAGTTTGCTTGGATGTGGCCAGCTCAGATTCATGCAGACCCAGCGAAAGAGGGAGCAGGTTTACGGCATCGCCTAGAAACAGGTGTTTCTAACGAAATCATTGAGTGCGCGAATCTCGGCCATGATTGGCAAGATGTTCTAGATGGGCAGCTCGAAGTTGAAGAGTACAGAAAAGAACTCGGGCTGACTACACCTGAAAAAACACCTGCACTATCAAGCGGGAATTCAAATTCAGATAACCGAGAGGACGATGATGAAGACGAGTGAACCGTTTGAAATGCTCACTTTTGGTTCTAACGAGGAAGTTTTGCAGCTGAGCGATTCAGGGCGAGAGCTAGAGATCCAGTTTGCTGATTCATCAAGTGGAGATCTTCCTAAAGTATCGCAAATTGCATATACAGGCGGGCCAATGATGAGCCCACTGTTTGAACTTCCTGTGATTGTAAATATTGCAGGGCTCAACATCAGCAGGAAAAAGATTCCACTTCTACGCGATCACGATAAAGGGCGGGAAGTTGGACACACTACCAATATTGAAAAAACTACGAGTGATGTATTCGTAGAAGGCGTGATCAGTGCAGAGAGTGAAGACTCTCAGCGGATAGTTACATCAGGGAAAAATGGCTTTCCCTGGCAAGCATCCATTGGAACTCCATTTCGGAGATCTGATGTTCAGCTCATCCGAGCGGGTGCATCAGTAAAAGTAAACGGTCGTGAGTTTCGCGGGCCGTTATATGTCATTGAAAAATCAACATTGAAAGAGGTGTCTGTTGTATCGCTTGGAGCGGATGCAAACACCAAAACTAAAATTGCGGCGGCGCTGCAGGAAGGCAAAGATATGGACTTTGAAACATGGCTCAAGGCGCAGGATTTCGATCCAGAAACGCTCAGCAAGAATCAACTCAAAACACTCAAAGCAGCTTGGAAAAGCGAAACATCACCACCAAACCCAGGAGGCGGGGTTCCAAGTGTTCCTGCAACTGGTGCTGATGTTGATCAATCTATTGTTGATATCAGAACTCGACATGCAGCTGAGAGTACCCGGATTGCAGAGATTCAAGCGATATGTGCAGACAATCAAGCTATTCAAGCACAAGCTATCGAGCAAGGTTGGACTCCAACAAAAGCAGAGCTTGAAATTCTCAAAGCAAGTAGGCCAACAGTGAACGGAGTTGCAAGAGCAGGCGACGACAAACCCAAGAATCTAAATGAGTTGACCCTTGAAGCTGCAGTGATGAACACACTGGGAGTTTCTGAAGAGAAACGAATGAAGTTCTACGGAGAGAAAACACTTGAGGCAGCAGATGCCTTCAAGGGCGTAGGACTTCAAGAGCTTGCAATGCTCTCCTGTCATATGAACGGGCAAGATCATGGGCGTATCTGGGGTGACGGTGAAGCCTGGATTCGAGGTGCATTCAGCACAAACTCACTCTCAAATATTCTTGAGAATGTGATGAATAAGCAAGCTCTTATGGCATACAAGAGCGCAGAGATTCAAGCACTGCAAATTGCGAAAATCTCTCGAACAACTGACTTCAAGCAAGTATCCAGACTTCGATTGTTTGGTACTGGACAGTTTGAAAAAGTTGGGGCAGGTGGTGAGATTCCGAGCGGTAAACTCACAGATCAGAAATTTACAAACCAGGCTGATACCTACGCACAAGTGATCTTTGTTGATCGTCAAACGATGATCAATGATGATTTGCAAATGCTTCAAGATGCTGGAACGCTGATGGGGCATTCTGGACGAGAGGTTTTGAATGACTTAGTGTTTGGGCTCATTGCAGCAAACGCTGGAAACTTCATGCACGCCGACAATAACAACCTGATCACTGGAGCAGGTTCAGAGTTTGGCCAAGCTGGTATGAAGGCAGCAGTTCTCAAGTTCCGTAAACAAAAGGCTGGGCCAGGAACGAAGAAGAAAGACCAGAAACCAATCAACATCAGACCCGAGATCCTGCTCGTTCCCCCTGAGCATGAAATCGATGCTCAAATCCTCACTGGATCTGCTCAGATCGATGCGGGCGGCGGGGCTGCTGCTGGAAACATGAATCCTCACAGGGGCAAGTACCAAGTTGTATCAGCTCCACATCTGTCAGATGAGTTCTATTCAGGCAGTAGCGCTACTGCTTGGTTTATGCTCGCAAATCCAGCAGTTGTTGCTGCAGTTGAGCTACTCGCTCTCAATGGCAAGGTTGAGCCAACCATTGAGCGAGTTGCACCACCTGCAACACAACTCGGCGTAGGTTTCAGAGGCTACATCGATGTTGGTGCATCTCTCCAAGATCCAAACGGAATTGTGAAGTCAGACGGCGGCTAATCCTCTCGATACAAACACAAATCCATCGGGCTGAAAAGCCCGTTGGTTTATTTCAATATCACTCAAACATAGGAGCGTGAAAAATGGAATCAACATATCACAACTCGGGACGATCAATCAGGTTCACAGCAACTCAGCAATATGAAGCGGGCGATGTAATCGCATTCGGAACGGGAACAGCAATCATTGATGCTGCAGTTGCATCAGGTGGGGTAGCAAACGCGACGATTCAAGGCGTTTTTGAGTTTGCAAAACCAACTGGAGTTGGTACAGCTCGAACACTTGGCGAGGGTGTCGGATTCGACACAACATCGAAACAAATTGCAGATCAGAGCGGTGCAGATCAGTATCTCGGACGAGTTACAGCTGCAGTCTCTGACGATGATGATTTTGTCCTGGTTGCAATCAATATGCCAGCGGCTGAATCAATCGCGTAAACACATATCGGATCTTTGATTTGGAGTGAGCATGGGCGGCGAACAGATAGAAATGATTGGCATACTAGGGCAACTCGGTTTGTCGGGAGTTATTCTGTTCGCCGTCTATGTGATCTGGATGAAGTCTCAGAAATGGGTTGAAGATCAGCAGGACAGAGATGATGAACGCTGGGCCGAAGTTCGTTTACGAGATGAAGAACTCATGAAGCAGATGATTCAGTCTGCAACGATTCAATCTCAGACGAATCTGCAAACTGCAAAGATTCTCCAAGAGGCAACAACAGAATTAAAAGTTATTGCGACACAATTAAACTGCAAGAAAGCAGGTGATTGACAATGAGCAATATCCTGCGAATCGGTGCAGCCTTCCTGCATGAAAAACGACATGAACATCTATCAGATGAGGTCACATACAAGCGAGCTGGGCAAACTGAAATATACCCGAGTGCAACACCAGTTGACGCAGTCAATGAGTTTCTCGATGAGGATGGAGTAGTCATTCAGTCGAGGTTGCGTGATTTCATCATTCGTCCAGAAGATCTAGTGATTGATGGAACCGAAACACGACCGATAGCTCGGGATCTCATCACTGAAACAGATGAGGCAACAGGAATCAAGATGGTTTTCCATGTTGTTTCTGATAACGGTTCGCCGGTTTGGGAATGGTCAGGAGAGTACAGGAACGCAATCCTGGTACACACCAAACTATTGAGAATGGAAACCCAATGAGCATCATCAAAGGTCTAGCTGATGCCGTTGCATTGGATCTTAAAACATTCAACTTTGAGCGAGATCTCACAGTTGAATCTGTTCTCTATGTAGATCTCGATCGATCAAATCTGGACGGCTTGAGTATCTATGTTCTACCAGGCGAAGTTGATATTGAAGGGTATAGCAGAAACCAAAACACCTGGGATATCAGTATCACGGTTGTAGTTACTTTTTCATCGAGCGATGAAGAAGAAATCGATGATACAGCTCCAGAAATGCTCACACTCGTTGAGGCGTTGATGCAATCTTTTGTGAAGAAATCTCTCCAAGTTGATGCACAGAGATACACGGTTGAGAGTGTAAAACTTCCTGTCCCATATAACAGTGAACGCTTGAAAGATGAAATGCTTTTCGAATCCATTTTCTCTCTCGGGTTCAGTACGAATCAATAAACAAAGCACCAAAATAGGAGTGTGAAAAATGCCAGACAAACTAGGAATCGATGCAGTCCTCAATGTGAAACTCGATGGAGTATCAGGGGTTTCGGCTTGGGCTGAGCTCGTGAATATCAAGGATCTTGAACAAGGGCTTACTAAGGACATTATCGACAATACGACCCGAGCCAACAACGGCTGGAAATCAAAAATCGGAACACTCAAAGAGGGCGATCTTACTTTCACAATGCCCTGGAGCCCTTCTGATCCTCTGTTCATTGGTATCCGTAATGCTTGGACTTCAGGAGCTGCAGTGGGTTTCCAGATCTTCGATGGTGAAACAAACGCAGCTGGGCTCATTGCAGACTTTGGAATCGGTGATTTTAAGTGGACTCAAAACTCAGGCGGCATTCAAGAAGCGAGCGTAACAGCATTCATCACCTTTGTTGATACTGCTCCAGCTTGGCAAGATCCTTCTTGATCCCTAAACCAGATCCAGCTCTAAATCAAAGGACATTTCATGAGCACATTCAAAGATGAAAAAGGCGTTGAGTGGATTGTTTCAATCAACATATCGACTATCAAGCGGGTTCAGGAGTTGCTTGGACTGAACCTGCTTGATATCGCTGATGGAACAATCGTAAATCAGTTGATCTCTGATCCGATACTCCTGGTGAATTGCGTATATGTAATCTGCAAAAAGCAAGCTGATGAACTCGGGATCTCAGATGAAGATTTCGGAGAACGCATGTTTGGCGATGTGATTGCAGCTGCAACGGAGGCGATGCTCGATGCACTTGTTTCTTTTACCCCAAACCCACAGGATCGGGAGAATCTAGAGAAGGTTCTAGCGAAGACTCAAGAGCTGATGAAAGTGGGCCGGGATCAGATCAGCAATGCGATCAAGAACGGAGCCCTGGACAAGATAGGAGAGGATCTGATTCAAGCGGCTGGGAAACCGTTTACAAGCTCGCAGGAATCGCAGGAGTAGTTCCAGACTCTTTCACACTCAGAGAACTCTTGTGGGCTGCTCAAGGCAAGCAGGAGGACGAATGGAATAGACATAGCCAACTGCTCGCAATGATCGTAAACACAAATGTTAAACCAGAGGATGCAGTTGAAGCATCCGACTTCAACCCGTTTTTCAAGAAACCTGAACCAGTGAAGCATCCAGTTCAGGTTCTCAAATCAATCTACGGGTTAGATTAAAAATAGGAGAAAACAGAAATGTATCTTTCAAAGTTGATCAATGTTCGAACTCTCATGATTCTTGCCCTGGGAGTGTTCACGACTTTCATCCTGGTTGCTTGTGCAGGGAAGGACTGGGGCGATTTTGTGAAAGTCAAGATTCCCGTTTCAGTTCAGAAATCACAAGGACTCCCAGCAACACTCACACTCAATGAATCAGAGTTTGAGTTTGAGCAATGGTACGATCAAACCAAAGATTCAGGGTTTGAGTGGATCAATCGGAATGAGGGCGGGCGAAACACTGCATCTATGTTCAAATCCCTATCTATGCAGATGGGCGAAGATCTAAAAGCAAACCCTGCAGTTGTTGCGATACCTGGACTCGGTATGCTGATTGGTTTTTTGACAAAACGGCCAGGGGACAAATCAGCAGCTCAAAATGCTGAGGATCAGAAAGCCAGCTACAACAAAGCTCGAAGAGACATGCTTGTTGAGATCCAGGAGCGACAGCGAGCAGCTCCAACATCTAATCCAGATCAGACAGCAGCTGATATTCTCGCAATGATTAAAGCGGGAATCAATAAACCAGGAAACGCGAATCCTGCATGATCTCGATGAACACAAAGTTTGCGTTTTTCGACTCTCCCAAAGTCATTCGTTCAGTTGATCGAATGAAGCGTAGAGAGCTTGCCCAGGCGGGCGGCTTTGTGCGTACTACAAGTCGTCGAAGTATCCGAAAACGCAAGCGAGTGAGTTTACCAGGGCAACCCCCATCAAGTCATTCAGGCGAGCTGAGACAGATTCGTTTTGGTTTCGATTCAAAGCGTGATTCAGTTGTTGTTGGGCCAGTGAAGTTTAAGAAGGGCAATATTCCACAAGCTTTAGAACACGGTGGAATTACAACCGTTCTGAGAAGAAACCCAAACTCAGGCAAGATCGAGAAGAAACGAATTCGGATCAAGGCGAGGCCGTCGATGGATCCAGCTCTTCAAAAAGCAATCCCCCGCTTCCCTGGATTGTTCAGGGATTCTCTGAGAGGTTGAATCATGGCAAACACAAGTGGAATCAAAGCGGGTAGAGCGTATGTAGAACTCGGAGTGAGTGATACGCTCAAACGAGGGCTCACAATAGCTCAGCGGCAACTCAGGACATTTGCAGCGGGCGCTACAGCAATCGGTCAGGGTTTACTAAAAGCATTCGCAATCCCTGCAGGTGGATTCTTTCTCTCAGCTCGGGTTTTTAGTCAGTTCGATGATCGAATGAGAGTGGTTCGTTCAGTATCGGGAGCGACTGAAAACCAGTTCAAATCATTACGCGAAGAAGCGAAGCGTTTAGGCGCTCAAACATCTTTCAGCGCTCGACAGGTTGCCGATGCAATGGCTGAGCTAGGACGGGCGGGATTCACACCCGATCAGATTCTCGTTTCTACTGAGGCGGTTCTCGCTCTCTCCAGGGCAACAGATACTGAACTAGCCAGGGCAACGGAAATAGCAGGAGCTGCTCTACGGGGTTTCAATCTTGATGTATCTGAAATGAGCAGGGTTACTGATGTTCTCACAGCAACTGCAAACGGTTCAGCGCAAACCCTTGAGGATCTATTCGAAGCATTGAAACCAGTTGCACCAATCGCAGCTGAAGCAGGAGAGGGTATCGAGGAAATTTCAGCTGCAATAGCTGTCCTGGCAAACAACGGTATCAAGGGCTCATTGGCGGGCAACTCTCTAGCTCGGGCATATAAGAATCTTTCAAACGAAGCGAAGCAATCAGAGTTGAAGAAGCTGGGAGTTGACGCATTAGATGCCCAGGGCAATCTAAGACCCATTGCTCTGATCATCAATGAGCTTGCAAAATCGACGGCGAATCTTGGATCAGGGCAACGGCTTTCAATCTTTGAATCACTCTTTGGGAGAGGTCAAGCTGCAGCTCTCAAACTTGCATCAAGTGGAAAATCATTTGATGAGCTTGTGAAGAATATTAAAGATTCATCTGGGGCGGCCAGGGCTGCAGCTGCTGAAATGGATGCAGGTGTTGGAGGTTCTCTTCGAAAGCTATTCTCAGCGGTTGAAGCAATAGGAATCGCAATCGGTGAATCAATATCAGAACCACTCAAAAAGATGACTGATAACGCGGCAAAAGTTTCCGCAATCATCAAAGCATTGATTACTCAAAACTCTAGCCTGGTTGCAACATTCTTCAAGATCACAGCAGGAGCTGCTGCAGTTGGGCTTGCTTTCATCGGAGTAGGTTTGTTGCTCTCATTGACTGCTACGGCGGTGGGCGGCTTTCTCTCAGCATTTGCGATCATCCCAGGAATCCTCACACTTGCAGCTGCAGCATTTACAGCAGTAGTTTCACCGATTGGGATTGCAACGAGTGCGCTTGCAGCTTTCATTGCTTTGGTTCTGACAAAGACCCAGCTTGCATCGAGGGCTCTTCAATATCTTGGTGCAACATTTCAGAGGATCTCAAACTATGCTGGGGAAGTTCTCAACGGAATCAGCGATGCGATCGCAAATGGAAACCTTGAACTATCCGTGAAGATTGCAGGGAAGGGCATGGAAGTTGCCTGGATTAGCGCGCTATCTGCTATGAAAAAAGAATGGCTTTCATTCCAAGCGTTTACTGCTAAAACTGGTATTGATTTGTTTTCAGCATTTCCTGAAGCTCTCGCAGGAATCGAAAACATATTCGATAATATCGTGGCAGATTCAAAGAGCTTTGGGCGTTTTCTCAACAAAGTTACCATCGGAGATTCAAGAACATTCGACGAACTCAAGGAAATCGACAAAGCAGATGAAGCCCGAGTGTTAGAAAAGTTCATTGATAAGAATGCTGAAATTGGCAAAGACGCGCAGCAGCTCAATATTCTAAAAGATCTGATTGATGCTGGTTCCAAAGCTCAAAGTGAAAAACTCACTAGCAAAGTTGATGAGTTGAAAGACGAGCTTAAAACCTTAATCGAGCAATCAAAGAACAACAAAGAAAGCGGAGCAAATCCATTGTTCGGGAAGGTTGCAGACTTTACAAAGCTGCTCTCAGACCAAGCTGCAGAACTCAAGAGGGTTGCTGATAAAACAATCAACGAATCAACCAGGGGAACTTTCAACCCGTTTGCAGTACGAGGCCTATCTGGCAACGGATCAGATGCTTCAAGAACTGCAGCTGCAACTGAAAAAACTGCTGAAAACACTAACAAACTTATTCGACAGATTCAGAATCAACCAGGCTCAGCGAGGTTTGCATAATGGCAACGATATTCAAATTGAATCCACTCCTGGGAAGCACACTTACAACTGGGCCAAACCCATCATATGAGGTTTCATGGGAAGCATTCGGAGAGACTGATAGACTCCAGGTTGAAGCTGATGCTCGATCAAGTCTGGACGCTGACTATGACGGGATGCCTATACAACGGGTTGATGTTGAAGAGTTCGGGGGGGATTCAGACGAACGCTGGAAAGTTACAGTTCTATATGCAAATGATGGATATGTTGCTGGCTCGTTCCCTGCTGAAGCTGAGACAGGATCTAGCTCATTCAGTTTCGATACAGGCGGTGGAACTCAGCACATAACACAATCGCTACAAACGGTGTTTGCTGACTCCCTGGGAGCTGAGCCGGTTCCAGACTTCGACGGTGCAATCGGTGCAACAAAGGACGGCATCGAGGGCGTAGATATCACAGTTCCAGTCTTCAAGTTCAAAGAGACTCACTACATTGATGACACTCTAATGACTACTGCATACAAGAAACTCATTGCAAAGAATACGGGCAGAGTTAACGATGCAACTTTCAGAGATTACCCTGCTGGAGAGGTGCTATTTCTCGGAGCCCAGGGACACAAGAGAGATAACAAAAGTGATTGGGAAATCGTTTTCAACTTTGCTCAATCTGATAATCGCGATGATTTGGTAGTTGGATCATTCACAGGTGTTGTCAAGCAGGGCTGGCATCACATATGGGTCAGATATGAAGATACGGTAGATGCAGGCGGCGCTGCTATGGTTAAAAAAGTTGTCAACTACTTTGTTGAGAAGGTTTATGAATCCGGTACTTTCACCGAGTTGGGGATCTGATGCCTGATCCATTCCGACAAGTAAACCAGGGCGAAGAGTTGGTCATTCCTGCAGTTGCTTGGAATCAGATGCTCAGAGTTGCTGCTAGCAGCGTATCCCCTTCATTCGATTCGTCGCAACAGATTCTACAGAGTTTCAATGAGATCCTGGTTCAGAATGATTCTGGTGTAGATCTCGATCGATTCGGTGTACTCGCGATTGATAATCCACTCATCACACCCACTGCAAACGAGAATGAGTTTCTCTCAAGAGTTCTCATTTCTGGGGTTGCAGTTGCAGCTGAAAACAAAGCTGATTTTGTATATGCACTAGAGCCCATACCAAACGGCAAAATTGGACGATGCATGATCAGGGGTGAGGTTACAGGAACGATCAAGGTTCGTGATGTACGCCACCGATTTGCAACTCCAGTAGTAGGATCTGCAGTTCTCGAATCATCTTCAGTTGGGCCGGTTCGATTGCATTGGGTTGAATCATCTGCAGGCGATGACAAACGAGCAGTGATGAGTATTGATCATGTTCAACATTCAGTTTTGGCCGTGATCACAGCTGCAGTTTCAATCGGTTCAAATCGTTGGGAATACTCCTGGGCCGAGGTTGAAATCAATGATGGAGATTTCACGCAGCTCACAGGCGGGGCAAACTCAACAACGAACGGCAAAGCATACAACCTACTCGAAGCTCCCAACGATTCATCGGGTGTCCAGGGGAACGGTTTGGATATTGGGAATCTCCTGGGAACATTTGCGATTAAACCAATCGGAGTTGGAGCAGTGATTCCGCTCACAGGGCCGCACACCTACACCGATGCTTCAAACAACTGGTTTTTCAGTGCAAACAACATCGTTGACGGAGCTTGTCCAGCATGACTCATATGCAGTGTTGTTGCGGGGTGACTGAACCTGATATCGATGGAGATGTCCCTTGCATCACAGTCACATTCTCAGGCATCAATGCGACTTCATGCACGCTCGATCTAGGTGATGGATCAACAAACTCAGCTTGTGACGATGCCCCGCATGATTATTACAAATGGATTGCAGGATCCGTTTCAGGCATCAATCAAACTTTCAGGTTGCCAGTGGTTTCTGCAAACACTCCAACTCATCCGTTTGGGGTCTACACATATCAAATCGTTGCGCCGGTTGTTGTTGCGTATCGAGCAGTCACAAGATCGTACTTTCCAGATTTGATCAATCCTGATCCAGTCGAGTATGTGTGCGCTGACACTTATAGGCAAGATATCTACTCGTATGAATCAGCAACGATCACGGTTGAAGTGAACTATGTAGATGGAGTTGATCCAGAAGTGACAGAGATCAGCATTGATCTAGATGGAACTTATATTCTCAACACAACAACGAATCATCCTATTGATGGATCTTCAACATCGGAGACAGTCAACACAAGTTGGAGCTACACTGGTGCAAGTTCACAGGGGTTATTTAGCACTTCAAACCTGAGCGCCGATCTAGGTGAATCAGTCGCAAACAACAACACAATCATTGCAGGTTGCACAAGTTCTCAGAGATCAATTTTCGCAGGTGGATCAGCGGTTGTGAATCCATCACCCAGCAATATCTGTTTTGATTTTCCCACAACCTACAAAGCGGTTGCTTGTGGTACACCACCCAGCGGGGTTGATCCTGAAATCTTCGTAGATATCGACGACAAGCCCACTGGAGCAGATACACAGGATCGATTCCCATTTCATCAGTCGTGGCCGTACAACCTGACTGATGAGCGATTTGAGAAGGTTCTACCATCATCAGGAGTCACTTGGGGCGCTGCAGGATGCTATCCAGCTGCAAAAGCGTGTGCATTTGAGTTCTACGCTCCATTCGATGAGGGTTTGAAGCCACTGGACGCAATCACAGCTTTCACAGCGGGTCTTCAGTTCGATCTCTCAACGATCATCTATCAACCTGGGCCGGTGCAAGATCTCACCTACTCAACTGACCCATGCCCAGGCTCTCCAGCTCCACTTATGGCCAGGGGATCAACAGCGACAGATTCAGTGAATTCGGCTGCTCCAGATCCAACAAAGAAATCAGGGATGGTTTCAGAGGCTGAGCTCGAAGTTTTGGGCGCTGATGTTGAAACTGAGAAACGGCGAGCTTCCCAGGGCGGGTGTTGTGGTGTACCAACTCAAACTGATTGACAGCGAGCGCCCATCTTGAGGATAAACCCTGCTCAGAATCCATATTTTTATGGGTTTATGCCAAAAGCATAAAAAATACTTTTAGACGGCATTTGTGCGGGGGTGAGTTACAGCCTTCCAAGCTGAATGTTGACGGTTCGAGTCCGTTCACCCGCTTTTGGAAACAATCCCTTTGCTAAATGGGGGAGTGTTCCAACCAGGATTAAGCGGGCTATCGCCTGGAAAACATGCCCGGAT
>Ga0209344_10002031_pt1 | contig 23687 bp, 22 predicted proteins | sample Cruoilmetagenom6_FD_187293 | JGI IMG/M metagenome (GOLD analysis project Ga0209344, IMG submission 187293) | Oil polluted marine microbial communities from Coal Oil Point, Santa Barbara, California, USA - Santa Barbara Oil Seep Sample 6 (SPAdes)... | ecosystem: Environmental > Aquatic > Marine... | reverse complement strand
TCTCGGAACAGCGGCCCCACCACATTCCAGTGATAGAGGTGGCTCTTGATCGTCAGCTTGTAGGTCGCGGCCAGAATTTCCGACAGGTCGGCGGAAATGTCGGCGCGATAGGCAGCCGGGAGCCCGATACGCATGGATTCGTCGTGGGCTTTCGGTTTCAACGTTGCGGATACTTGGGCCATAGGGTCTTCTCCTTGGGCTTGTATGACGCGCCGGCCGGTGGGCCTGCGCTTTTGAATACTGAACGGGGCCGCTGCCAATTGGGCGCTGCGGTTAATCGGGGCGGTTGAAACGGCTCCGCGTCAGCAGAAATGCGAGGCCGCCGACAGCTGCCAGAAGTAGCGGGCTTTTCGAGCCTGAAACACCACTCAGTGCCGATATGGTGGCAGAGGCGGCAAGCGCCCTGCCCGCCCTTGCGGCTCTCTCACGGCGGCGCTCCATACGATTGAGCACCATCATGAAGGCCAGCAAGCCCAGCGCCAGCGCCAGCATGACAAGGGCGATGAACAGGGCCGCATAAACCGGGCCCAGAGTTGCTGCCAGATGGAGGCCGAGGCTCAGCACCCCGGCAGCCAGGGCAATCGTCAGCAAAACCGCAATGACCACATAGAATATGCCATTACGGCGCGTTTGCCTGGCGATCAGGCCAAGATCACGCCGTGCCGAGGCGACCAACGAATATGCCAGACGGCTCATGGTTTAGCGCTGACTCAAAAAGGCCAGAAGAAAGCCGGCAGCGGCCGCGATACCAACGGTCTGCAACGGCTTTTCGCGGATATAGCCGCGCACGTCACTTTCCACCGAGGCCATTTCCTCGCGAACGCTTTCAAGGGCGTGCTGGGAAGTCTGGGCAAGATCGTCGCGAACCTTTTCGGCGCGGCCGGTATATTCATTTGCCTTGGCGCTGCCGAAGGAACCGACAACTTTGGTCAACTCGGCGATATCCTCGCGAATGCGTGCGATCTGGCTTTCGATGTCATCCGCCGTGGCGGTGCCATTATCATTCTTTCGGGCAGTGGTAGCCATGATGATCTCCTTGGTTATCTTGCAGGTTAAACGCGCAACCAGTCCAAATGTTCCATGCAGCCCCACAAACAAAAACGCCGGCCATCTAATGATGGCCGGCGCATGTTCAGGATGTTCCCGTATTAGCGCAGGACAACGCCGTCACGGTTTTCCTGATAAGCTTCTTCACTATATTCAGGCTGGCTTTTCAACTGCTCTTCGTTGAACCCGGTATAGATCGACAGATTGCCGTCTGCATCACGCATGATGTCGAGTTCAGCAGCATCGAGAGCGACCGGCTTTTCGCCGAGGCCGAGGAAACCGCCTACGTCGATGATATAGGCTTCAACATTGCCGTCAGCCGAGACGATCACGTCGCCGATCTCGCCCAGATCCTCGTCTTCGTTACCATAGACGCGGGTACCGATCAGCTTGTCAGCACTCAGACCTGCTGTGTCGACAATTTCCATGCCTTCACGCGGCGTATGCATCGCACCGTCAGCATTGGGCTGAGTGGTTGCAGCGATATCGCCCTGGGTATTGGCGGTTGCGTCGGCTTTATTGCCGGTCGTGCCACCCATCATGGTCGTGTTGGTATCGGTCTGCATCATGGCATGATCGTCTTCGATCGCCGAACGATCAAACGCGGGGGCCGATTCCAGCTCTTCAGGAGTTGCATCAACCACGAGGCGCTGTTCGGTCTGAACATTGGCAGCCGCGTTATTGGCGGGAGCCGGTTCAGCAGCTGTGCCTGCTGCCGGGGTAGCACCCGGTGTTGTGGTCGTGTTCGGTGCCATGGCCGAGCCAGTGGCAACTTCAGCCCAGGTTACACGGGAAAAATCAATGGCGACTTCTTTTTCGCCAATGCCGAGAAAACCACCGACGCCGATAACAACAGCCTGAGCGCGGCCATCAGGCGACATCACAACGTCGTTGACGTCGCCAATAACTTCAGCGTCCGGGTTGGAAGAATTGTAAACGCTCTTGCCGAGCAGGCTGGAAGCCAGAATCTGGCCCGGAGCGCCGGGGAAATAACCATTGGTGGCATCAATGCCCATTGTGGATTCGGGATTGAAAATCGCGCCACCCATTGGGTTGGTCTGCGTTTCGGTTGTGGTCGACTGCGCAAGGGCACCGCCAGCCATAAGGGCGGTGAGAGCAGTAGTAGCGAGAAGTGTGCGGATCATGTTATGATCTCCTTCGTGTGTCGGTTTTGGCATATTGGCTGCGTTACGTGAGACGTTTTGCTGACAGATCACGTGGCGCGGCCACCTACTGATTGGAAACGGGCGCTGAGGCAAAAGGTTCCCAAACAAGACATTTGATTTTTGAGAAAAAAACACCCCACTCAATGAGGGGGGTGTTATGTGGCAGACAATTAGCTGCCAGCTTAGAACGCGCCTAATAGCATTAGAATCAACACGATAACCAGCAGCGTGCCGATAATGCCGCTCGGGCGATAGCCCCAGCCGCGTGCATGAGGCCATGCCGGGATTGCGCCGATCAGGGCCAGCACCAGAATGATCAAAAGAATGGTCGAAATAGTCATGATATAGCTCCCCAGGGATTTCCGACGCTCTCGGATTTCGGGCTGATTGCCCGAAATAGCCACAAGCGTCCTCTCATGGTCTCCGCCAGCTCCCGAGCAAAATGCGCAATGCAGTATTTTACTCGCCAGCCGGACGCATGATTAACGGGCGAAAGCCAAAAAGGTTCCGTGGGGAAAAAAGTACGGGCACCGACCTGAAAGGCGGGGATTACCCCCCTTCCGGATCGATGCCCGTTTCAAAACACGCGCCCTGGAATGCAGCCTGTTAAATCAGCCAGGTCGCAATCGCCGGGAAAGCCAGCAATATCCCGAGCACGAACATCTGCAGCGCGATAAACGGCAAAAGCGCCGTATAGATATGTTTCAGCGTGATATCCGCCGGCGCCACGCTTTTCAGATAAAAAGCGGCGGGACCGAAGGGCGGCGTCAGGTAAGAGACCTGCATGTTGACCGCAAACAGAATGCCGAACCAGATCGGGTCATAGCCAAGCTGCACCACGATGGGCACAAAAATCGGCAGGGTCAAAAGCGCAATACCGATCCAGTCGAGGAACATGCCCAGCACCAGCAGAATTGCCATCATCACCATGATGATCACAACCGGCGGCGCATCGAGGCTGAGGATGGCTGTGGCGACGAAGCGGTTGCCGCCCATCAAATTGTAGACACCCACCAGAACCGCAGCGGCAATGCCGATCCAGATGATCATGCCGCAGGTCTGCAATGTGTGCACCAGACTGTCCTGCAACATCTTGACCGTCAGTTCCCGCCGCAACAGCGAAATGATCAATACCGACGAGACGCCCAGCGCCGCGGCCTCGGTAATGGAGGCAACGCCACCATAGATCGAACCGAGCACCACAAAGACGATAAAGCCCGGGGCTGCCAGCGAGCGTAACGCGCTGCCCAGCGATTCCTTGGCCATCTCTTCATCCGACATGGGCGGACCGAGTTGAGGATTGCGGATGCAAATGAACAGGACATAGGCGACATAGCAGGCGAGCAAAATCAATGCCGGGGTGATCGCCGCCACGAACAGATCAGCAATGGAAACACTGGCGACCAGACCGTAAATAATGAGAACGATCGAGGGCGGCATCATGGTGCCGAGCGATCCGCCGGCACATACCACGCCGATGGAAAGGTTGCGGTCATACCCAAGCCGCAGCATTTGCGGCAGGGCCAGAATGCCCAGGAGCACGATCTCGCCGCCAATGACGCCCGACATCGCGGCCATCAGAATGGCAACGATGAGGGTCTGCACCGCCACGCCGCCGGGCAGACGCCCAGCCAGCACGCGCATGCCATTGAACAGGTCCTTGGCAATCCCGGACCTGTCGAGCAGCGCTGCCATCAGGATAAACATCGGAATGGCGACCAGCGAATATTCGGTGATGAAACCGAATATGCGTGAGGTGACCAGCGGCAAGGCATTGCCGCCAAACCAGCCGAAGGTGAAAATCAGGGCGACGAGGCCCGTGACCCAGGCCAGTGGTTGCCCGGAGAGCAGCAATAAAAAGATGCTGCCGACCAGAATATAAGTGCCGAGCTCAATGCCCAAACCGCTCATGCCCATCTTATTTATCCCCCTCGGACACGTTCGATACATCGCGCCGGATCGCAGCCATCAGATGAAAAAAGGTCTGGATGAACATCAGGCTGACGCAGATCAGAATGGTAATTTTCAATAGCGCGGGTGTCGGCGGGTTCCACGAGGTGCCCGTGCCTTCCAGATGAATTTCACCCAGCGGATTATGGGTCGCCTTCCAGGCCATGATCCAGCCGGCATAGCCAAGACCGGCAAAAAAGCACATGGCGACAATCGAATTGAAGATATCGAGCCAGCGCTTCATCTTGGGAGAAACCGTGTCATAGAACATGCGCACGCGAATATGCTTGTCGCGCGCCAGCGCAATCGGGCCGCCTACCAGAAATATGGCCGCGATCAGGAATGTCGTGGTCTCATGCGCCCAGAAGGTGGGGCTGTTGAAGACATAGCGTGAGATCACCTCGAACACGCTAACCAGAAAGGCCACAAAAATGGCCCAGGCCAGCACTTTGGTTGAGTTGGCAATCCACTTGTCCAGCCCCGAACGCAGCTCGTGGCCATCGTTCTCACCTTCCGCCAGCGCGGCGATATCAATTTCGTCGTTCATTGCCACTTCCCCCTTCAGATACAACTGCGCCCGGCGGATCGATGCCGGGCGCAGCCAGTCAAACCGTCAATAAAGACTACAGCAGATTGCGGCTCGTGAGATAGGCCGTAACTGTATCATAGTAGCGCTGGGTCATATCCGTGCGGCCAGCCCAGTTCTTCCATTCTTCCTGCGCGATACGGCGGAATTTCGCGCGCTCGTCGCCGGACCAGTTGATGATCTCGATCTCGGGGTTTTTCTTCGCCTCGATCACAGCAGCCGCATCCAGCTTGCGCACGGAATAGACGTGATCGAAGATGAACTTGTCGACGGAAACCTCAAGGATCGACTGCAGGTCAGCCGGCAGGCTGTCCCAGACTTCCTTGTTCATGGAAATGTCGATCATCGGCAGCGAATGGAAACCGGGATAGAGCGGGAACGGCGCAATGTCGTTCATGCCCAGAGCCTGATTGGTGGCAAACACGGTATTATCCGCCGCATCAACCACACCCTTGTCGAGCGCCGAAAAGATTTCCGAACCGGGAAGCGCCACAGGCGAGGCACCGGCCTTTTGGAAAATCTCGTAGACCATGCCTTCAGGGGCACGCAGCTTGACGCCCTTCAGGTCTTCAACGGTGCGGATCGCAACGCCGGCAACAAAGGCTTCCGGCTCGGTTGCCGCAGCGCCGATGAAATGCACCCCATAAGGCTCGACCAGTTCGGCATAAAGTTCATCACCGCCGCCCGACTGCATGAAGCCGAGGAATTCAAACGGATCGCTCCAGGCACCCACAAGATTGCCCATCATGGCGAACGCGGGGTCCTTACCGGCGAAATAGCTCGGATCTGTCAAATGGCCCTGCAAAATGCCGGCGCCAACGGCTTCGAGCGTATCGGTATGCGGCACGACAGAGCCGATCGGCAGGATCTGGATTTCAATACGGCCACCGGACAGAACGCCAACGCTTTCGGCCCATTTGGTCTTGTTGATAAACCCGGGCTCGCCCGCTGTCTCGGAGGTCTGGAAGGTCCAGTTATACTCGGCGGCAAGCGCAACGCTTGACATTGCGGCAACCGACACGGCAATCGTGGCGGCTCCCATCAGCTTTTTCAGTGTGCTCATTCTCTCTCCCCAGTGAAAAACATTGGTACTGAAATCCATTCCGGCGGCCCAATAGAAAGTGCCGACCGGACAAGATCGAACCCCATGTAGGCATAGATTCCGCTCTGCGATCAATACAGGAAATGCTCTCCCCCATCCCGATTACCAGGTATTTGTGGGACCAGTTAGGAGATAATTACCGAAAACCTTTGAAAAATAAGCAATTGACGGGGTTTGAAATGGGCTTTTATGCTTGAACTGGTCCTACAAAATATTTTGCCTTTCGGACCGGGCCCCATTCCGGGAGCAGCTGATGAAATCGGTCACCAACACCTCAGGCGGCACATCACCCCTGCCCGGCCAATCGCCATCTGCTGTCGACGATCTGGTGCAGCATATCCGCGCCCTGATCGAAACCAAGCATTTGGGCATTGGTGACACCCTGCCCTCCGAGCGCGAATTATGCGAACAATTCTCCACAAGCCGCAACACGGTGCGCGAGGCGATGCGCATGCTCAAAGCCTATGGGGTGGTGGATGTCCGCCCCAAGGTTGGTGCGACCATTATCGATAACCGGATGGCGCGGGCGCTGGACCTGTTCTCGTTCAACACGATTGAGATATCGCGCAAGACCTTTGCCGATATTCAGGGCTTCCGCTGCATGATCGAGGTCGATTCCGTTGACCGGATCTTTGACAATCTGCAGCCTGTCGATGTTGACGAACTCTATCAGATCAATAATGGGATGGCCGATGCTGCCTCCAAATCGGATGCTTCGGAAGCCGATTTCGCCTTCCATATCCGATTGATCAAAATACTCGACAATGATGCCATTCTCGAAATCTACCGCATCATGAAACCGGTGATTATCGGCATCATGGAAAAGGGCAAATCGCGGCAGGATTTCAAGACCTCGACCCATCAACAGCACATTGCCGTCATTGATGCTCTCAAGGCGCGCGACCGCATCACCTATCAATATGCGCTGCAATTCCACCTGAATATGGGATTCAATACGTTTGTGCCCGAGGAAGAAGCCGCAGAATAACCTGCGAATTCCGGCGAGCCTTTTTGGTCAACATGTTGTCGGCTTTCTGTTATTCTCAGTCCAGCCGCACCTTCCAAGAGTATTTTCCGACCCCCAGCCGCCTTCATCTTGCGTTTGAGAAATTGCCGTGAACCTTCGATCACTTCGTATATTTCGCCGTATCGTGACCACAGGCTCACTGGCACAGGCATCAAAAGACCTCAACATATCCGTCTCCGCGGCGAGCCGGCTGCTGTCCTTGCTGGAATCCGAGCTCAAGCTGCCGCTGTTTTCTCGCGCCAGACGCCGGCTGGAACTCACGGAAGAAGGTGACAGGTTCTACCGCCAGACCGAACATATCCTGCGCGGGCTCGATGAACTGGCGGCGGTCTCCGCTGATATCAAGCGTCAGGGCAATGACCGGTTGTCTCTGGTCACCGCAGCGCCTGTGGCCATGGGGCTGATCTCGCCTACGCTGTCGGCCATGCGCAGCGCCGGCCTTGATTTTGAATGTATCGTCAATGTCGAGACCCGGTTCGATATTGAAAGCAAGGTCGCGGCGCGGTCGTATAATTTCGGCATTATTTCCCTGCCGATCGAAAATGCGATTGTCGATCTGACCATCGAACCCTTTCTTGAGGCGCGCATGGGCGTTTTGATGCGTGACGACCATCCCCTGGCGCAAAAGAACGAAATTGGGATCGATGACCTGATCGAGCAGCCTTTCGTATCCCTGTGCAAAGGGCAGCGCTGGCGGGACCGGCTGGACGAAGTCTTTGTCGCCAGTGGAGTGGCACCCCGCGTTGTTTTGGAGACGACCTCAACCCCGGTGGTCAAGCAATTGGTGCGCGACGGGCTGGGGCTGACAATGGTCGACCGGGTCTGCGGCCGGGTGATGGAAGGCGATCCTTTGGTCTTGCGGCCGATTTCGCCGGAACGCTGGATCACCTATGCCTCCATTCATCCCAAAGGGCCGCGTCAGGCGCTGGCCGAGCAATTTGTGGAAGCGATGTGCGGCTTTGTGGAAGCAGAATCCGCCCGCGATCCGGCCATCGCTGCCGCCATGCGCCTCATCTGAGCGTAAATATCAGTTTTCCTGCTGCGACCGGCTGCGCAGATCTTTGGCCACCTCGTCGGCCAAACTCGACGCGCGTTGCGCTATGGCTGAACTGTCGCCGAGATAGTTTTCCGGTGCCAGCGCGTCAGCAAGTTCCTCAGCGGTCATTGCCTCGGCAACCTCGGGGGTTTCCAAGAGGATTTCAACGACCGAGCGATTGGCAAGGATACTCGCCGCCACCGCATGATGGACAAGATCATGGGCATGAGTGCGCCCGATCTTGTGGGCCAGCGTCATCATCAGTTTCTCCGAAGCGATGACATTGGCGCTGAGGGCAAGATTGCGCGTCATCCGGGCGGGATTGATCTCGATACTGGCCAATGTGCGTTCGAGACGCTGGGCAACTTCCCAGCCGAGCGCGCAGGCCTCTTCGAGTGTTGCCGACATCAACTGGTTGCTGGCCGCGTCCCCCTCATGGGCGGGCAGGCCCGCTTCGAGCGCCGGCATGGCCTTGGCACGCAATTGCGCTGCCGAGGAGATCAGATGCACGACATGTTTGGGGTTCACCTTGTGCGGCATGGTTGAACTGCCAATAACGTCTGGCCCCAGCTGTTCGCTGACCTCTTCCACCTCTTCGGCCATCAACCGGTAGAGCTCGGATCCGATCCGTCCCGCTGCCATGGCAAAAAGGCTAAGGCTGGTGACATATTCAGCCTGGGTATCGAGGGAGGCGCGGCTGGGGGCCAGCACTTCATTTAATTCGAGCCGCCGGGCCAGCGCTGCCGACAACTCGGCACCCTGCCCTTCGAAGGAATGCATCGCCCCGATGGCCCCGCCGAAATAAAGCGCAAAAACCCGCCGTTCGGCTTCGGCGAAGCGCTGGTTCTGCCGCGACAGTTCTTCAATCCAGCCGGCAACCTTGAAGCCGAACGTGATCGGGAGGGCATGCCGGTTATTGGTGCGCCCGGCCATGACCGTGCCGGCATGCTCGGATGCCCACTCGCCCAGCGTGTCCATGGCCGAGGCCAGATGATCGAGCATGGCATAATGGGCCCGGCGTACCAGCAGCATACGGCCTGTGGAGGTGATGTTTTGCGTGGTGCCGCCCCAATGGACGAACCGGCCCGCATCGCCGCAAATATCCGAGAGAGCCCGCACCAGCGACACGATGGGCGCCATGGTTTCGGCAACCGAGCGGTCGAGCGCGTCGGCGTCGAGCAGCTCAAGCCGGGCCTTGGCGGCGATCTCGTCGGCCGCCCATTGCGGGATCATGCCGATCTCGGCCTGCGCCTTGGCCATTGCCGCTTCAACATCAAGCCAGGATTGCCAAAGATTGGCGCGGGAAAACAATGATTGCGGCGTCAGCCTCGTTTCATGAAAGTTCATGGATCACACTCTCTTCGCGGATACAGCGAATGGACTGATTGCCGGTTATGGCGGGGGCCAGTGCCGGCACGGCGGCGCGACAGGCCGCGACGCTATGAGGACAACGTTCGGAAAACCTGCAGCCGGGCGGCAGATCGAGCGGATTGGTAAAAACGGCAGCACCAGGGGCTCTTGCCTTATCCGGCGCGCTATCAAGTTCGGGCACCGAGGAGAGCAGCAACCGCGTATAGGGGTGCTTGGGTGCCCCCAGCACATCCGCCGCGTCCCCCATTTCAACGATCTGGCCCAGATACATGACCGCCACCCGCGAGGCGACCTGATGGACCACCCCGATATCATGGGTGATCAATAGATAGGTCAGCCCCAGATCGCGCTGGAGGTCGGCCAGAAGATTGAGGATTTGCGCCTGAACCGAGACATCGAGCGCCGAGGTCGGCTCGTCGCACACAAGCAGCGCGGGCCGCATGATCAGCGCCCGGGCAATGGCAACCCGCTGGCGCTGTCCCCCCGACATCTGGTTGGGGTAATTATTGATGACGCGATGCGGCAGTCCCACCAGCTCCATGGCTTCGGCCACGGCCTTGGCACGGGCCGAGGCATCACCGATCTGGTGGATTTCCAATGGCCGCGCAATGATATTGCCAATGGTGTGGCGCGGATTGAGCGAGGAATAGGGATCCTGAAAAATCGGCTGCATCAGCCGGGCCCGTTTTTTCCGGTCCATGCCGATAATCGATTGCCCCTCAAGCAATACCTCGCCCTCGGTCGCCGGGCTGAGACCGAGGAGGATCTTGGCGAGGGTTGTCTTGCCCGATCCGGATTCGCCCACCAGCGCAAAGGTCTCCCCGCGCCGGATATCGATATTGATGTCATCAAGCGCATGCAGTTCGCGCTTGGGCGCAAAGAAGGAGCGCTTGATCTCATAGACCTTGTGAATGTGCTGCCCCGCGATCAGCACGGCCGAGGCATCGGCCTTGAGCGGCAGCATTTCGATATCGGGCTGAGCCGGTGGCAGGGCCGCAATTTCCTCAGGCGGCATCACACAGGCATAGCTGCGCCCTCCCGGCTCGCGCAGCGGCGGCCGTTCGGCGCGGCAAACCGGCTTGACGTAAGGACAGCGTGAGGCAAAGACGCAATGATTGATCTCGCCAATCATCGAGGGAACGATACCGGGAATGGCTCCGAGCCGGTGCGGCACATCGGTGAGTTTGGGTGCCGAGGCCAGCAGGCCCCTTGTATAGGGATGCAAGGGATTGTGCAGGACGTCGCGGCACGGCCCCTGCTCCACAATCTCGCCGCCATACATCACCGCAACCTTATCGACCGTGGATGCGACGACCGCAAGATCATGGGTGATCAGGATCATCGCCATGCCAAATTCCCGGCGCAACTCGGCCAGAAGGTCCATGATTTGCGCCTGAACGGTCACGTCGAGCGCGGTTGTCGGCTCATCGGCGATAATCAGGTCCGGCTCGTTCATCAGCGCCATGGCAATCATCACCCGCTGGCGCTGACCGCCTGAAAGCTGATGCGGATATTGTTCGAGCCGGCCTTCGGGATCGGGAATACCGACGCGGTTGAGCAGTTCGATGGCCCGGGCGCGGGCGCTAGCATGGGAGAGATGGCCGAGCCGCGTTGCGCCCTCCGTCATCTGGCGGCCGATCGAATAGACCGGATTGAGCGAGGTCATGGGCTCCTGGAAGATCATCGCGACCTTTTGCCCGGCAATCTTTTGGGCAAACTGGCGGTCACTCATCCCATCAAGGGCCAGATCGCAAAGGCTGATGGCCTCGGCGCGCACCTCGGCATTGCTCGGCAACAGCCGCATCAGCGCCAAGGCGGTCATCGACTTGCCCGATCCGGATTCCCCCACAATGCCGATGGCCTCGCCGGCCTTGAGATCAAGACTGGTGCCACGCACCGCCTTGAGCGGCCCGGAGGGGGTATTGAGGATGACTTCGAGATCCTTGACCGACAGGATCGTGCGGGTATCCAGCATGGTCAGTTTCTCCCCTCGGGCGCGGTCACATCCCGCAGCCCGTCGCCGAGCAGATTGGCCCCGATGACGAGCAGAAACAGCGCAATGCCCGGCAGGATGACCAGTGAAGGGCGATAAAACAGCGCCTGCTTGCCCTCGGCGATCATCAGCCCCCAGGAAGGGGTTGGCGGCTGGATGCCGACGCCGAGAAACGACAGTGAGGATTCGGCCAGAATCGAGATCCCCAATTCGAAGGTGAAGATGACGATGATCTGGCTGGTGACATTGGGCAGGATTTCGGTGCGCAGAATCTGCCAGCGGCTGGCCCCCATGGCGCTCGCGGCGGCGACAAAATCCTGGGATTTGAGCCTTTGCGTCGCCGAACGGGTCACCACCAGATAATAGGTCCAGTGCAGAACGCCGATAATGCCGATCACCACCCAGACCGACGGGCCGATGATAAACACCAGCGCCATGGCCAAGAGCAGCCCCGGCAGCGCCAGCTGGGCAGTCAGGATAAAGCTGACACCATGGTCGACCCAACCGCCGAAATAACCCGCCGATATGCCCAAGGTCACACCGATGAACATGCCGATCGTTGCGGCGCCAAAGCCGATGGTGAGCGAGACGCGGGTGCCATAGATCAGGCGCGAGAGATAATCGCGCCCCACCTGATCGGTGCCAAAGGGATAGATCCAGTTGCCCCCCTCTTCCCAGACCGGCGGCTGGAGCCGGTGGGCGAGCGATTGGGCAAAGGGATCATGCGGGGCCAGCAAGGGCGCAAAAATGGCGACAAGAATGAGCAGCACGACAATGGTACCACCCGTCAACAGCCCCTTGTGCGCAAGGGCCCGGCGCAGCAGCAGCTCGCGCGGGGCTGGTGCCTGGGTGTCCTCGAGAATAACCGTGGCATTGGCTTCTGTGGTCATCAGATCCGGATCCTTGGGTCGAGGGCCGCGTTGAGCAGGTCGGCCAGCAGGTTCATGGCGACAAAAATCATGGCGAAAATGAAGATCAGCATCTGGACGGTGGGAATGTCCGACCCAAGGATGGATTGCAGCGCCAGACGGCCCAACCCATTGATGGCAAATATGCTTTCGGTAATCACCGAGCCGCCGAATTTCTGGCCCAATTGCACGGCCAGCACGCTGACCACCGGCAAAAGCGCATTGCGCATGGCATGGCGCTGCAACAGGGCATAACCGCGATAGCCCTTGGAACGGGCGGTACGGATATAGTCCGATCCCATCACCTCGATCAGCCCGGTCCGGGTCAGGCGCATGACAGCCGGCACGGAGCTGGCGCCCAGCACGAAAGCGGGCAAGACATAATGTTTCCAGGTACTGTCGCCGGAAATGGGCAGGATGGGGAACATCACCCCGAAGAAAATGATCAGGATCAGCCCGAGCCAGAAATTGGGCATGGCCTGTGCGGAGACCGCGAAAGTGAGCGCAAAGCGGTCAATCCAGGAATTGGGATAAAGGGCTGCAAGCGCGCCGAGCGGAATGGCGATGACAATGGTGACCGCCAGGGCCGAGAGCGCCAGTGTCAGGGTGACGGGCGCGCGTTCAACCACAAGTTCGCCAACCGGCTTGTTCCAGTAATAGCTTTCGCCAAAATCCCCATGGGCCACACCACCAAGCCATTCGAAATAGCGCACCATGACCGGCCGGTCGAAGCCGTAATTCTGACGGATCTGTTCAATCACGTCGGGCGTCGCATCTTCGCCGGCAATGGCATAGGCGGGATCCGTCGCGATATTGAGCAACATGAAGGTGGCAAAGGAAACGACAAGCGCAACAGCCAAAGCCAGGGCTGCACGTTGCATTATGTATCTAATCATCGGTGCGATCCATGGTGCGACCGGCGCGGTTGCCGCGCCGGTCTGTTGGCCGGGAAAGGCTTACTTCCAGCTTGCCTCGTAAAGGCGCGGCAGGCCATCGGGGCTCAGCGGAAAATCAAGCGCGGGATTGACCAGATAATTGACCGAATATGTGGTCAATGGCACCCAATAGGCTTTGTCGGCGATGATATTGAGCGCCTCGGTATAAAGGGCGAGCCGCTTGTCCTGATCGCCGGTCTGTTCCGCTGCCAGCACGAGCTCTGAAAGCGCGTTGTCGCCGGTCAGATTACGATCGGTCTCGTCGTCGAAATGAACCCGTGCAATCGCCGCCGTGTCAGCCGTGCCGCCCGAGCCCCAAGTGCCGATATAAGCGGCGATATCCTGATTGGCACGGGCCTGATTCAGCGATTCCAGCTGCACATAGCGGAGGTTCACATCGACGCCCGCCAGTTCCAGATCGGCAGCAACGGCTTCAGCCATGGGGCGTTCACGATAGGCCCAAAGCTCAAGCGGGAAGCCATCCGGATAACCGGCCTCAGCAAAGAGTTCTTTGGCCCGCTCAGGATTGTATTCATAATCGGCAATCGCCTGCACGCAGCCGAACTGGGCCGGATGACAGGGTGTGTGGATGGGTTCGGCGGAGCCACCGACCAAATATTCGGCAATGTCCTTTTTGTTGATCGCGTGGTTGAGCCCCTGACGCACAAGCACATTGGTCAACGGACCCTCGGGATCAGTATAGCCGGCGGCATCCAGAACGATGAACGAGACACGCAAGTCTGGTCCAGCCAGATGGTCGGCAACCGGGGTTGCCCCCATTGAACGGGCCACGTCGAGCGGCACGTTATACATCCAGTCGAGACTGCCGCTCATCAGTTCGGCCTGCTGGGTGCCGATATCGGGCAAGGTGCGGACGACAATATTCTCGATGGGAATATCACCCTTGGGGCTGTTGGCATAATAGCCCGCAAAGCGCTTCAAGACGAGCTTTTGGCCGGGGGTAAAGCTGACCACTTCATAAGGGCCAAGACCAACCGGGGCGAGCGCCTGCGAATTGCGGTCAACATTGCCATCGACCATATAGGCGCCGTCCTTGCGAATGCGCACACGGCGCGCCATGTCGCGAATGGCGAGCGGGTATTCGGTGAGAAGATGAAAGCGGACGGTATGCGCGTCCATCACTTCGGCCGATTCCAGCCAGTTGGAGATAACCCCGGTCGCATGGGATTCGCTCTCGGGATTGATGATCCAGTTATAGGTATAGGCCACATCCGTGGCGGTCAGCGGCGAGCCATCATGAAAGGTGACATCGTCGCGCAGTTTGACCTCAATGGTCCTGTCATCGAGATATTCGTAGCCGGTGGCAACGGCCGGCTTGAACGTATTGGTTTCAGGATCGACATCAAACAGGGTGTCATCAAGCAAGTCCGAGAGAATGATATACTCGCGCTTGGTGGTGTAATTGTAATCGAGGTTCAAAATCTCCTCGGAGAACGCCACATTGAGCGTGTCGTCTGACTTGCCGGCATAGGCGCCAGTCAGCGGGGCAATGCTCAATAGCGCGGCCAGGGCGATGCCGCCCAGAATCTTGGGTGTGTTCATAATCTCCTCCATTGATTATGGCCCAAGTTTTACAAAAGGCCACTTATTCGAAAATCGCAATTTACTTAATGACTGTTGCGTTAAGTGAAACAGTCAGCCGCCCTCCAGCGACTGAATGTCATTTCTCAAGCCTGTTATCGAGACGCAGCCCGCGTCGTTCCAGGGAAAACGGCGGCGGGTTCAGTGCGATTACGCCACACAGGTGGCGGCTGAACATTGTGTCTCCTCCACAAATTTGCGGACACCAGACTGACAGCGCCGCACGGATGACAAAATTGGAATTGATGGAATAATTGTTCCGATATTCGCAAGCATTGCGCCGGTTTGAATTGCGCCTCAGGCATTCTCGCTCTGGTGCAGAATATTGCAAGCATGGGCGGCATGGTCTTCTGGCTTTTGAAGCTCCCCTGCATCCTCATCCATCACATTTCCGGATACCGATTGACTCTCGGTGCCCGGAACGATGTAATAGAACAAAACAGGAACATAATCATGCAAGCAGAGCTCATAGCCTTGCGCAAGGAGCTGGCGGCCCTGGAGCAGCAGGCATCCTCAGACCATACATCCGAAACCTTCAGCTTCGGCTTTGCCCCGGCAGATAAAGTGCTGGGCGGCGGACTGGCGCTGGGAGGACTGCACGAGGTCTTTGCCGCCCAGCAGGCCGATCTCGGTGCCGCCACCGGCTTTATCACCGCGCTCACATTGCGCGCCGCCATGGATACCCAAGCCATCGTCTGGGTACGCCAAAGCTATGCCGGTCAAGAAACCGGCAGGCTTTATGCGCCCGGCCTTGCCAGCCTCGGCTGTGATCCGGACAGGGTGATACTGGTCGAATTGCGGGACGCGCTGGATGTCTTGCGCGCCGGGCTGGAGGCCGTGCGCTGTGCGGCCCTCGGGGCGGTGATCATCGAGCCCTGGGGCGAACCCAAAGTGCTTGATTTCACTGCAAGCCGGCGGCTGGCGCTGGCCGCGGCGCAGTCGGGGGTCACCGTGTTCCTGCTCCGCCCGGGTGCTGTCCCGCAGCACAGTGCCGCGCAAACCCGCTGGCAGGTCAGCGCCGGTGCCTCTACCCCCCTTGCAGCCGGCGCTCCCGGCTTCCCCGTTTTCGATATCACCCTATTGCGCCAGCGCACCGGCACGCCCGGGCAGCACTGGCATCTGGAGTGGGACCATGAGCAGCATATTTTCCGTCAACCCGCAGGCCTCCCGCCGCTATCTCGCCCTGTGGTTCCCCTTCCTTTGCGCCGACAGGCATCAGCGCCAGAACAGGCAAATGACCCCATCCCCATCGCTCGCGCGCAATGAGCCCCCGCGTGTCTTTGTCGAAAAGGTGAAAGGTGCCCTGCGGATCGCGGCCATCGACCGGCAGGCCCACAATCTGGGCCTGCATCCCGGCCTTGCCCTGACAGATGCCCGGGCACGGGTGCCCAATATTGCCGCAGAGGACATGGACCCCGCAGCCGATAATGCCTTCATCGACCGGATGGCGGATTTTTGTGACCGCTATACGCCCTTTATTGCCAATGACCACCCGCATGGCCTGATCCTCGATATCACCGGCTGCGCCCATTTGTTCAATGGCGAGGAAAACCTGCGTCAGGACCTTTTGACTCGTTTGAAAAAAGGCGGGGCGGAAGCGCATGCCAGCATTGCCGGCACCCCGGATACGGCCCGGGCTCTGGCCCGCTTTGGCGGCCGGGCCATCGCGCTTTCGGACGAAGAAACCATGGCCGTAACCTCCCTGCCGGCAATGGCCATCGGCACCTCCCCCGAGACCATCACAGCGCTGGCGCGGGCGGGCCTTAAAACCATTGGCGATGTGACCCGGCAGCCGCGCCAGCCGCTCGCCGCCCGCTTTGGGGAAGCCTTCATTGTCCAGCTTTCCCGCACCCTTGGCGAAAAAGATGCCCGCATCAATGCCCGCCGCCCGGTGCCCCCCTATATGGCCGAGCAACGCTTTGCCGAACCCATTGCCCATGAAGACGACATGCTGGCGACCCTCAATGCACTTTGCCTTCAGATCGCGCGTCTGCTCGAAACCCGGGGCGAAGGCGGCCGCCGGTTTGAAGCCACCTTCTTTCGCACGGATGGCCGCATATCGCGCATAGACGTGGAAACCGGACGGCCCCAGCGTGAGCCCGGCGTCATCATGCGGCTGTTTCGCGAACGGCTGGCCGCCCTGGCCGATCCGCTTGACTCCGGTTTTGGCTTTGATCTGATCCGGCTCGCGGTCATTGATGGCGATAGCTTTATCCCGGTCCAGACCGGGCTCGACAGCACTGATAATGATGAGGAGGAGGTGGCCGCCCTCACCGACCGTCTCAGCACCCGCTTTGGCACAACAGCGGTCAAACGCTTCGTTGCCGTCGACACGCATATTCCCGAAGGCGCGGCCTATGCGGGCGCAGCGTTAAGGGTGAAGGATGCCGCCGCATGGGAAATGCCCGTCGGCGAAACTGTCCCGGCCCGGCCCATTCATCTGTTCGATCCCCCCCAGCCCATTGAGGCCTTGGCCGAAGTGCCGGACGGGCCGCCGCTCAAATTCCGTTGGCGGCGCATGGTGCATGATATTGCCCGCGCCGAAGGGCCCGAACGCATTGCTGCCGAATGGTGGCGTCATGACGGGCTGACCCGCGACTATTACCGGGTCGAGGATAGCGCCGGGCACCGGTACTGGGTGTTTCGCGAAGGGCTTTACGGCACGGAGGCGGTGCGGCCGCACTGGTTCCTGCATGGAGTGTTTGCATGAGCCGCTATGCCGAACTGGCCGTGACCAGCAATTTCTCGTTCCTGCGCGGCGCCTCGCACCCGCAGGACTACGTCCTTAAGGCGCTGAAACTCGGCTATCCCGGCATCGGCATTGCCGACCGCAATACCCTCGCCGGTGTGGTGCGTGCCTATAGCGCCTTTAAGGAAGCCCAATCCTTCTACACCAAGAAACACGGCCCCGGCGCTGTTTTACCCTTCAAGCTGGTGGTGGGCGCAAGGCTGGTCTTTAGCGACGGCACCCCGGATATCCTTGCCTATCCCGAAAACCGGACAGGCTGGGCCCGGCTGTGCCGTCTGCTCAGCCTTGGCAAGCTCCGGGCGGAAAAGGCGGGGTGCATCCTCACCCTTGCCGATCTGCTCAATCATCTCGATGGCTTGCTGCTCATCGTCATGCCCGGGCACCGCCATGAAGGCATCGGCCCTGTCCTGCAATGCCTCACCCATGCCAGTCCCGGCGCTGTCTGGCTGGCAGCTGCCATGTATCACCGGGGCGATGACCGGCGGCGGCTGGCGGGCTTGCAGGCCCTGGCGAATGAGACCGGCGCGCCGCTTCTTGCCGTCAATGACGTGCTCTATCACGATCCCGCCCAGCGCGACTTGCAGGACGTGGTGAGCTGCATTCGCGACGGCATAACCCTTGAAACTGCCGGACGGCGTTTGCAGGTCAATGCCGAACGCCATCTCAAGACCCCGGCGGAAATGGTCCGGCTGTTCCGCGATGCCCCCGCGGCAATCACTGAAGCTGGCCATTTCCTTGATCGCATCGATTTCTCCCTTGGCGAGATCACCTATGAATATCCCGAAGAACCGGTGCCGCCCGGCAAGGGGCCGCAGGAATGGCTGGAGGAACTGACATGGCGCCGGGCCGAATGGCGCTATCCGGCGGGGATCCCTGAAAAGGTGACCCGGATCCTGCAGGACGAACTCGCCCTGATCGCCAAGCTCGAATACGCACGCTATTTCCTGACGATCCACGATATCGTGCGCTATGCGGAAGATCAGGGCATTCTGTGTCAGGGCCGCGGATCAGCCGCCAATTCAGCCGTATGTTATGCCTTGGGCATTACCGCCGTTGACCCCTCCGAACATGATCTTTTATTCGCCCGCTTCATCTCGGAGGAACGCAAGGAACCGCCCGATATCGATGTCGATTTCGAGCATGAACGCCGCGAAGAGGTCATTCAGTATATCTATACCCGCTATGGCCGCGAGCGCGCCGGCATTGCCGCAACAGTGATCAGCTATCGCGCCCGCAGCGCCATTCGCGATGTGGGCAAGGTATTCGGGCTGACCGAAGATATTACCGCGCGTCTGGCGGGCACGGTATGGGGCAGCTGGGGCGCGTCGGGCAGCGATCTCAAAGTGCGTCAGGCGGGCATTGACCCCGACAACCCCGTCATCCGGCAGGCCGTTGCCATGGCCGAACGGCTGATGGGCTTTCCCCGCCACCTCTCCCAGCATGTGGGCGGGTTTGTGCTGACCCGTACCCGGCTCGATGAAATCGTGCCCATCGGCAATGCGGCGATGGATAACCGCACTTTCATTGAATGGGACAAGGATGACATTGATGAACTGGGCCTGATGAAGGTCGATGTGCTGGCGCTGGGCATGCTGACCTGCATTCGCAAATGTCTCGATCTGCTGCGTGACCATCATGATATAGACCACGAACTGGCCAGCATCCCCCATGATGACAGCGGCACTTACGCCATGCTGCAAAAAGGCGATTCCATCGGGGTGTTCCAAGTGGAAAGCCGGGCGCAGATCAATATGCTGCCCCGCCTGAAACCCCGCGAATTTTATGACCTTGTCATCCAGGTTGCCATTGTGCGGCCCGGGCCCATCCAGGGCAATATGGTGCATCCCTATCTGCGCCGGCGGAGCGGCGAGGAAGAGGAAACCTATCCAGCCCCCAGCCCGCCGCATGATCCCAATGAACTCCATACCGTCCTGCACCGCACCCTCGGGGTGCCGCTGTTTCAGGAACAGGCGATGAAGATTGCCATGGTCGCCGCCGAATTCACCCCCGACGAGGCCAATGGCCTGCGCCGGGCCATGGCCACCTTCCGCCATCTCGGCACCATTCATGCATTTGAAGGCAAGATGATCGAGGGCATGGTGCGGCGCGGCTATGAACGCGAATTTGCCGAACGCTGCTTCAACCAGATCAAGGGGTTTGGTGAATATGGCTTTCCCGAAAGCCATGCCGCCTCGTTTGCCAAGCTGGTCTACATCTCGGCCTGGATCAAATGCTATTATCCGGCGGCCTTTGCCTGCGGGCTGCTCAATGCCCAACCCATGGGGTTTTACGCCCCCGCCCAGATCGTGCGGGACGCGCGTGAACACGGCGTTGAGGTGCGGCCGGTCGATATCAATACCAGTCAATGGGACAATATCCTTGAGACCGCATCAGACAGCCCGCCCGCCTTGCGGCTGGGCTTCCGCCAGATCGACGGCTTCAAGACCAGCTGGGCCGAGGATATTGAGCGCCTGCGCACCCAAGCCTATGACAGTATTGAAACCTTGTGGCGGCGGGCTGGCCTGCCGCAGCGGGCCCTCAAACTGCTTGCCGATGCCGATGGTTTCCGCTCCGTCGGCCTTGACCGGCGGGCGGCCCTCTGGGCCATACGCCGCCTGCCCGATGATAACCCCCTGCCCCTGTTTGCAGCGGCAGAGGCAGAGGAACTGGGGCACGAGCCGGCGGCCAGCCTGCCCGAAATGCCACTGTCAGAACATGTGGTGGCCGACTATCAGACCATCCGCCTGTCACTCAAGGCGCATCCGGTCTCGTTCTTGCGGGACAAGTTCACCAAAGAACGCATCACCGCCTGTGCCGATCTGGCCAATCTGCGCGACGGGTCCCGGGTTCTGGTGGCCGGTGTCGTGCTCATCCGCCAGCGGCCGGGCAAGGGCAATGCCATTTTCATCACCCTTGAGGACGAGACCGGCATTGCCAATGCCCTGATCTGGTCGCGCCATTTCGAGCGCTATCGCCGCCCAATCATGAGTGCCAAACTCGCCCTCATTACCGGCACGGTGCAAAAGAGCGCCGAAGGCGTGGTGCATCTGATGGCCAATGCCGTTTATGACCGCACCTATGAACTCGATACCCTCTCGGAGAGAGGTGCCACCACCCCCAATCCCCAAAGCCCAAGCCATCCCCGCAATGTGCGGGTCATCCCCGGATCGAGAGATTTCCATTAATCCGAATGCCGGTTTCGCCCTAAACGCAATCGACAAGCCGCATGATGAACACGCACGATTAGATCACCTCAGGAATTGACGCCCGCTAAAATATCCATTATTCATGATGTATGGAACAATTAGAAGCGCTATCCGCTTTTTCAGCCCTTAGCCAGCAAACCCGGCTGGATGTTTTCCGCCTGCTTATCAAGGCGGGATCGGATGGTTTGCTGGCCGGCGAAATCAGCGAAAGACTTGACGTTCGCCAAAACACCATGTCGGCCAACCTGACCATTTTGCATAACGCCAAGCTTGTCCGCAATGAACGGCATGGCCGCACAATTCGCTATTTTGCTGACATTGCCGCGCTACGCGGATTACTCGCCTTCCTGATGGAAGATTGTTGCGGTGGGCGGCCCGAGCTTTGCCAGCCTGTCATTGATGAAATCGCCTGTGCTTGCTGAGGAAGCCTCATGACCGACAAAGTTTTCAATGTCCTTTTTCTTTGTACGGGCAATTCTGCCCGCTCCATTCTGGCCGAAGCCATTATGAACAGGGAGGGCGCAGGCCGCTTTAAAGCATACTCCGCGGGATCCCGGCCCAAGGGCGAAGTCCATCCCAATACAATTGCCTTGTTGAAGCGGTTGAATTTCAACACAGACTTTGCCCGCTCCAAGGCCTGGGATGAATTTGCAACGCCCGATGCTCCGGAGCTGGATTTCGTTTTCACGGTCTGTGACGATGCTGCGGGCGAAGCCTGTCCCGTCTGGCCAGGGCAACCCATGTCTGCGCATTGGGGCATGCCTGATCCAGCAGCCGTGCAAGGCTCATCATCAGAGATTGCCCTGGCGTTCTCTGAAACCTATCGCATGCTCAACACAAGAATTTCGATTTTCACGTCTCTGCCTTTGAAAAGCATTGACCAGCTTTCGCTTCAAAAGAAACTGGACAACATCGGCAAAGACAAGGGAACGGATTCATAAATGTCAGATGCACACCGGCTAGAGATCGACAAAACAGAACCCGGCGGGATCGGCATTTTTGAAAAATGGCTGTCGCTTTGGGTTGGATTGGCGATCGTGCTTGGAATTACCCTTGGACAAATCTGGCCCGGGGCATTTGGCGCGCTTGCCGCTTTTGAATACGCGCATGTCAACCTGGTCGTTGCTGTCCTGATATGGGCGATGGTCTATCCCATGATGACCTCGGTGGACTTCGGCAGCATCCGCAATGTGGCCGCTCAACCCAAGGGCCTGTTCATTACCCTCGTCGTCAACTGGTTGATTAAACCCTTTACCATGGCCGCGCTGGGTGTGCTGTTTTTCAAGGTCGTGTTTGCCGGTTTTATAAACGCGGCAGATGCCGACTCCTACATAGCCGGCCTCATATTATTGGGCGCGGCGCCCTGTACGGCCATGGTGTTCGTCTGGTCACAACTCACGCGCGGTGATGCGAACTATACCCTTGTGCAGGTGAGCGTGAATGACCTGATCATGGTGTTTGCCTATGCGCCCATCGTGGCTTTGCTGCTCGGTGTGACCAGCATTCCTGTGCCATGGGATACCCTGGTGCTTTCCGTTGCCCTTTATGTTGTTGTGCCGCTGCTTGCCGGCCTTGCGACCCGCAAGGTCTTGCTGGGCCCTCAGAACAACGCCGCGGCAGTGGCCGATTTCACCTCAAGGCTGAAACCTTTCTCGGTTATTGGGCTCCTGGCGACGGTTGTTCTGCTGTTTGGATTTCAGGGCAGCGTGATCCTCTCGCAACCGCTGCTCATCGTCCTGATCGCCATCCCTCTTCTTCTGCAATCCTACGGCATTTTTGCTGTTGCCTATGCTGCCGCATGGTTCATGCGTATTCCATTCAGGATTGCAGCGCCCTGCGCCATGATCGGCACATCCAATTTCTTTGAACTTGCCGTCGCTGTGGCCATCAGCCTGTTCGGGTTGAATTCGGGAGCCGCCCTGGCAACAGTGGTTGGTGTATTGGTGGAGGTGCCGGTGATGTTGTCACTGGTCGCGTTCGCCAACAAAACGCGCGACCACTTTCCCCAAACCTGAACTGAAAGCGCGGGGACAAAATGCTTGAGTACACTGTCATGGCACGCCGCGTTGATGCACATGGCAGTCTGGCTGTGGGCACTATTCACCGCAAGGAGCAAAATTGAGCATCGTCATTTACCACCACCCCGGCTGCGGGACCTCGCGCAATGTGCTCGAAATCATTCGGGGCTTTACCGGGGAGCCAGTTGTAATCGAATATCTGAAGACCGGATGGACGCGCCCGCAATTGCTGGGCCTGTTTGCGGCAGCGGGCCTGACCCCGCGCACGGCATTGCGCACCTCAAAATCCCCCGCAGAGGAACTCGGCCTGACCGCCCCTTCTGTGTCAGATGATGCCATTCTGGATGCCATGGTAGAACATCCCGTGCTGGTGAACAGGCCGATCGTCTGCACGCCAAAAGGCGTCGCCCTCTGCCGTCCGTCGGAAGCTGTCTTTGCACTTCTGGATGTGCCATCCGGAGCAAAATTCACCAAGGAAGACGGCGAAGTGATTGTTGCGCCATGAATGACGACTTGCCAAACATTGATGCCAGTAATTTTCACCTTCCCGACACCAGGCTGCTCAAATCACTGGATGAACCGGACCATCCGCCCCGCATTCTCATGCTTTATGGTTCGTTGCGCGAACGCGCGTTTTCGCGGCTGATGACGCAAGAGGCGGCACGTGTATTACGGCAGTTCGGTGCCGATGTGCGCATCTTCAACCCAAGCGGATTGCCCCTCGTCGGTGATGCACCCGACACCCACCCCAAAGTGCAGGAACTGCGGGAGCTCTCCCTTTGGTCCGAAGCTCAGGTCTGGTGTTCGCCCGAACGGCACGGAGCCATGACGGGCGTGATGAAAACCCAGATTGACTGGTTACCGCTCGCGCCAATTGGCGGCGTCCGCCCCACACAAGGGCGCACACTGGCGCTCATGCAGGTCAGTGGCGGATCTCAAAGTTTCAATACCGTCAATCAAATGCGCATCCTCGGCCGCTGGATTCGCATGA
>Ga0209344_10002030_pt1 | contig 23691 bp, 16 predicted proteins | sample Cruoilmetagenom6_FD_187293 | JGI IMG/M metagenome (GOLD analysis project Ga0209344, IMG submission 187293) | Oil polluted marine microbial communities from Coal Oil Point, Santa Barbara, California, USA - Santa Barbara Oil Seep Sample 6 (SPAdes)... | ecosystem: Environmental > Aquatic > Marine... | reverse complement strand
GAATCTAGAGGGCAAAGAGAGATTGCGCATATTATGATTAGCTTGGAAAAGGAAGATGCCGAAAGTAGAATCCAAGATATATACAAAAAGTTACAACAAGGCGAAGACTTTGCTTCTTTAGCAAAGCAATTTTCGGAAGATAAAAGTACTTCGACTAAAGGTGGGAAGTTAGCTCCTTTTTCTAGTGGCGAATTACGTTCTCAAGAATTTGAAGACGAAGCTTTCACTATAGAAACGGAAGGAACCTACACCGAGCCATTTAAATCTGATTTTGGATGGCATATTATGAAGCTTATCAAAAAGATAGAAACGGCTCCTTTTGAAGACATGAAGTCTACGTTAGAGGCAAAAGTAAAACGAGATAGCCGATCTAAATTAATAAGCACTTCCAGAATAAATAAACTAAAACAACGTTATGCAATATCTAATGTAGATGAGGATTTAGTATATTTTACGTCGATATTAAATGCAGATTATTATAAAAGTAAATGGAAAGCACCATTAGGTTTTCCAATGGAGAATGCTTTTGTTAAAATCGAAAACAAACAGTTTACGTATCACGATTTTGCGAACTTTTTAATTAAAAGCCAACGAAGCAAAAGTACAAAACAATTACCTTTCACAGATATAGTAACAAATGCATATACTGCGTTTTTAGACGAAAATATACTTGCGTATCAAGAAGAAAATCTAGAATTTGAAAATGAAGATTTTGCAAACATTCTTGGCGAATATCGCGATGGCTTGTTATTGTTTGATTTAATGGAAAATGAAATCTGGAAAGCTGCTGCTAATGATTCGGTAGCTGTACAATCCTTTTATGCTGCAAACAAAGAGAATTACTTTTTTAATGAGCGTGTGGATGCAGTTGTAGCTTCTTCCGCAAAAAAGAAAGATATCAGTAAAGTATCTAAATTACTTAAAAAAGGGAATAGCATTGCCGAAATAAAAAATACGGTGAATACCAAAGACCAAGTGAATGTGATCTTTACTTCGGGACTTATGGATATAGAGCATCAAGCATTACCAAAAGGTTTTTCGTTTAAAAAAGGCGTATCCAAAGTGCTTAGTCATAACGACTCTTATGTGGTAGTAAAAGTGAATGAGGTGCTTCCAAAAGCATACAAGACATTGGAAGAAGCAAAAGGGAAAGTATCCAGCGACTTTCAAGATGCAAAAGAAAAAAACTGGTTAACAGAATTAAAAAACAAGTATAGCGTTTCTATTCATCAAGAAGTATTAGAAACCGTAAAATCTAAATTAAATAAATAATTGAAGTTTACCTCATACATATTCCTTTTCGCTACTGTATTCCTATTCTTTTCTTGTGATTTTTTCCAAGAAACAGATAATAGAACTCCTGTAGCTAGAGTCAAAGATGCTTATTTGTATCAAGAAGATATACAGGATTTAATCTCTTCAGATGCATCTAAAGAAGACAGCATTGTTTTAATCAATAATTATATTAAAGGTTGGGCAACACAGCAATTATTGGTGCAAGGAGCAAAACTGAATTTAAACGAAACAAAACTGAATCAATATAATAGATTAGTTGAGCAATATAAAAACGATTTGTATTCTAAAGCATATTTGGAAGCATTAGTAAATAGAGATTTAGATACCGTAGTTTCCCAAGAAGAAGCAGAGAAGTATTATGCAGATAATAAAGAAGCCTTTAAATTGAACGAAGAGCTTATTATGTTTCGCTATATTAATTTGGATGATAAAATGAAAGAAGCCGATGCCATTGAAATCGCTAAAAAGTTTAGAAGGTTTGATGCAAAGGATAAAAGGGACTTAGATTCTATGTCCATTCAGTTTAAATCCTACTCGCTAAATGATTCTATTTGGATTAGATGGAACCAAATAGTAGGTAAAATACCTGTAATTAATACAGATAATAAAGACGAACTGTTAAAAAAATCTAATTTTATACAACTCAAAGATTCATTAGGTTTATATTTGATGCAAATTAATGACGTACTATTGCAAAACAGTACAGCTCCTTTAGAGTATGTAAAGCCAACAATAGACCAAATTGTTATTAATAAGAGGAAGTTAGAGAAAATAAGAGAATTAGAAAAGGATATTACTAAAGATGCAATTACAAACAAAAAATTTGAAATCTACAAATAAATTGAAACACCTATTTATACTAAGTATAGCAGTATTAATTACAAATGTATTAACTGCTCAAGAGATCATAGAAGATCAAGTAAAGGAAGAAGTTGCAACAGATAGCGTAAAGGCATCTTTGTCGAATCAAGCAACAAAAATTGACGGTGTAGCTGCCGTTGTTGGAGAGCATATTATCTTAGAATCGGATATAGACAAAACCATCTTGCAAATGAAAGCGCAAGGGGTATCTACAGATGATATTCCTAGATGTCAATTATTTGGTTCGCTTTTAGAAAACAAACTATATGCACATCATGCAGTACAAGATAGTATTGAGGTTTCGGATGCAGAAATAAGAAGCAATGTAGATTATCAAATACAGCAATTTTTGTCGCAAACAGGAGGAGACATGCAAGAGCTTCTAGACTTTTACAAGAAAGACGATGAAAAGAGTTTTAGAGAAGAAATGTTTGAGATTAATAAAGGCAATGAACTAGCAAAGCGTATGCAAGGTAGTATTATTGATGAGGTGGAAGTTACACCAGAAGAAGTTAGAATCTTTTTTAATAAAATACCAGTAGACGAAAGACCTCGATTTGGAACAGAACTTAAAGTTTCTCAAATTGTAATAGAGCCTAAAATAGCGCCAGAAGAAACGCAAAAGGTAATCAACAGACTTAAAGAATTTAAAACAGACGTATTAGAAAACGGTGCAAGTTTCCGTTCTAAAGTGGTGTTGTATACCGATGATAAAGCATCTGTTGCAAAAGGAGGTTTATATACTTTAAATAGAGAAAAGCCATTAATGGTAAAAGAGTTTAGAGATATTGCTTTTTCATTACAAGAAGGTGAAATATCCGATCCATTTGAAACAGACTTTGGGTACCATATTATTCAATTAGAAAAAATTAGAGGGCAAGAATTTGATGTTCGTCATATTCTACTTATCCCACAAGTTTCAGAATCTGCAATTACAGAAGCTAAAGATGCTTTAGAAGATGTGCGCCAAAAAGTAGTAAGTGGAGAAATGACTTTTGAGGATGCTGCAAGAAAGTATAGTGATGAAAAAGAAACGAAAAGTGAAGGCGGATTTTTAATAAATCCAGCAACACAAGATTATAATTTCGAATTAACTAAAATAGATACCGAATTATATACGCTAATTCAAGATTTAAAAGAAGGGGAAGTAAGTTTAGTGCAAACAGAACAAGACAGAACTGGAAAAGTAAAATTCAAAATATTACGTGTTACAGATAGAGTAGATGAGCACGAAGCAGATTACGCACGTGATTATTTAAAAATTAAAGAACTAGCATTAACAGAAAAACGTTTCACTGCTATCGAGAAATGGCAAGATGAAAAAATCCTAGATACCTATATTAAAATTAATGGAGCACATAGAGATTGTGATTTTTCTAGTAACTGGTTAAAGAAATAATATGTCTGACGTAGCAGCTGTAGAACAATTTGTAAAAAAGTACAAAGACTTAAGACAAGAGATTGCTAAAGTCATTGTAGGACAAGATGAAGTAGTAAACCAAATCCTGATCGCTATATTTTCAGGAGGACATGCGCTTCTAATTGGTGTACCGGGTTTGGCAAAAACCCTAATGGTAAATACAATTGCACAAACGCTAGGATTAGATTTTAAAAGAATACAGTTTACTCCAGATTTAATGCCTAGTGATATTTTAGGTAGTGAAATTCTAGACGAAAACAGAAACTTCAAGTTTATAAAAGGACCAATATTTGCTAATATTATTTTAGCAGATGAGATCAATAGAACACCACCAAAAACACAAGCAGCGCTTTTAGAAGCAATGCAAGAAAGAGCAGTTACTGTTTCTGGACATCATTATAAATTAAGTTTACCCTATTTTGTTTTAGCGACACAAAACCCAATTGAGCAAGAAGGAACATACCCGTTACCAGAAGCGCAGTTAGATAGATTTATGTTTGCTATACATTTAGGTTATCCTTCTTTTCAAGAAGAAGTTCAAGTGGTAAAAGCTACAACATCCGATGTGAAAGTAAAAGTGAATACGTTGTTTTCTGCGGAAGAAATTATTGGTTTTCAACAACTTATTCGTCGTATTCCAGTTGCAGATAATGTAATAGAATATGCAGTGAAAATGGTTGCTAAGACAAGACCCAATAGCGATACAGCAGCCGATTTAGTTAAGAATTATATCGATTGGGGAGCAGGACCAAGAGCTTCTCAAAACTTAATATTAGCAGCAAAAACACATGCCGTTATAAATGGTAAATTCTCTCCGGATATGGAAGACGTTCAAGCAGTAGCTACCAGTATTCTTCGTCATCGAATTATCAAAAATTATAAAGCGGAAGCAGAAGGTATTTCCGAAGAACAAATAATTAAAAGCTTATTTTAATATATTCTTCTTGCCAAGAATCACTTTTATAGTACCATATTACCTGCTTCTCTTCTAAATATTTTCCTCGTAATATTAATTTAGAACGGTTACAAATAGATTGTTTAGCAATATTTCGAACTTCATTTATTAATTTACTATTTTTCACTTCTTAAATTATGATATTCGCAATGGTGAGTCTCAAAAGAGTCGTTTTATTGGTATATATTTAATCATTCCAGCATATCTTTAATTATTTTTTAAACTCTTCTAAATTTTGTAATTTCGCTTGATATTTTAAAAAATCAACCTTTTATCTTTTTTACAAATGCATATTTTTTCATTAATATAATTTAAGTATTAGCGAAACCAACGAAAACGTTTGATATATAACATTTTCTGAAAATAAATTCCATTTAAGTAAGATTGAAAAGAATTATTCCAGTTAATATGAACACATATAAAGATTACCTTAAAGAGATTGAAGACAGAAAAGAATTAGGTCTTCATCCGAAGCCAATTGATGGTGCTGAATTACTTAGCGAAATTATTACTCAAATTAAAGATGTAGATAATGCGGATAGAGAAGAATCTCTAAACTTCTTTATCTATAATGTTTTACCTGGAACAACAAGTGCTGCCAGTGTTAAAGCTAAGTTTCTAAAAGAAATCATTTTAGGAGAGTCTACTGTGGAAGAGATTACTCCAACTTTTGCTTTAGAGCAATTGTCGCACATGAAAGGTGGACCTTCAGTAAAGGTATTGTTAGATATAGCTTTAGGTAATGATGCTGGTTTGGCAAAACAGGCTGCTGAAATTTTAAAAACACAAGTTTTCCTTTACGAAGCAGATACTTCCCGTTTAGAAGAAGCATTCAAAGCAGGTAATGAAATAGCAAAAGATATTATAGAAAGTTATGCGAAGGCAGAATTTTTTACGAAACTTCCTGAAATAGAGGAAACAATAGACGTAGTTACTTATGTTGCTGGAGTTGGTGATATCTCTACCGATTTATTATCTCCCGGAGGAGATGCACACTCAAGATCCGATCGTGAGTTACATGGTCAATGTATGTTCGAACATAATAAAGACATGCAAAATGAATTATTAGCTTTAAAAGAACAACATCCAGATAAGCGTGTCATGCTAATTGCAGAAAAAGGAACCATGGGAGTTGGTTCTTCTAGAATGTCTGGTGTAAACAATGTGGCTTTATGGACAGGTGTTCCTTTTAGTCCATATGTACCATTTATTAATTTTGCTCCTGTAATTGCAGGTACTAATGGTATTGCTCCAATTTTCTTAACTACAGTTGGTGTAACTGGTGGTATTGGTTTAGATCTAAAAAACTGGGTACAACAAAAAGATGCAGAAGGAAATACTATTCGTGATGAAGATGGGGAACCAATATTAAAAGAAATGTATTCTGTAGCTACAGGTACCATTCTTACTATTAATACAAAAGAAAAAAAATTATATAACGGCGATAAAGAACTTAAAGATATTTCTGCAGCATTTACACCACAAAAAATGGAGTTTATGAAAGCAGGTGGTTCTTATGCTGTTGTTTTTGGTAAAAAATTACAAACATTTGCTGCAAAAACCTTAGGAATTGAAGCGCCTCAAGTATATGCTACTTCTAAAGAAGTGTCAATTGAAGGACAAGGTTTAACAGCGGTTGAAAAAATATTTAATAAAAATGCAGTAGGAACTTCAGGAGCAACTTTACATGCTGGATCTTACGTTCGTGCAGAAGTTAATATCGTAGGTTCTCAAGATACTACAGGTTTAATGACTTCTCAAGAATTAGAAATGATGGCTGCTACAGTTATTTCTCCAATTGTAGATGGTGCATACCAATCGGGTTGTCATACCGCTTCGGTTTGGGATGATAAATCTAAGGCTAATATTCCTAGATTAATGAGCTTTATGAACGACTTTGGTTTAATTACCGGTCGTGATCCTAAAGGGAAGTACTTTCCAATGACAGACGTTATTCATAAAGTACTTAACGATATTACCGTAGGAGATTGGGATATCATTATTGGTGGAGATTCGCATACACGTATGTCTAAAGGTGTTGCTTTTGGAGCAGATTCAGGAACCGTTGCCTTAGCACTTGCTACAGGTGAGGCTTCAATGCCAATTCCAGAGTCGGTTAAAGTAACCTTTAAAGGACAAATGAAATCGTATATGGATTTCCGTGATGTTGTTCACGCAACACAATCTCAAATGTTAAAGCAATTTGGTGGTGAAAACGTATTCCAAGGTCGTGTGATCGAAGTACATATTGGAACACTTACCGCAGATGAAGCTTTTACCTTTACAGATTGGACTGCTGAAATGAAAGCAAAAGCATCTATTTGTATTTCTGAAGATGATACCTTAATGGAATCTTTAGAGATTGCAAAAGGTCGTATCCAAATCATGATTGAAAAAGGAATGGACAATGCAAAACAAGTACTTCAAGGTTTAGTAAATAAAGCAGAAACTAGAATTATAGAGCTTAAAACGGGTATGAAACCATCTTTAAGACCTGATGCTAACGCTAAATATCATGCAGAAGTTATTATTGATTTAGATGAAATTTCCGAACCAATGATCGCAGATCCAGATGTAAATAACGAAGATGTTTCTAAACGTTACACACATGATAATATTAGACCATTATCTTTTTACGGAGGAACTAAAAAAGTAGATTTAGGTTTCGTAGGATCTTGTATGGTTCACAAAGGGGATATGAAAATATTAGCCCAAATGTTGAAAAACGTAGAAGCGCAATATGGTAAAGTAGAATTTAAAGCACCTTTAATAGTTGCACCGCCTACTTATAATATTGTAGATGAGTTAAAAGCGGAAGGAGATTGGGAAGTTTTAGTAAGATACTCTGGTTTCGAGTTTGATGACAATGCGCCTAAAGGAGAAGCACGTACAGGATACGAAAACATGTTATACTTAGAACGTCCAGGATGTAACTTATGTATGGGTAACCAAGAAAAAGCGGCACCAGGAGATACGGTAATGGCGACTTCAACACGTTTATTCCAAGGTAGAGTTGTAAAAGATTCTGGAGAGAAAAAAGGAGAATCCTTATTATCTTCTACACCAGTTGTAGTTTTATCTACCATTTTAGGAAGAACACCTACCTTGGCAGAATATGAAGCTGCTGTAGATGGTATTGTTTTAACGAAATTTAAGCCTTCTCAAAAACAACTAGTTAGATAATCATATTATTCTATTTTATAATAAAAAGCCCGAGTCTTAGATTCGGGCTTTTTTGTTTTAAACACATTTGTATTCATTCTCAAGTAGCCGTTGTTGCGTTCATAATTTGGGCGTTACCACAAGGGTCGGGCTTTCCGCTATATCTTTTTTTAACATCATTGTAAAAAAGGAACAATAGGATAGCATCTTAACTAAACTTTTTTAATACGTATTTAGGTACTTATAAAAAAAAGGATGCCACTGCAATCCCTAACGCACTAATTCTAGAGTAGGCGTAATTTCCCCTTGAGGATTATTGAAATGAAAATATATTTTCATTGAAGATATCGATCGTAGCTCATAGGTTTTTTTTGTGTTTTAAAGTTTCCGAGTATTATAGAATATATCCTTTTGAATTTAGAGTAAGTACCGCATAGAAAAAACTTATTTTGGTATCATTATTTATATGTTAATTCCGTTTTTAAAGTCATGCTACATTTTGTATATTAGTAGGATAAAATTAAAACAAAATACTATGGCATTCGATATTGATATGATCAAGAAGGTTTATGCACAAATGGCAGAACGCGTAGATAAAGCACGTGAAGTTGTTGGTAAGCCGTTAACACTTTCAGAAAAAATACTATATAATCACCTTTGGGATGGAAGTCCGACCGAGGCATTCACTAGAGGAAAAGATTATGTAGATTTTGCTCCAGATCGTATTGCTTGTCAAGATGCAACTGCACAAATGGCATTATTGCAATTTATGCAAGCTGGTAAGCCACAAGTAGCAGTACCAACTACGGTACATTGTGATCACTTAATTCAAGCAAAAGACGGAGCGACAACAGATTTAAAACACGCAAACTCGGTAAGTAGTGAAGTGTTTGATTTTCTAGCTTCCGTATCTAATAAATACGGAATCGGTTTTTGGAAACCAGGAGCAGGAATTATTCACCAAGTAGTACTTGAAAATTATGCCTTTCCAGGAGGAATGATGATTGGTACCGATTCCCATACGGTAAATGCTGGTGGATTAGGTATGGTTGCTATTGGAGTTGGAGGAGCAGATGCTGTAGATGTGATGGCTGGAATGGCTTGGGAGCTTAAATTCCCTAAATTAATAGGTGTTAAATTAACCGGAAAACTTTCAGGTTGGACGGCACCAAAAGATGTAATATTAAAAGTTGCTGGTATCGTTTCTGCAAAAGGAGGAACGGGAGCAATTGTAGAATATTTCGGACCAGGAGCGACTTCTATGTCTTGTACAGGAAAAGGAACGATTTGTAATATGGGAGCAGAAATAGGAGCTACCACATCTACATTTGGTTATGATGATTCTATGGAACGCTATTTACGTGCTACCGATAGAGCAGATGTTGCAGATGAAGCAAATAAAGTAAGAGAATATTTAACAGGAGATGCAGAAGTGTATGCAAATCCGGAACAATACTTTGATCAAGTTATTGAAATTAACTTATCCGAATTAGGACCATTGTTAAATGGGCCTTTTACTCCAGATTTATCTACGCCAGTTGGTGAAAAAATGGGAGAACAAGCAAAAGCTAACGATTGGCCTTTAGCTGTAGAATGGGGTTTAATCGGTTCTTGTACCAACTCTTCATATGAAGATTTATCCAGAGCATCTTCTATAGCGCAACAAGCTTTAGATAAAGGTTTAAAAATGAAATCAGAACTTGGTATTAACCCAGGATCTGAACAAGTAAGATATACCGCAGCGCGTGATGGTATTTTAGGAATCTTTGAAAAACTAGACGCTAAAATATTCACGAATGCTTGTGGGCCATGTATCGGACAATGGGCAAGATATAGTGATCCTAAAAATGCACCAAAAAATAGTATCGTACACTCGTTTAATAGAAACTTTGCGAAACGTGCAGATGGTAATCCAAATACACACGCTTTTGTAGCTTCACCTGAAATAACGGCAGCAATCGCCATTGCAGGAAGATTAGATTTTAATCCGTTAACAGATTCTTTAATTAATGAAGAAGGGCAAGAAGTAAGGTTCGATGAGCCAACAGGATGGGAATTACCTCCAAAAGGATTTGCAGTAGAAGATGCTGGTTTTGTTGAACCAGTTGCAGATGGTAGTAAAGTAGAAGTTTCTGTTAGTCCAACTTCAGAGCGTTTACAATTACTTACACCATTTGAACCATTAGGAAATACCATTAATGGCGCTAAGCTATTAATTAAAGCTTTTGGAAAATGTACCACAGATCATATTTCTATGGCTGGACCATGGTTACGCTTTAGAGGACATCTAGATAATATTTCTAACAACTGTTTAATTGGGGCTGTAAATGCTTTTGGAAAGAAAACAAACTTTGTTAAAAATCAATTAACTGGTGATTTTGGTGGCGTGCCAGATACTGCAAGAGCATATAAAGCTGCTGGTATAAAAACGATTGTTGTAGGAGATCATAATTACGGAGAAGGTTCTTCTCGTGAACATGCAGCAATGGAGCCAAGACACTTAGGTGTTGCCGCAGTTATTGTAAAATCTTTTGCACGTATTCATGAAACAAACCTTAAAAAACAAGGGATGTTAGGATTAACATTTGCTAACGAAGCAGATTACGATCTAATTCAAGAAGATGATACATTTAACTTTACAGATTTAAATGCATTTGCACCTGGAAAACAATTAACATTAGAAGTCGTGCATGCAGATGGTTCTAAAGATATTGTGATGTTGGATCACACCTATAACCAACCACAAATTGATTGGTATAATGAAGGTTCTGCTTTAAATTTAATCAAGAAGGAAAATAACTCCTAACATATTCGTTAAAAGAGTATGAATATATTAAAAACTCCTAAAGAAATTTAGGAGTTTTTTTGTGCTTATGTGTAAGTTTTTATGAGAATCCACGACCATTAATCAAATCCTTTAAATAAAATAACGATGAATTCACTTTGGTTTTTTGACGATGTAAATCTCTTTAAAGTACTATGTCCTCATAAATTTAAAACCTATAAGAAAGCGCATAGTTTTGATGCTTATAAGAAGAAGGATTATATCTATTTTGAAGAAGATTCCGCCAACAAAGTATACCTAATAGAAAAGGGAAAAGTAAAGATTGGTTATTACAATGAAGAAGGAGATGAAATAGTAAAAGCAATCTTAACTCGAGGGGAACTGTTTGGGGAAAAAGCAATTTTAGGACAAATCACCAGAAAAGAATTTGCACAATCCGTAGATAACCTAACTTCTATTTGTCCTATTGGTGTTGATACCATGCATGATTTAATGCGAGACAATCAAACCTTCAGTTTTAAAATATATAAGTTTATCGGATTTAAATTTCAAAAACTAGAACGTAGATTACAATTACTTTTATTTAAAGATACCAAATCCCGTTTAAAAGAATTTTTAAATGAGTTATGTGATGAATATGGTTATAACTGTCCTAAAACAGGAGATCATGTCATTAAACATCCATATACACAAAAGGATATTGCTTCCTTAATAGGGACTTCAAGACCGACATTAAATATCCTTTTAAATGAATTAAAAGAAGAGAAAGTGCTTGATTTCAATAGAAAAGAAATAAGAATTTATAAAAAAAGCGCTTAGTGTTAGCTGGCTAACATTTAGTTATTGCGATAAGATATAATTTTGACCTATAAATAATAAAATTATAAAGCAATGATTAGAAAAACAATTTTAGCAGTTATGGCATTAGGGATTTTTGCCACTTCATGCAGTAGTGATGACGATAACAACAGCACTCCTTCAACAGCAGATTTAACATTAAACCTAGCAGGTTTAGAAGCATTAGGTTCCGATTTCGTTTACGAAGGATGGATTATTGTAGACGGTTCTCCGGTTTCTACAGGAACTTTTACAGATGTATCTTTTCCAAAAACATTTACAGTAGATGCTACGCAATTAACAGCAGCAACAACATTTGTATTGTCTATTGAACCAGCAGTAGATGCTGATCCTGCACCAGCAGCAACAAAAATTTTAGCTGGAGATTTTTCAGGGACTTCTGCAAATGTAAATTCGAACTTAGTAGCAGATTTTTCTGCAGCAACAGGAACATACATTTTAGCAACTCCTACAGATATGGATGATACTAATGAAGCTAGTGGTGTTTGGTTTTTAGATAACAGTTCAGGAACAGCAGTAACAGGTTTAGACTTACCAACACTTGCAGATGGATGGAAATATGAAGGTTGGGCGGTAATTGACGGTACACCAGTAAGTACAGGAACTTTTACAGATGCTGCAATGGCAGATGATAACGCAGCAACTTCTCCATTTAAAGGAGATGCTGGAAATGGTCCAGGATATCCAGGAGAGGATTTTTTACAAAATGCACCAGCAGGAATGGCATTTCCTACAGACTTAAAAGGAGCAACCATCGTTGTTTCTGTAGAACCTAGTCCAGATAATAGTGCAGCACCATTTACATTAAAACCATTAGCACACGTAGTTCCTGCAGACGCAATGAACCATACAACTATTGCAATGGGAGCGGGACCTGTAGTATCTCTTTCAGGATCGGTAACTAGATAAATAATAATAGAGGTTTAATCCTTGTTTTTTGTTAGATTTGAAGCGTTGTTTACTTATAAATAACGCTTCATTTTGTTTTATTATGAATACATCAAAACTTAAAAATATACTCTTTTTTGTAATCATTGTTCTTCTGATTATACCGCAAACAAGAAAACCGATACAAGTTATGCTTCATAAAGGCTTTGCTTTGTTTAGTCCTTCTGTTAAAACGGAAGCGGATAGTAAGGTGGTACACTATGCTAGTTGGCAGTTACAAGATATAGAGGGGAATACGGTGAATTTTAAAGATTTTAAAGGAAAGGTAGTGCTAATAAATTTCTGGGCTACTTGGTGTCCGCCTTGTATTGCTGAAATGCCTAACCTTCAGAAGTTGCATGATGCGTATAAAGATAAGGTCGTGTTTCTATTTATTTCCAACGAAAAAAAGGAAAAAATAGATACCTTTTTATCTAAAAACAAGTATTCGTTTAATGTGTTTAGTCCTTTAGAGAATCCTTCAGAATTTGAAGTATCCAGTATTCCTAGAACCTTTCTAATTAATAAAGAAGGTAAAATTATTATTGATAAAGAAGGTGCTGCAAATTGGAATAGTGAAAAAGTGAGAGAAACATTGGATGATTTGCTAAAATAGAAAGCTGTTAAAATAGAAAAAGAGAAGCCAACGTGGACTTCCCTTTTTCAAAAAAAACTGATTAATAGCTTCTTCTATTTCTTAAGGAAACGTTTTACGGTTTCCGATTTATCTTTAGATATTATTTTCATAACGTACACACCTTGTGCTAAGTTGGATACATCAATTGTTTTTGTTTCCGCTTTTAAAACTTCTTTTCCTAAAATGGAATAGATGGTAACCGTTTCTACTTCTTGTTTCGATTTTATATTTAAAATGGATGAAGTTGGATTTGGATAAACTATAATTTCTTCAGCAATTATATCAAAATCGATTACGTTTAGGGTGTTGTTAAATTCATAGGCTCCCATATCTACTGTTGTATTGAATATTCTAGGGTTAAAATTTAAATCTTCAGTAATTCCACTAGGAATAAAGTTGTTGTTTCCAGAATCGATAGCTGGAGAGCCAACGGAAAGTGTAAAATCATTCGTTGGGTTTGCAAACATGGGATTTGACGTTGCAATGTTCGCTGTGTTTGGCCATGTATTAAATCCATCTGGACTTAAGCTATTTGAAATATTACTTGTAGTTGGAAAAAAGGATCCAGATTGTTTCCCTATGGACATTATATCAAAACCACTACCATCTTTATTGTTCCAAAATATCGTATTATAAACAAATAAACTGGAAGGATGTGTAGTTGTATTGTTTGTTTGAGCAGCGACTACGTTACCTGATGCTGTAGTAGTTAACGGCGTATTAATATTTGTAAATGTACAATTAACGATATTACCAGTTTGGGAATTAAAGAGGTTTCTGAACCATATCGATGCTCCGAAATCTAAAGGAGCAGTACTGCCAAATGCTTCTAAACGACTATTTTTAAACAAAGAATTGTAAATGTTACATGTCATGGTTCCTAAAGGGGTTCCGCCTGAATTATCATTAACGGCATAAATATCTGCAGCAACACGTCCAACATTTCCATCAAAAACACAATTTTCAACTGCAAATGATTTCGTTCTAAATAAACGAACAGAAACAGCTCCTTGACTTTTCGTCATGTTTTCACGAATAGTTGTATTTACTAATTTGAAATTATCTGACGAAGCGCCAACTGTTATTGCAGTTCCTTCTGTACCGTAACCTCTTTCTATAGTTACACCATCAATAATTACATCACTTCCTGTAACTCGAAAAATATTTTTAGAGTTATTATACATGCTGAAGTTATTTAAACTTACACTACCTCCATCATCTTGATTAATATCCCCACTAAATATAGTTGGATTGGCTGTAATATTTCTTTCTGATCTTAAAGTTTCTGTTCCATCAAATCCTCCGTAAATACTTATTCCTGTTGATAAGGTTATCGAGTTGTTATTGGATGTTCCAGGATAATAAGTTCCTGCTTTTACCCAAATTTCAATACCCGGATTTTGAGCAATTGCAGTATTTATATCGTTATATGCATTAGCCCAACTTGTGCCATCACCTAAACCAGTAGCTGTGTCACTTACAAATGTTTGGTCAAGTACTTGAAACTCATATGCTCCTATATCTATACTGATTCCTGATATTCTAGTTTTTAAAGCTAAATCTAAATTCGAACTTTCAGTACCAACATATTGCGTATCTCCATAGTTTATTGCCGATCCACCTACTGCTAATGTGTAATTTCCATTTGCTGCATCGGTAAAACCTGGACTCGTGTTGGAAGTGTTCACTTTATCAGGTACATTACCAAAATTGTCTGCAGCGAATGAGTTTCTTACTTGACGACCAGGTAAACTCCCAGTTCCAAAGGTTCCAACACTATTTGCATTGCCACCTGGTCGAGTATTGGAGTTGAAAATGGAGTTATAAACTCTTATAATTGAAGGACTACCTGCGGAGTTTGCCGCAAAACTTGGATATCCATTAGAAGGATTGTTAGTGCCTTGATAATGATTGTTTGCTATAGTACAATTAGTAATATAAACTCTATATTGAGGAATAGAAGCAGTTCCTCTTGCCCATATTACAGAAGCTCCGCCATCCCCAGTTACTACATCTTTTGTTTCATTGTTTGTGAATTTAGAGTTTGTAAAATAGACCTCATTTATTCCATTATTTGTAGCTATTACATAAGCACATATAGCAAACTTAGCTAAATTGTGATGAAAATCTATTCTTTCAAATTGCATAATAGAGCTTACTGTTCCTGTAACTCGTATAGCACCTGCTCGTTCGTTGATATGATTTCTTATTTCAGAATCATACATCTTAAAAGAAGTTATGGCAGAACCGAAAGCCAATGCAGATCCCTCTTTAGATTCTGTGGTATTTCCATTAGCGTTACCTCCATCAATTACCAAACCATGTAACTCCACATTATTGGCATTTATTTGTGCTATTCTTAAGCTATTTTCTGCTTTGGTAGGATTGTTAAAATCTAAAGAAGTATTGTCGTCATTACCCGAAAGATCACCAGACAAAATGGTGATATGCATTAAATGATTTCTTTCGTTGAGAAGTGTTTCGGTGCCATTAAAACCTCCATATACTTTTAGTCCAGAAGTTGCAAAGTTAAATGTTGCACTTCTGGATGTTCCAGGCTTGTATATTCCTTGTGCAATCCAAATTTCATTTCCAACGGTAGCAGCGCTTAATGCACTATTTAAATCTGTATACGCATTTGTCCAACTGCTGCCATCATTGGTTCCTGTTGCATTTAGATTTACGAAGATTTGTGCTTGTGCTAAACTGCTTACAAGAAGTAAAATATTTAAAAGTAATCGTGTTTTCATAATATATTGGGTTTTATAATTATGAAACAAAAATCACTAATCGTTGTAAGAAAATTTTTATTTTTTTGGTGAACGGTAAGGTTTTACTAATGAATGGGAAATAAAAATGGTTTTTAGTTTTTGAGTATAATTAAAAGACTCTATTAATAATTTCCATGAAATCCTCTTTACGTTCACGAGCAATAGGAATACTTTTATTATTAGTCATAATGACTTGTAATCCATCTTTTTTTGTAATCTCATTCATGTATTTTAAATTGATAAGAAAAGAGCGATGGGGTTTATAGAACAATGGTTTATTGCTTAGTTGCTCTGTAAAGTGTTTTAATGTTTTGCAAATGAGTTCTGTTTTACCATTATGTAAATACACTTTGGTGTAGGCGCCATCTGCTTCAAAAAATAAAATATCTTCATAAGAAACAAACCGAATGCCTTTAGGTACTTCTAAAGCAATTTTATTTAAAGCTAATTGTTCAAAACTACGTTCTAGATTTATTAATTTTTCTTTTATGAAGTTCTCTTCCATATTAGACGCGGCTTTAGAAACAGCAGTTTTTATTTCTTCAATATCTATTGGTTTTAAAAGGTAGTCTACAGCAGATAATTTAAATGCTTCTATGGCATAATGGCCATAAGCAGTAGTGAATATGATTTGAAAATGGATCGGCTCGTTTTTAAAAAACTCTAAAATTTGTAAACCAGAATGGTTAGGCATTTCAATATCTAAAAATACAATATCTGGTTTTTCGGTTTTAATTATAGACACGCCATCCTTTAAGTTTTCAGCTTCAAGAATCGTTTTAACTTCTGGGCATTCTTCCTTAATTATCGTGCTTAGTATTCTTCTAGCTCGTTTTTCGTCATCTATAATTATTACTTTCATTACTTTAAGTTTAAAGCGTTAATGTTATTTTAATGGTCACTTTGGTTCCTTGTACTTCCAAGTTTTGGTCTACTACATCTTCGACCTTTAAGGTTACTTTTTTATTCTGACTTCTGTTTATTAAGTCAATCCGTTTTTGGTTCGCAGAAGTAGCAAAGGGTTTGTGACTTTTTGTATGTTGATTTCTAATTTTTGCAGATGCTTCTCGACCAATACCATTATCTATAATTTCGCAGATTAAGAAATTGGAAGTGCTACCTTTTAAAAAGTTTAATTGAATTTTTTTATCATTTACCTTATGAAGCAGTCCGTGTTTTAATGCATTTTCTACATAAGGTTGAATAAATAACGAAGGCACAAATATGTTGTCAATATCCAGATTTTCGTCTACATGAATACGAAAGGAAAGATCGTCGTCAAATCGCTCTTTTTCTAATTCTAAGTATAAATTTAATGTCTGTATTTCTTCTTTTAAGGAAACTTCATTTTGCTGACTATGCTCTAAGTACGTTCGTATTAATTTAGAAAACTTTACTAAGTAGGCTCTGGCAAGTTTGGTTTCATTTAAAATAATATAATCTTGTATAGAATTGAGCGCATTAAAAATAAAATGCGGATTCATTTGAGAACGTAAATTCTCTAATTGGGTTAAAACAAGCTCTTTGCTAATATTCGCTTTTTCAAGCTTTACTTTTTGAGTCTTTTTTAACCGTTTTGTTTTTGTATGAAAGTAAATCCATATTAAGGAAGCAATGACTATTAGCATTAATAAATAGAATAGCCAGGTCTTGTAAAAAGGGGAGGTTATCTTTAATTGTATGCTTATTGGTTTAGAATATGCTGTACTGAATTTGTTTTTTGCTTTAACTCGGAATGTATATTTTCCGCTTGGTAAGGTGTTTATTTTTACAAAGTTGATATTGTTCTCTAGTGTTGTCCATTGTTTATTGTAACCTTCAATGAGGTAAGCATATTCAATAAATTCTTTGGTTTGAAATCCGTTAGTATTAAATGCTATTTTTATTTCTGAATTATCTTGTTTTAGGGTGTAAGCCGATTGAAGGATGGTGTCTTTTTCGGCAATAGAAATTGTTGTGAAATACGGATTTAATACGTGTCTTTCTTTTTCGATATTATTTATGTTAAAAGCGAATAATCCTAGATTTGACCCAAATAAAACGTGATCCTCAATAACTTTTAGGGTATTGATATTTCCAGATGTTAAGCCATCTTGTTTGGTGATGTTCTGCGTTTTCTTTGTAATGTAGTTATAACTTTGTATGCCTTTATCGGTAGCTACCCAAACTGTATTATTCTTAAATTGTAACCCATTAATTATATTGGATTGCAATCCGTTTTCCATATTAAAACTAAATACTTTTTTATTGTCTTGAAAACCCAAAATGCCGTTGTTATGCGTGGCAATACAAACAAGGCCGTTGTTACTTATTGCGACTATGGAACCTAATACGGGTTTGTTTTCATTGGAGATTTCTTTTGTGGTATTCGTATTTAAATCATGAACCCGAAACCCATCTATATAACTTATATAGGCTTTATTTGTATTGGTGTCATAAACCGAACTATAGCTACGTGCATCATACAAATGGGTAATAGAATCTTTAGCGCTGTTATAAATAGAAGCTTTATAGGGTAAGCTTACTAGGTAATTATCTTTGTCAATGGCGGTAATAGATTTTGAATAAAACCGAAAAATAGATTTTTGCTTTTTTGTTTTTAAGTCGTAAATAATATTAGACTCTCTACTGGAAACTAAAAGTTCATCCGCTTGTATATTATAAGCAATATTAAAAATCTCATTAGCATTATTAATATTTAAGGCTTCTATTTTATGGGGAGATATTTTTGATATTTTTCCGTTAAGCGTGGCAACAAAAAAGTTTAAAGAATCTATTAAAGAAATATCACTAATATCAGTTTTGTTATTTTTGTAAATAGAACTAAAAACCTTTAGACCTTGATTTGGTATTACAAAAATACCATCATTAATTGTGGTAAACCAATAATTTAGGTTGGTGTCCATTAGCATGTCTGAAACAAAATTTTCAGGATACAAATGGTCTATTTGCTCAAATGTATTATTGGTGATGTTGCCAATAAAAACACCTTTATTGGTCAGTATCCATAATTTTTCATCTAAAACATAGACATGGTTAATATCTACTTCTGCAAATAAATTTGGAATTGCGATAGGAATATTTTTATTATTCTCAATCTTATTAAGTATTACCTTGTTGTTTATGGAGAGTTGTTTCTTGAAATAATATAAATCCTCCTTAAATTCAAATAATTTCCCATTAATACGTTCGAAAGCTTTAAGATACACCTCGTTACTTAACTTCTCTTTTAATGTAAAAAACGGATCTTTTATTTTGTATAGGTAATTATCTAAGCTTTCGTAGAAATAACCATTAGAAGTTTGAATATCTGTAAATGAATTTCCAGATCCTATTTGTTTTGTTGCAATTGTTTCTAGTTTACTATCTATATTTACAATTAATCCTTCCGTTTGGTTTTTTATAATTAAGTGGTTTTTAAAAATTATAAAATCGGTAAGTGTAGATACGTTTTCAAATTCCTTAAATAATATCAGCTCATTGTTTTCTACATAAAAAAACTGACCTACTAAATTATTACACCACAAACGTCCTTTTGCATCAAAAGTTAATCCAAATAAGGACCTTCCCTTTTTTTGTGGATTGGTAAATAACTTATATTCACTACCATTATATCTGTAAAGACCTTTGTCTGCTGCAAGCCAAATATAACCTTGATTATCTTCAACAATATCATAAAACTCGATATCTGGTAGTCCATCTTTTTCTGTTAGGTGAATGCTAACAGATTGCTGCGCATAATTAAAATGAGTAGCGAGTAAACAAATTAGAAATAGAAACTTTCTCAAAGAAATAGCAATGTGGTTTTAGTTATATGTAAAGCTATTAAATTAGAAATAATAATGTAAGAAATCTTTGTAAAATGCGCAATTCTTCTTATGAATGGTAGAAAATAAAAGAAAGTGCTATTTCATATTAATAGTGCGCACGAGAAGATTCGAACTTCCACGGACTAATGTCCACCAACCCCTCAAGCTGGCGCGTCTACCAATTCCGCCACGTGCGCATTACTATTTAATATGAAAAAAGTTAAGCAGTTGGGCTTAACTCATGGAACGTATTCGAATAGAATATAGGTTAAAGGGCAAATATAAATCATTTGAAATTTTAAAACTAATAATTTTTGGAAACTATATAACATGTAGGGATCGCCTTTGCTGGTAGAAGATGTTATTTATGGAATAAGTCAATTGTTTTTTCGAGTGCTTTGTCAAAATTATCCCAAGAATCTTGAGAGGATAAATCCGTAGTAATAAATGTTTTATTGAATTTAGATAAGAGCGTAAGATAGACATAACCACCAATCATTAGTTGAAGCGCATGGTTAAGCGAACTATCTTTATCTGAAATGGAAAATACTTTATCTATTTGTTGATTACTAAACTTGAATAGATCACGAGTTACATCATTGTTTTCTAACAATTGCCAACGTAAAATCTCTTGGGTTAGTTTATTTTCACGAAGCTCTTTTGTGCCTGCTTTAGCAAAATCCTTAACGCTTTCAACCGTTTCTAAATCGTTATTTTGAAGCGTTAACAGCGTTTTAAAAAAATCTCCTTTTTTTGCTAGTTGTAATAGAAGTCCTTGTAAACCTCCAAAATATCGGTAAATAAGTTCTTTAGAAACACCCGCTTTCTTAGCTATGGCATTGATCCCAACTGCTTGTGGCCCTTTTTCTTCCAAAAGGCTTAAAAAACTTTCATATATTTTTGCTTCGGTCGCAGCTCTATCTTTTTTCATTATAGTTCATTTAGGTTTAAAACCATTCCCAATTCAATATTAGCGGTGTGTAATGCAGGATAAGTTTCTTTCATTAAATCAAACATATATAAAAGAGGAACGTGGTCAAAGGTTCCATAATCTTCTAAATATTCCATAAACGCCGTGTTGCCAGAATTATCGAAGGATTGAAATAAAGAATCGTTGATGCCATCAAAGTCTAAAGGAGCTACATTTAATTTTTCACATAGTGTTTTATTAAAAGCGGGAGTTGCTTTCACCCATTTATCATTTAAGAATATTTCAACATAACCATGAGGAACTAATACATCGTTGCCAAATTTCTCAACAATATCTTCCACAGCAATATGATTTTTTACTTTCGACAAACCTAAACGTGCTGGTATGTTTTTACCACGTAAAACACTTATTAAAAGGATCGCTTTATCCAAACAATGGCCCGAAGTATGTTTACAAATTTCGGATGCTTTCCAATCTTTTTCAATTAAACTAAAACGATAGGGGTTATATAACCAAGTATCTCGTATGTAATAGTACGCGTTTAGAGTGAAATCAAAAGAAGAGATTTGTGAATCGCCATTATGGATCTTTTCTATTAAGTGCTTTATAACGTCTGAGGTATAATCAAAATTACTGTTTGCTTCTAAAAAAGTAGGTTCCATAAAGTTCTTAGTTATACTAGGTTAATTGTTGTCTTGTTGTGATTTGTTTCTTTTAATACGGAAGTGTTTTTACGATTACATCTTCTTTCTTTTACCAATATAAGTTTTTTATGGCAACATGTAACCATCTGGTCACATATATTATTGTTAAGTATGTCATCAGGAAATATTAGCTTAAGAAGCTTCAATGAAATAGGAAGGAGTCCTGTAATTTGGAAGTACACCCGAGGAATAAACTCATAAAACGGGAAAGGAACACCTATATGAGAATCTCAAGGAAGGTATACGAAATATAAATACTACTTTATTTTGTTGGAAAACAGTAATAGATTAGCCAAATACGTTTTTAGTTATTGGATGATTTGTTAACGTGTTATCTATTTACTGCGTGGCTATGGAGCTTTTTAAAGAATGCGATGGAGTAGTAATAAGATGTTCTAAAATGAAAAAACCTTGACAATCATAAGATTATCAAGGTTTACGTTTCGGAATATATTCCGATTGGTGACCGGGCTGGGGCTCGAACCCAGGACCCTCTCCTTAAAAGGGAGATGCTCTACCAACTGAGCTACCAGGTCATTCTTGTTTTCGCCGTAACGAAGTTGCAAATATAGAAAGTTTTATTAATAAAACAATACTTTTTAGGTGGTAGTGCGTCTACCAATTCCGAAAACATACGGAAAATTAAAAAAGCGCAATACATAAAAAAAAGTTAAGCACTTGCTTAACTTTTTTAGTGACCGGGCTGGGGCTCGAACCCAGGACCCTCTCCTTAAAAGGGAGATGCTCTACCAACTGAGCTACCAGGTCATTTTTGGCTCGCTGTAACGAGGGTGCAAATATAGAAGGTTTTATTAATAAAACAATGCTTTTAATTAATTTTTTTTATTTTTTTTTTGTTTTTTTGCCAAGCAATTATGTATGTTTTTAATAATCAATTTATAACGTCGAAATGATAATAGTTTTGCTTGGGTATATGGCATCTGGAAAATCCTATTTTGGGAAGAAAATAGCAGATATTTTAGAATATGAGTTTGTAGATTTAGATGAATTTATAGAAAAAGAAGAAAATACAACCATTAAAGAACTGTTTTCTAGCAAAGGAGAAATCTATTTCCGAAAAAAAGAACATGATTATTTGAAAAAACTAGTTTCTGCTAAAACAAAAACGGTAATTAGTTTAGGAGGAGGAACACCTTGTTATGGAAATAATATGGACTTACTTTTAAATAATGCTAAGGTTAAAACATTTTACTTACAAGTTACAATTCCAAATTTGGTAGAAAGAGTGCTAAGTGAAACAGATAAAAGACCGTTAATTTCTCATCTTAAAACAAAAGAAGAGTTGATGGAGTTTATTGGTAAGCACCTTTTCGAAAGACTTGGGTATTATTCACAAGCAGAGTTTACCGTGGATGCCAATAAAAGTGAAAAGGAAGTTTTAGAATCGATTATTAAACAATTACTTTAAAAAAGCTTCAAAATTGTTTCCTTCTAAAACAACATCAATATGTTCGTGTAATGAGGTAGAAAGTGAAATTCCCTTAAAATCGGCTTTTACTGGGTACTTTTTGTGGTTTCTATTTACCAATACCGCAGTTTTAAATTGTTTTAATGGTACATCCAAAAAATGTTTAACGCCATATACTAAAGTAGTGCCGCTATTTAGTACATCATCTATTAAGATAACAGATTTGTTTGTGTAATCTGTTGCAGGAATGGAAGTGGTGATTTTGTTTAATGGATTTTTTTTATCTATAATTACTTTACATAAAACAGGCTTTATTGTCGATATTTTAGACAATATCGTTTTGAGTTTCTTTGCTAAAATATAACCATTACTATCTATTCCTGCCAAAACAACTTCCTCTTCATTAACATTGCTTTCATAAATTTGATAAGCAATTCTTTTAATTTTATGATTAATTTCTTCGTGCGTTAGAATGCTGTTTTTTTTGCTAACCATTATATAGAGTTGTTTTTTCAAAGATAAATGAGATTATTTAAATGTAATAATTTTAATCTTCATTTTCTTCATTATAATCTTCAATATCTCTTCTGTCCTTTTTAGTAGGTCTTCCAGTTCCTCGCTTTCTATAATACTCTTTAGAATATTTTAAAAGTTCTTGTGCTTCAAAAGCTTCTTTAGGTGTTATATCTGTTCGGTAAATGTCCACCAATTTTGCGCCAACTCTATTTGGAGGTATATCATTAACTTTTAATTTGTAGTTGATTTGGTTTTTGCGTACTTCAACAATATCCGTAGCATAAACATCTCTACTTGGTTTTGCAGCATCACCATTAATTTTAATGTGCCCTTTTTTACAAGCCGTTGTTGCTATATTTCTTGTTTTGAAATACCTTACACACCACAAAAATTTATCTATTCGCATTCCATTTATTATAAAAAACTACGTTAATGTTCTTGTGCAAAATTAGTTTAAAATTGTATCTTGCAGGCAAAAAAAAAAGTAATATTGAAACAACCTTATTTTTTTGTTTTCCAATAAACAAAAAAAAGAGGTTTTGCATTTGCAACAAGAAAAATAAAAAGCACAAAATGAAATTAAGAAAATTTGCATTAATTGTATTCTCATTAATAATTGTAATAGCATCT
>Ga0209344_10002029_pt1 | contig 23700 bp, 22 predicted proteins | sample Cruoilmetagenom6_FD_187293 | JGI IMG/M metagenome (GOLD analysis project Ga0209344, IMG submission 187293) | Oil polluted marine microbial communities from Coal Oil Point, Santa Barbara, California, USA - Santa Barbara Oil Seep Sample 6 (SPAdes)... | ecosystem: Environmental > Aquatic > Marine... | reverse complement strand
GGCTGCATCAGGCTTTCGCCCATTGTGCAAGATTCCCCACTGCTGCCTCCCGTAGGAGTCTGGGCCGTGTCTCAGTCCCAGTGTGGCTGATCATCCTCTCAGACCAGCTATAGATCGTCGCCTTGGTAGGCCATTACCCTACCAACTAGCTAATCTAACGCGGGCCGATCTTTCACCGATAAATCTTTCCCCCGGAGGGCGTATACGGTATTACCACTCGTTTCCAAGAGCTATTCCGTAGTGAAAGGTACGTTCCCACGCGTTACTCACCCGTCTGCCACTATATCGTTCGACTTGCATGTGTTAAGCCTGCCGCCAGCGTTCGTTCTGAGCCAGAATCAAACTCTCAAGTTGAGTGTTGATCTGACGATCCGTCCTTTGGAATAAGGACGGCAACTGTTGCTATATAAGCATCAAGTAATTGCGTTCTTTGACGAGAAACCCTTAGTCACAAAGACCAGGTCGAAACCTGATCGATGGAAAAAGAATTTTCTCAAGAAACGCATCCGTCGTGATCGTTTGGACATGGACCGAAATCCCTGTCCGCAAGCCGTCACGCCGCCTGCGTTTCTCTTCCTAATCTCTTACAATGTCAAACAGCTGGAACCGAAGTTCCGGTAGGCCATCCGGGGCGCTGCCCCTTCCGGAAGAGGCGGCTTATATGGGCCACCCAACTCCCCGTCAACACCCTTTTTTGCGTCTTCTGCAGTCTGCGTGTTTGACCACGTTTTCTACTGAATTTTGGCACAAATGAAATTGTCGACCGTTGTGACGGCCTGCAAAATCAGGCATTTCGAAGAACCGCATATATAGCCGCTGTTCGGGTGAAATATCAAGAACTATTTCACTTAATTAGCAGCCCGTCTGCGGGGCCCGCTTTGGAAACCGTTAGGTCTCTGCAGCGGAGGCCGGGGAATACCCCCCTCATGCCGAAGCCGCAACCCCTTAAAACAGGGTTTCCGCAGAAAACGACACTTTTGTTGCAATCAGCCTAGTATTGCGCCGACAGATACGACTTCATCGCCTCTGCTTCGGCTTCCGTTTCGGCGATTTTCCATTTCACCAGGTCGCCGATCGAGACAAATCCGATCAGCTTTTCATTGCGCAGGACCGGCAAGTGGCGAATGCGCCGGTCGGTCATCAATTGCATGGCGTGATCAATCCGCATCACTGAGGGCACCGTGACGACATCGCGGGTCATTGCATCGCCCACCTTCATCTCCAGCGCGGCCTGCCCGAGCCGGGCAACCTGGCGCACGATATCGCGCTCGGAGAGGACGCCGATAATCGACTCGCCGGAATCCAGCGCGACAACCGCCCCGATTCGGCGCAAATCCAGCACCTTGGCGGCGGCAGCCAACGTATCATCCGCTCCCACGGAGATGACTTCGCGCCCCTTGTCGTTCAGAATCTGGTCAATCGTCATGTAACATCCTCCAAGCCTCAATCGGTGTGTCCGATTTCTATATGCTGTCAGGATAACATATCCGGCGCGCCGAATCGATCAGGAACGCAAATCAGGCCGCGACGCCCTCCCGGCGCCACATGAGCAAGCGGAACGCGAGGGCACCGGCAACGTATCCGCCGACATGCGCCTGCCAGGCGATTCCCGCACCCAGCATCTCCGGCCCGATGGCGGCGAGGACCAGGTTGGCGACCAGGAACACGACGGATCCGCCGATGAAGGGGCGCGACGCAAGCCGCGGCGCGGCGCCCTGCTGGGCCATCAGGACGATCGCGATCAGGCCCGACACGCCCCCGGACGCCCCGATCGCCGGCTGCCCGACCGGGTAGTTTGCCGCCAGGTGCGCCAGCGACCCGCCAGCCACGCTGATGAAGAACAGGAAGAGGAACAGTTCGCCGCTCCGGTTGCATCCACGGCCACGGGTCCGTTCGAGGTATTCGTAAACCGGTTTGCCGACGCCGAGCAGCATGGCCGTGTTCAGGCCGACATGGACCCAGTCGCCATGCACGAACGCCATCGTGAAGACCGGCGCGATGGCCGAGAAGGCATTTGAATAGGGCTCGGCCGCTCCAGGCGGCAGGCTCGCGCCCAGCCAGCCCCAGAACCGCTCGGGAATCAGCGCCACGTTCCACAGGAGCGCGTCCTCCAGTCCGGCGCTGAGCAACACCCGCCCCCCATGTGCAGCCAGCAGGACCAGCGCTAGGGCCGTCACCCAGGGCGGCGCATTGATGATGGGCGGACGTCGGGAATTGCGGGCCATGCAGCCTCCTGGGGGAATCACACTTTTCTCTATATAGACACGGCCGCGCCTAATGGCAGGTTATGCCTGGGCCGGACCGGCGATTTCGCTCGCGGAATGCAAAAAGCCCCGCCGCAAGCGACGGGGCTTTCCACACTGTGATCGCTATGTCGGTCTAGAACGCCTTGCGAACCGTTACGCCATAGGTCTTGGGCTGGCTCGGATAGCCGCTGATCGATCCGCTTTGCGCCGTGGTCGGGAACGCCACCGTGACATACTCGTCGTCAAAGATGTTGCGTCCCCAGAAAGTCACGCCCAGCCCGCCTTCGGTCGTGAAACCGGCCGACGCGTTCCAGGTGTTGATTTCGTGCTGATCGTTGATCAGCGCCTGATAGGCCGGATCATCGAAATAATCCGTCGGGCTCTCATACTGCCAGTCTGCCCGCACAAAGGCGGCAAGCGACTTGACGTCGAACGTGTAGGTCGCCGACGTCGATGTCGCCGTTTCCGGGATATCGTAAGGCTTCGTGCCGGAGAGATCGAGTTCGTTCGATGCCGACAGCGGCAGGTTCGGATCGATCTTGATGCCTGAACGTACGAAGTTATCATACACAGGATCCTGGAATGTACCCGCGAACGTGAGCACCAAATTGTTGGTCACGTTCCAGGTTGCGTCCATTTCCAGGCCGCGCGTCGACTGCTTGCCGGCATTGGTCAGGTTGAAGCCTGTGCCCGAGAACGTGTTCGACTGGAACCCTTTGATGCTCTGATCGAACAGGGCAATGTTCAGTGCGAACGAATCATAGGCCAGCTTTGCACCGACTTCGTACACGGTCGCGTCTTCCGGACCGGCAAACCGCGTACCGATCGTCAGATTGTTCACGGCAAGCCCCGCATCGCGGATAGGCGAGGAACCCGGGCTGGTGACAGGAGACCCTGGCGTGAAGTCGCTCGAGAACGGGCGGCTGTCGCGCGACAGGTTCCAGGACGTTGCCTTGAAGCCCGTGCCAACCGAACCGTAGAAGTTCAGGTTGTCGGTCGCATCATAGGCCAGCCGGAACGTGTAGGTCAGCTGGTCGTCCTTCGATTGGCCATCTTCCACGCTATTCGGGAAGCCCAGGAAGGGCGGCAGGAACTGCAATGGCTGGAGACCGAGCAGCGTGTTCTGCGCCGGATCCTGTACAGCGGCCTGAATGGCGGCAAAGGCCAGCGGGTTGGCACCGGCAAAGGCAGCGACCTGCGCCGGATCGGTCGCGTCGACACTATAGCCCGCCAGCGTCTGCGCGAAGCCGATGGCGACAAGATCGAGGCCAGAGAACGCATCCGTGCTCACGATGTTGCCGTAGGCGTCCTTCTCGTCCTCGGTATAGTTGAGGCCGAGGGTCGCCGTCAGACGGTCCGTGGCATGCCAGTCGACCGTGCCGAAGATCGACCAGGCCGTGTTGTCCTGACCGAACTCGTCGGTGAGGCCTTGGCCCGCCTGCCCGAAGACAAGCCCGACCGGCAGGCCAAGCGCGCCTTCGACCAGGTCCAGCGCACCGCCGGACAGGACGTCAGCATAGCCGCGGAAGTCCACGCCGTAGAACAGCTCGTTGTCGATCGCCACGGTTTCATCGAAATAGAAGCCGCCGACCATCCAGTCGACCGCGCCATCGCCGGTCGATGTGAGCCGGACTTCCTGCGTGAAAGTCTCGATATCGGTCGCATTATAATTCCGGCCGAGCAGGTCCGCGCTCGTGAAGTCGGAATCGGCATTCTGCTCAAGATCGGACTCGCGATAGGCTGTGATCGATGTGAGCGTCATGTTGCCCAAGTCGAAATCGCCCTGCAGGGACAGGCCGCCATTGTCGATATTGTTGGTCGAGCCGATATTGTACGCCACTTTGTATGACGTTGGATCCTCAGGCACGACCTGGCCGCCCAGCAAGTTGACGATAGCGCCTGTCGGGCCGTTGACCACATTTGCAGCGGCGCAGCACAGTTCGTCAATCGTGTCATAGTCGCCAATCAGGCGGAACGACATATTTTCGGTTGGTTCGAACAACAGCTCACCGCGTAGGCCATAGCGGTTGCGCTCATTGGTGTCCTGCCCGGTGCCGATGTCGTCGACATAGCCGTCGCGCGTATTGTAGCTGCCACCCAAGCTGAACGCGAGCGTGTCGCTGATCGGTCCGGTGACATAGCCCTTGGCACGATAGCCATTATAATTGCTGACCGTGCCTTCGACATTGCCGCCGAGTTCGAAGGACGGCTTCTTGGTGACCACAGAAATGACACCGGCCGAGGCATTCTTGCCGAACAGGGTCGACTGGGGGCCGCGCAGCACTTCGACGCGCTCGATGTTCGGCAGGTCCGAGATCTGCGATGCCGACCGCGAACGGTACACGCCATCGATGAACACGCCGACCGAAGGCTCGATGCCCGCATTGTTGGCGCCGTTGCCGAAGCCACGGATCACGAAGTTCGTGTTGGACGACGACTGGAGCTGGCCGACGCTGAGCGATGGCACGAGCGACTGGAGATCGTTGAGGTCGAGAATCTGGGCTTTCGCGATGACGCTTTCATCAACCACCGAAACGGCGACCGGAACGTCCTGGAGCGTTTGCTCCCGCTTCGTCGCCGTGATCGTCACGGTCTGCAGCGTACGCGGTGATTCGTCCTCTGCTTCCTGCGCGATGGCGGGCATCGCGGCGCTCGCGATGGCCGCGAAGCCAACGCCAAGGGAAAGGACGGATTTCAGATTCGAACGCGCAGAGGCGCGTATAGGTGTCTTGGACACTCGGTATTCTCCCTGGGATTTTATCGTCAAGTTTGAGAGGATGCCGCGAGATTCGCGGCAGCGGATAGGTAACGGTATGCGCAGGACTAACGGAGACGTAATTCTACGCAAGACCTCCACGGCAAAATTACCGCCCTGACGTTGGGTCCGCATCAGAGCGCAGCTGTCAGGTGTCCTGGCGTCCACCCGGGGGGGGCGATCACAGTGTTTCGACTTGGTACGATCTGGCACATCGCGGCGCCTGCCCGTGGCACCCGTGCCCGGCGCGCAATCCCTTTGACGCGAATTCCGCGCCTGCGATGCCTGCTTTTCCCCAGATACGTGACCCTGCATCTGGAATGGATATTGCGAATACCTGTGCCGGACGGTCCGGAGCGGACCAAATAATTACGGAGACAGCCTGTCATGCAAGACCGGTCTATACACCCAAACACCCGGATACTGATCGATGCGTGGCGCAGGATGAGCCGGGGACCGGATTCAAATGCGGTCGATGACCCGCGTGTCGCCGAACACCCGGACCTGATCACGCAATTGTTTGTCGTGCAGCACAGCAAGGACAATGGCTGGCGGTTCCGGACAGCAGGACAGGGCCTGTCGGACCTGCTTGGCCGCGACCTGACCCATCATGACTTCCTCGAACTCTGGAGCGGCCCCGACCGGTTCATGATGACCCATTTCATGGAAGCCATTCGCTATGACGGTGCCCCGGGAATTGTCCGCGGTCGCGGCGAAACCCTGGCCGGCCAACGTGTCGAAGTCGAGATCACCCTGATGCCACTGGTACGCCCGGGCGGCCAGACCGACACGCCCCGCCTGCTCGGCCTCTACCAGACGCTCGGCGGTGAACCCATGCTCAAGGGGCGCCCGATCTGGCGCCACCGCATCTCGATGCTGGTACCGCCCGATACCCGGACCGAAGGACCGCAATTGCGCCTTGTCGCCTCCAACGCCTGACCTCAGGCGGGCGTGAGGAATTCCTCACGCGCCAGAGCGGGCTTTCCGAGCATCATGTCGGCCGCTTTTTCGGCAACCATGATGGTCGGCGCGTTCGTGTTCCCGCCGACAAGAGTCGGCATCACCGACGCATCGACGACACGCAACCCGTCCACGCCGCGTACACGCAGCTCGCCGTCGACAGGGCTCGCATCGCTGGCCCCCATCGCAACCGTGCCGACAGGGTGATAGATCGTCTCCCCCATCCGGCGGATGAAGGCGTCGATATCCTCGTCGGTCACGACGCTCGCCCCCGGCATGATTTCCGAACCGCGCAGCGCGTTCAAGGCCGACTGGCCACATACGTCCCGCACCATTTTCACCGCCTCGCGCATCGCCCGGCGGTCTTCCTCTGCCGCCAGGTAGTTCGGGTCGATGGCCGGATGCGCGAACGGGTCGGCCGATGCGAGGGAAACCGTGCCCCGGCTTTCGGGACGCAGCTGGCAGGCATGGACGGTAAACCCGTCCTTCTGGGGATCATGGTTGCCGTGGTCCATCATGATCGCGTTCACCAGGTGCAACTGGATGTCCGGCATCGACAGGCCTTCGCGCGAATTGATGAAGGCGCCCGCCTGCAGGAAATTGTCGGCGCCGGCGCCGGTCTGGTTGAAGAGGTATTGAAGGCCCACGCCGAGCTTCTTGATGCCCTTCTGCTGCGAATAGGCTGACACGGGCTGGGTCATCTCGTGGATCACGGTCACATCGAGATGGTCCTGCAGGTTCTGGCCGATGCCGGGCGACTTCACCTTCGCCTTGATTCCGAACCGGTCGAGATGTTCCGGATTGCCGATCCCCGACAGCATCAGGATTTGCGGCGACTGGACGGCCCCGGCACATACAACGACTTCCTTGTCGGCACGGATCACCTGGGTCAGCGCGCCCTTGCCTTCGACGACTTCAACGCCTGTCGCGCGCCCGTTTTCGATCAGTACGCGCGTCACCAGGCCGGTCGAGATGACCGTCAGGTTCGGCCTGACACCCTCGATCGGGCGCAGGTAGCCATACGAGGCGCTCCAGCGTTCGCCCTTGTGGATGGTGCGCTGGTAACGGCCGAAGCCTTCCTGCTGGGCGCCGTTGAAATCGTCGGTCAGCTTGAACCCTGCCTGTTTGCCGGCCTCGACAAAGGCCCGGTAGATCGGGCTCGACATCGGGCTTTCCGACACACGCAGCGGGCCAGCGCCGCCATGGAACGCGCTGTCGCCCGATTCATGCGCTTCCGACCGTTTGAAATAAGGCAAGACGTCGGCATAGCTCCAGCCCGTCAGGCCCATCTGGGACCACTGGTCGTAGTCGCCCGCGTGGCCGCGGATATAGACCATGCCATTGATCGAGGACGATCCGCCCCAGCCCTTGCCACGGGGCCAGTAAAGCTTGCGCCCGTTCATGTGTTTCTGGGCTTCGGTATAGAAGCCCCAATTATGGTCATTGGCCTGCTTGATCAGGCTGCCGACACCGGCCGGCATGCGGATCATCAGCGAATTGTCTTTCTTGCCGGCCTCGATCAGGCACACTTTGATGGCAGGATCAGCCGACAGGCGATTCGCCAGCGTGCATCCGGCACTGCCAGCGCCAACAATGACATAATCATAAGTTTCCATGGAATGTGGCTCCGCCCCGATTGGATAATGAATGGCACGCCCGGAACCCGCGTTCCGGCCTGTCTCTGCAACACTTTGTGAACCTAAAACGTCTAAGTAAAGCGTTCACGGTGGGACAAGTTCGGTAATTTCGGACTTTCGGGAGCAGCAAATGACCGTTCCGCACGGCTCAGCGGTCAGCACCAGTCCGCTGATAAATCCAGACAAGGACCGGCGCCTCTACAAGCGCGTCGCCCTGAGTCTTGTCGGGCGTGTCCTCGATGAAGACGGCTCCGATCACGAGATGACAACAATCGACATATCCTGCTCCGGAGCGATGATCCGGTCGGACTTCCGTCCGGCGGCCGGTGCACAGGTGGTTTGCTACTTCAACGAACTCGGCCGCGTCACGGCGACGGTCATCCGCGCAACCCCGACCGGCTTTGCCGCCCATTTCCGGATCGTGCAGCACAAGCGCGAAAAGCTGGCCGACCGCCTGACGTGGCTTCTCAACAAGGACAGGCTCGATCTCACCGATGACCGCAGCGGGGCCAGGGCCTCCGGTGGCGGTCCTGCCCTTCTGACACTTGATGACGGATGCGAGATCAAGTGCCGCGTTCTCGACATTTCACTCACCGGCGCCAGTTTCGAGGCTGAACGCGCGACACCCATGGTGGGTGACATGGTCTTTGCCGGCAATGTGCACGGCGAAGTCGTCCGCGTAACCGGCAAGGTTTTCGCGATTCGCTACCTGCGCCAGTAAGCCGGTCAGTCGATACGCTTCGCGCCGTCGCGGTGCTTCTTCCAGTTCTCGACATAATGCAGCGCTGACATTTTCAGCATCTGCACCTGCGGTTCCGACAGCGTCTTTACTACTTTGCCCGGCGACCCCAGCACCAGCGAATTGTCAGGAATCTCCTTGCCCTCCGGGATCAGCGTATGCGCCCCGATGATGCAATTCTTCCCGATCTTCGCATTGTTGAGGATCGTCGAACCGATGCCGATCAGCGTTTCGTCTCCGATCGTGCAGCCATGCAGCATCACCATATGGCCCACCGTCACGTCCCGGCCGATGGTCAGCGGCACGCCGACATCTGTGTGCAGCACGCTGCCATCCTGGATATTGGTGTTCTCGCCAATCGTGATCGGGTCATTGTCGCCGCGCAGGACGACGCCATACCAGACAGAGGCGTTCTCCTTCAGGATCACGTTGCCCATAACTTGGGCATTTTCGGCCACCCAGTAGTTTCCGCTCGCCGGAAGCTGGGGTCGGGCCTCTCCGATCTGGTAGATTGCCATGATGATTCGTCCTCTCATTTCGCCTGCGGAATATCGCTTAAAGGGTTTGATAACCCTGCTAGAGTCTAATCAACAACAGATTCGGACGTGGAGACGGTCATATACAGACCCAGTCGCACCTCGCCGCCGGGACCGATTGTTTCCGGACTGGCCACGCCGCCCACAGGGCGGTCAGCCCTTCTTCCCCCGTTTTTCGCCAAGCCGTCCGCAATTCTGCTGACGGCTTTTTTTCTGCCTGGAACCAAGGAGTCCTCCCATGGGTAAACGCAACGCCGCCAAGCGAATGAAGACAGCATCAGAGGTGAAAGCCACTGCCTGGATTCAGGATGCCGGTCGCGGCCAGCCGCCCCTTCTCCACGCCATAGACGGCGGCCGCAGCTGGCATCCCGACGATGCCGACACGCGCAGGCGAAAGCCCAACGCGGCCGAGCCCGACCGCACCCAGCGCTACCAGAAAACCGTCAAGCCCCGCTCCGAAAACCAGGCCCAGCTGATAAAGGCCATGGACACCCATGCCCTCGTCGCGGCGCTCGGTCCCGCCGGCACCGGCAAGACCTATCTCGCCGTCTGCAAGGCGGTCGAGGCCCTGCAAAAGGGCAAGGTCGCCCGTATCATCCTGTCGCGCCCCGCTGTCGAGGCCGGCGAGCAGATCGGCTTCCTGCCCGGCGCCATGGAAGACAAGCTCGCGCCCTATTTGCGCCCTCTCTACGACGCCCTGTCCGACCGGCTCTCCCCGGCCCAGCTGAAACACATGCTGTCGGAAGGCGTGATCGAGATCGCCCCCATCGGCTTCATGCGCGGGCGCACGCTCAACAATGCCTTCATCGTCGTCGATGAGGCACAGAACTGCACCTATACGCAGATCAAGATGCTGCTCACCCGACTCGGCTGGCACTCGACCATGGTGATCACCGGCGACCCGGCCCAAACCGACCTGCTGCCGGAATTCTCCGGCCTCGCCAATGCCGCCGAACGGCTCGACAAACTGGCCGGCGCCGCCGTCATCCGCCTCGAAGGCGCCGACGTGGTGCGCCACCCCCTCGTGCAGGAAATGCTCGACGTCCTCTAGAGACGAACCTGTCCCCCACCCAGCCCGTCCGGGAAACCGGGCGGGTTTTTCGTGCGCCGCGACCGGCCGCTCACCAGATTGTTATTCACAATCTGCCCCGCGCGCCTACATGTAGGGCCAACGCGCAATGCTGCCGCTGGAGGATTATACATGAGCGACCCGACCTACACGCCGCCGAAAGTCTGGACATGGGACAAGGAAAGCGGGGGCCGGTTCGCCAGTATCAACCGCCCGATCGCCGGCCCGACCCATGACAAGGAGCTGCCCGTCGGCAAGCATCCGTTCCAGCTCTACTCCCTCGGCACGCCGAACGGCGTGAAGGTCACGATCATGTTCGAGGAACTGCTCGCCGCCGGCCATAAAGGCGCCGAATACGATGCCTGGCTGATCAATATCGGCGAGGGCGACCAATTCAGCTCGGGCTTTGTCGCCGTCAACCCGAATTCCAAGATCCCGGCCTTGATGGATCACAGCACGCCCCCGCCGACGCGCCTGTTCGAATCCGGCGCCATGCTGATCTATCTTGCTGAAAAGTTCGGCGCCTTCCTGCCGACCGATCCGGCCAAGCGCGCCGAAACGCTCAGCTGGCTGATGTGGCAAATGGGGGCCGCGCCCTTCCTCGGCGGCGGCTTCGGCCACTTCTACGCCTACGCGCCGGAGAAATACGAATACCCGATCAACCGCTATGCCATGGAAGTGAAGCGCCAGCTCGACGTGCTGGACCGTCAGCTCAAGGACAATGAATATATTGTCGGGGCCGACTACACGATTGCCGACATGGCGATCTGGCCCTGGTATGGCGCGCTGGTCACCGGCGCTGTCTATGACGCAGGCGAATTCCTGCAGGTGCACGAATACACCAATGTCATCCGCTGGATGAAACAGGTCGGCGCCCGCCCCGCCGTCGAGCGTGGCAAGATGGTCAACCGCACTTTCGGCAAGCCGGAATCGCAATTGCGTGAACGCCATGATGCCAGCGACTTCGACACGAAGACGCAGGACAAGCTCGAAGCCCAGGCATAGTGTCAACAGCCCCCACCCCACTGGGAGACACCTCGGGGCGGGGGCTGGCCGTTTGCGCCCTTTCTAGCGCGCGTCGGCGTCGCGTTGCCCGGCTCCCGGCCGTTCAACGCTGACAATCCGCAGCAGGCGTTGCTGCCCGTCATGATACCGGCACATGATCGCGTCACCGGCCGAAAGGCCGATCAGCGATGCGCCTACCGGGGTGGCAATCGAAATACGGCCGAGCGAAATGTCCGCCTGGTGCGGATAGACCAGCTGCACCTTGCTTTGCGCGCCGCTGCGCTCGTCGATGAATTCGACATGCGCATTCATCGTGATCACGCCGTCCGGCAGCTCTGCGAGGTCGTGCACCTGCGCCCGGTCCAGCTCGCCCAGAAGCAGGCCCGACACTTCAGGGTGCTTGTGGCCCAGCGCATAAGCGAGCGCATTCAGCGCGTCATACTCGCTGTCGATAAGGTGCACCGGTGGGTTTATGTACGCACCCGGCATATTCATGGCGGTCATGTCGTGTCCAATCTGAAACATGGTTTGAAAATATCTGCCAGCCGGACGCAGCACCGGGGGGGATGTCTTGTCCGGCTGGCAGTGACCGTGAAAAATCAGCGCTGCGAACGGCGCGCCATCATGTCCTTCACGGCCATTCGTTTGGCCTTCAGCGCCCGCAGCAATTGCTCGTTGGGCTGGGCGCGGCGGTTCTCGTCCGAAATTTCGGATTCAATCGCATTGCAGCGGCGGCGAAGTTCATGCAGCAGGCGCCCGCGATGCGAGATGATGCGGTGATTCATGATCAGCCCCTCCGCCTCCACGCGCGCCGGTGCACCACCGTGACAGAGGGGGTATAAACCGGAATATCTGACAAAATGTACATCAATAGGCCTCCTGTCTGGTGGGTGCTGAACCGTGTGCTGCCTCTTGAATTGGGCTGTGTCTCGCGATAGTTCCAATCGAAATATGTTCTGGTTTTGATAGTTGGAGACTATGGGATGAGGCCCACCCTGCGTCAGATGGAATATCTCGTTGCCATTGCCGACACCGGCAAGTTCGGCGACGCGGCCAAACGCGCCAATGTCAGCCAACCGAGCCTGTCCGCACAGATCGCCGACATGGAGGCGGAGCTTGACGTCCTGCTCGTCGAGCGCGGCCGGCACGGCGCCCTGCTCACGCCTATCGGCGCGGAAATCGTCCGGCGCGCCCGCCTCATCCTGCAGGAGGTCGAAGACCTGAAAACGGCGGCCCAGCGCAACACGGATGGCCTGTCCGGGCGGATGCGCGTCGGCGTCCTGCCCACCATCGGCCCCTACCTCCTGCCCAATGCGACGCGCCAGCTTCACGCCCGGTTTCCGGACCTGCGCTTCAATGTCCGCGAGGAGCGCACGATCGACCTCGATGCCCATCTCGCCGATGGCGTGTTCGACTTCATCATTTCCGCCGCCGATGCCCATGATGGCGTGGCGACCGCGCCCCTGTTCGCGGAAAGCCTCTGGATCTGCACCGCCTCCGACGACCCGCTGGCGCGTGCGACGGGCCCTGTCCGGCTGGCCGACCTGAAGGGCCGCACCCTGCTCAGCCTCGGCCACTGGCACCGCCTGAACCAGATGATCCAGTCCATCGCCAAGGGCGCCAGGGCCCATGTCAGTGCCGAATATGACGGCTCCAGCCTCGATTCGGCGCGCCAGATGGCCGAGATGGGGGCTGGCGTCGCCGTCCTGCCCAGCCTCTATGCCCTGACAGAACGCCGCCGCGATCCCGGCCTGATGATCCGCCGCATCGACCACCCCTCGGCCCGGCGCAAGATCGCGCTCGTATGGCGCCGCACATCCAATATTGCCGACCGCATGACCATCCTGACAGATGTCTTCCGGGATGCCGCTGAAGACATTCTCCGCCTGGAAACGGAAGCCGACAGGGTTTCCGCCAGGTGATCCTGCCGCTAAGGCAGACACCACACCCCATCAAAGCAAGGGCCGCCATGTCCCCCGACCTTATCCTCACCCTGTTCGACCGCATCGGCGTGTTCGTCTTCGCCATTTCCGGCGGCATCGTCGCCGTGCGCAAGCACATGGACCTGTTCGGCGTCATCGTGCTGGCCTTCCTGCCGGCCATTGGCGGCGGCACGCTGCGCGACCTGATCCTCGACCAGCCCATCTTCTGGCTGTCAGACACGCCGACCCTGCTGCTCGCACTGGCGGGCGGACTGACCGCCTATGTCTTTCACCGCTTCCTGGAAAACTTCCGCCCCCTGCGCTGGGCCGATGCGTTCGGCATGTCGCTGTTCGCGGTCACCGGCGCGGCCAAGGCGATGAACCTCGATCACGGGCTCGCTGTCGTCCTGATCATCGGCACGCTCACCGCCAGTGCCGGCGGCCTGATGCGCGACGTGGTGGCCAATGAGGAACCGCTACTCCTGAAGAAGGACATCTACGCCACCGCCGCCCTGCTCGGCGCGGGCGTCTATTTCGGCCTCGCCACCTGGGGCCTGCCCGAATCCAGCGCCTTCCTCGGCGGCCTCGCGGCGGCCTTCACCCTCCGCGCACTGGCCATCATCTTCCAGCTGTCCCTGCCGAAATCGCCGTTTTGAGGGCGGCGTTCTTCTCCCCTCTCCCTCGGGAGAGGGGCCGGGGGTGAGGGGAAACCCAACTCGCCACCCAACCAACAGTCCGCCAAGATGCCCCAATCCCCAGACATCCTCCGCGTGGCAAGCTTCTAGAAACCAGCGCGCTCATGGCTATCCCGTTCGCCCCCGGCAAGCCAGCGGCAAGCCAGCGGCAATGCTCATCATTCGAGAGAGTAAAAGCTAGCAGTATGGTTAGCACCATATTTTTCTGCTATGCTTCACCGATTGGCTTCTGTGTTTGAGCTGTTTGGCGAAACAATAGTAAAATTGTCGAATTTGTCACAACAAGGTCAATTCCCTGTTCTGGCCAGCACCACACTCTTAAGCGCAGTTCGAACGCGTTCCTGACATCAACTAAGCCGCGCGGGTTGTTCACAATATCAGGAATGGCGGATTATACGCCTGCTAGAGAAAGGAAGAATCGATGAGCAAAGAATCTAACAAAGAAATCGAACCGCCGAGAGAAAGAATGCGAACCTATAACGTGCGGTGCATTCACCCGGGCAACGAGCCAGATTGGCATTTTGGGACTGCAGGCATTGGGGGGCACAGTGTGTGTGTTAAAAAGTGGAATGAACACACCTTCAAGAACCAGCACATTAGTCACTCGCCAGAATTTTGGGATGACCCTGTTTAGGCATAACCATTTTTCTTTCCGGTCGCATGACCCTGAGGCGCTAAGATAACTTTTCAGCACCACGTTCATGCTAAGTACCTTCACCACAAGCCGTCTTGCCTGCGGCGTTCATGCCACCTTATTCCGGGAATACAGCAGCATGAATGTCGCCGTGTGAAATCCGACTAGCTAATTATTCGGCGGAGAGCCCCCCATGGGACTGACGCTTGTATCTATACGGATTCAAGTCAACGGTCAGCAAGGTGAGTCTTCATGGCCGGCACAAACAATGAGCTTAGCTTTCTCCCTCTGGAGATGAGCCGGGGTTGAAGGCAACATCCTCTCAACCAAGCCTGCGAACATCAGCGAACTCACGCGGCAAAACAAAAACTTATCCCCCCTTCCGCGCTGGCCGTACAATATCGCACATGCAATTCACGCCGCAGCTCCTCCTTGATCGGATTACTGCCAACTGGCCGCGCACGGTGAAGCTCGCCTCATGGGTGCGGCGGCTGGCAATGGGGCCCTGACGCCGGTACGAGCGCGCCTCGGATCAAGGCACGACACAGCCGCCATCCGGGCGCCTGTACGGAGGCGCGCCAGATACGTTTTCAAGCGCCTGTCTCTGATTCCTTGAATGGGCTACTCGACCAGGATCCCGATCCGCCGCCAACCCCGATGACCGTCGATTTTGAAGCGGCTTCAAGATGCCCGAGCAAATTGCTGCTCGAGTCAAAAAACAACAGGCCCGTATATGCGGCTGCCGCATTGAACTCGAAACTTACGGTATTTTTCACCAACGCGGCCACGTCACTGGTGTAGACGTGTCCATTTATCGACCCTCCGCCCGGGACTGAAACTCCACCCGCGTTGCCACTGAAAAAAGGCCCTTGGGGCCCCAGTCCGGGCACAGGATTTCCGTTCAGGCCGAAATGGACATAGAAGATAAAGCTGACGACTCCGCCCGAACAGGGGAAACCATTGGTTTCGGTCTCCAATGAGTGAACGGCTGCGGCGATCTTTTCGTCATCCAGAATGCCAGCCATCCTTTCTGCGAAACTCTTTGCGATTGCGCCGCCAAACTCGCCCGGTCCTTCGGACATGGCCATCCCCCCTTTTTTTGAAACACGTCTTGTCGAAAAAGCGTATCGCATTCAACAAAAAAGGGAAATCTTTTCTACCTGACATGCGCAATGGCTTTGAACCTCCGTCCCTCAGGAAAGGAGATTAAGGCAAGTAGGCGCCCGCCAACCACCCCGACGAAAACCTGTCGTGACGTCCCCGCAAAACAAAAACTTATCCTCCCCCTTCCGCGCTGGCCGTATAATGCCGCGCATGCAATTCACGCCTCAACTCCTCCTTGACCTGATCGCGACCAACTGGCCGCGCGCGGCGAAGCTCGCCTGGTGGGCGCGGCAGCTGGTGAAGGAGCCGCAAGCGGAAACCATCGCCCGGCATGTCCATGCGGAAGTGCTGCGCATCCTGCGCCCGGCGGAATCCATGGTGCGGCGCATGCTGCTGATCCTCGCGCTGAAAGCGCCGATCACCCCCATAGCACCCGCCAAAGCCGGGGCCTCAGGCCACCCGGCCCCCACCCCTGCCACACCCTCACCCCCACCTGACCGGCCCCGCACCCCCGCCGCCTTCCCCCTCACCGAACCCCTCACGATCCGCTTGGCCCCACAGGGCCTGCCCTATGTAAAGTTCGGCCCGCGCATCCACGTGTTCGGCTCCGGCATGGCCTGGCGGCCCCTGCCCCCGGACACGTGTCTTGCGCCCTTGCCCACCGCGCCGCTGCTGGCCCGGCTCAGCCGCCTCGATGCGGTGCTGGCCGACCCGGACGCCCATGCCGCCCGTCTCGCCCGCTGGATCGCCCGCAATCGCGGCGCACACGCGGCGGGCCGCATCGCTCGCCTCGGTCCGATCCGCCCACGCAGCCTGATGCCCGGGCGGGCCAGCCGCCCGCTCGGCAGGCTGACGCACTCGGCCATCACCTATGTCTGCTGGGGCGCCGAGGCGGCGATGGATGGCGCGTGGGATACGGGCTAGGCCATGGCCCATCGCCCGAATCTCCACACTCCGTGCTCCCGGCGCAGGCCAGGACCTCGCGCCATTGCGCCTGATTGTAACACTGGAGCGCTCATCCTGAGCGAAGTCGAAGGACGGGCGCGGGCGGCACGAGGCTCGTCCTTCGACTTCGCTCAGGATGAGCCCCTCGCAAGGACTTGCCCCAACCCTTGCCCCTGCCCGTTCCCCTGATACTGTCGCGCCAACACCAGATTGCTGAGGGTTGATATGATGCGTGGATTGCTGCTGGCACTGTGCCTGGCACTCGTTGCCGTTCCGGGATTTGCCGACGAAAAGGCCGACAAGGCCGAGGCACAAAAGGAAAAGCCCGATATTCCCGAGGCCCGGAGTTTCGCCTCCGATCATTCCCTCAAGATGAACGGCCAGACCATCAAGTACAAGACCGTCGCCAGCGAGACCTATTTGCGCGATGCGAAAGACGAGCCGACCGCCTCGATTTTCTCGGTCGCCTATATCCGCGACGGCGTCTCCGATGCCCGCCAGCGGCCGGTCACTTTCGTGTTCAATGGCGGCCCGGGCTCGGCCTCGCTTTGGCTGCACATGGGTGCCTTCGGCCCGAAACAGGTGATCACCCCGTCCGATGCCAGCGGCGTCGGCGCCCCGCCCTACACGATCCGCGACAACCAGAACTCCCTGCTCGACGTGACGGACATGGTCTTCATCGATCCGGTCGGCACCGGCTATTCGCGCCCCCTCGGCGAGAATGACGGCAAGGAATTCTACGGCGTCAACGAGGACGCTGACAGCATCGCCGAATTCATCCGTATCTGGATCACCGAGAATGGCCGCTGGAACAGCCCGAAATACCTCGCTGGCGAAAGCTATGGCACCACCCGCGCCGCCGCCCTCACCGAGAAGCTGCAAGGCGGCTGGAACGGCATCGGCCTCAATGGCGTGGTCCTGATTTCCGCCATTCTCGACTTCCAGAACGGGCGTTTCGCGCCGGGCAATGACTCCGCCCACCTCGCTTTCTTCCCGAGCGAAGCCGCCATCGCCTGGTATCATGGCAAGGCGGACAAGGCGAAGTGGAACAATGACTTCGCCGCCTTCGTCGAAGATGCCCGTAATTATGCGACCGAGACGCTGGCCCCGGCCCTGATCCGTGGTTCGACACTGGGTGATGCCGAGCAGGCTGAAATCGCCAATGAGATGAGCGCCTATCTCGGCGTCTCGGCCGAATGGATCCGTCAGGCAAAACTGCGCGTTGACCCAACCCGCTTCCGCAAGGAATTGCTGCGCCGGGAAGGCTATTCCGTCGGCCGGTTCGACGGGCGCTACAAGGGCGTCGACAGCGAAGGCACCGCCGACTCACCCGAGAACGATCCGTCAGGCTACGGCATGGACACCGCCTATGTCGCCGCCATCAATGACTACCTGACCCGCGAGCTGAAGATCGACTTCACCCGCCCCTACAAGGTGCTGACCGGCGAGCCCGGCTCGCAGTGGAACTGGAACATGGATGAAGGGGGCTGGCCCGCTTACGTCAACGTCACGCCCTGGCTCGGCAAGGGCATGCGCGAGAACCCGCAGCTGAAAGTGCTGCTGGCGTCGGGCTGGTATGACCTGGCAACGCCATTCTTCGGCGCCGAGATGGCCCTGTTCAAGAATGGTGTCGTGCTCGACCGGGTCCAGTTCGATTACTATGACGCCGGGCACATGATGTACCTGTCAGAGCCTGAGGGAGCAAAATTGTCGGACGACGTGCGCGCCTTCATCCGGGCTGGCCAGTAGGGGTCAGACCTTGCGGACGATGGCCGTGTTCATGCGCGCGCCCTCGACGATGACCGAATCGCCGGCATGGACCGGAACCATCGGGTCGGCGGCTTCCGCACCCCACACCGTGTCGCCGATGCGGATCTGGCCGTGGCCGCCGGAGAAATCGCCCGTCGCCTGGCCGCGCTGGCCGACCAGTCCGGCCATGCGTCTGTTCAGCGTCGGATGCTCGTCCACCGTGCCACGCAGGCCCGCGAACAATGTGCGCCCCGCCAAGACCAGAACCAGCGAGGCCGCGCCGAAGACAATCATCTGGCCCTGCCAGGTGGCATAGGCCTCGGGTCCGAAATAGGCGAAGGCGCCGGTCAGCCAGGCAGCAATCGCCAGCATCATCAGGTCGAACGTCCCGGTCATCAGCTCGATGCCGAACAGGACAAGGCCCAAAGCCAGCCAGTGCCAGACGGTAAGCTCGGTGAAAATCTGTTCCATGGTCCGGGTCTCCCGGTTGGGGGTAAGATGGAGGCCGGAGCCGGGCCGGAGCCCGGGCACCGGAGGCGGTTAGTATTCCGACCGCGTCGGCGGCACGGCGCCGCCTTGTGCCCGCGAAGCGAGCTGCGCTTCCTTCGCTGCACCGGTCAGTCCCTTGATGCCCTCGATCGCCCCGAGAATGCTCGAGAACTCGGCCGGGATGATGACCGTGCGCTGCTGCGGACTGGTCGCCAGCTTCTCGAACGCGGCGACATAGGCCTGGCCGAGGAAGTAGTTGATCGCGTTGACGTCGCCCTTGGCGATGGCCTCGCTGACCATGGCCGTAGCCTTGGCTTCGGCCTCGGCCTCGCGCTCGCGCGCCTCGGCATCGCGGAAAGCGGCTTCGCGGCGGCCTTCAGCTTCCAGGATCTTCGCCTGTTTCTGGCCTTCGGCCTTGAGGATGGCCGACTGCTTGTCGCCTTCGGCGGTCAGGATTTCCGCCCGCTTCAGGCGCTCGGCCTTCATCTGGCGGTTCATCGCTTCGGTAATGTCGGCCGGCGGGCTGAGATCGGCGATCTCGATCCGCGTGACCTTCACGCCCCAGGGATTGGTCGCCGCATCGATCACGTGCAGCAGGCGGGCGTTGATATCGTCGCGGTTCGACAGGACCTCATCAAGGTCCATCGAGCCCACCACGGTCCGGATATTGGTCAGCGACAGGTTCTGGATGGCATTGTGAAGATTGTTGACTTCATAAGCCGCCGAGACGGCATCGATCACCTGGATGAACACGATGGCATCGCACGACACCATGGCATTGTCCTTGGTGATGACTTCCTGCTGCGGCACGTCCAGCACAGTCTCCATCATGTTCATCTTGCGACCGATCTTCTGGACGATCGGCATGATGATATGCAGGCCCGGTGTCAGCGTCTTCGTGTACCGGCCAAAATTCTCGACCGTCCAGTTATAGCCCTGCGGCACCTGTTTGACGGTGGAAACGATCAGAATGAGGCCGACGACTGCGATCAGCACCGGCACGGTCATTAGAAAGTCCATCTTATCCCTCTCCTCTTCAATTCCTGTTCATGTGGGGAAGAGTTTGCCGATAATCAATAAGAAACAAACAAAACCGGCGCGCCCGGTTCCCCCGAACGCGCCGATAATGGCTTGATTTGTTTAACAGATACTACGCAGGCAGCGCTAAAGCTGGCCGAGCAGGTAATCCGCGCTGGAAACCTTGAATTCCGGTCCCTGCTCGACATTGAGCTCTGCGACGACGCCGTCTTTGACCAGCATCGAATAGCGCTGCGAGCGATTGCCCATGCCGAAGCCCGATGCATCCATTTCAAGGCCGAGCGCCGTGGCGAAGGCGCCATTGCCGTCGGCCAGCATGCGCACGTCCTGTTCGGCGCCGGCAGACTTGCCCCAGGCGCTCATGACGAACACATCGTTCACCGAAGTGCAGACGATTTCATCGACGCCCTTGGCCTTCATGTCACCGGCCTTGTCGACAAAGCCCGGCAGGTGGCGGGCCGAACAGGTCGGCGTGTACGCGCCGGGCACCGCAAACAGCGCGATCGTCTTGCCGCCGAAAACGTCAGCCGTCGTGCGCGGCTGAGGACCGTCGCCGGTCATTTCCATAAAAGTTGCTTCCGGAAGCTTGTCGCCCACCTTGATGCTCATCTGTCTCTCTCCTTGCAGGTTTAGCATTGGACATAAGACCGACCCACTGTCGCCGCAAGCCGGATCGCCCTTGCCAAAGTCCCGGCCATGCCTCAGCCTCATGCGAACGGAGACCCATGGCGCATGAATACAGACCTCACAGGCAGACTCCTGATCGCCCTGCCGGGCATCGGCGACTCGCGTTTTTCCCGGTCGGTCATCCTGCTCTGTGCCCACTCCCCGGACTTCGCTATGGGGATCGTGCTGAACAAGCCGATGGAGGGCATCCACCTGCCGGAACTGTTCGACCAGCTGGATGTCGAAACCGAACTCGGCGCGCCCGACACCCGTGTGCTCGACGGCGGCCCGGTCAGCACCGAGCGCGGCTTCGTCATTCACACCGACGACGTGATCAGCGAAGGCGCCACACTGGAGATCGATGGCGCACTCTGCATGACGGCGACCCGCGACATGTTGCTGATGATCGGCTCCAGCGCGGCCCCGCGGAAATCGGTCCTGGCGCTCGGCTATTCCGGCTGGGGCGCCGGGCAACTCGAGGAGGAGCTGGCGGCCAATGCCTGGCTCGTCGGCGATCCTGACGACAATATCGTGTTCGGCGACGATTATGACCTGAAATGGCGCCATGCCCTCGGCCGCATGGGTGTCGATTCGGGGCGCCTCCAGGTCGACGGCGGCTCCGCCTGATCAGGCGACAAGGAAGGCTGCGGCCGCTTTGGCATTCATCGGCCGGGCAAAGGCAAACCCCTGCACATGATCGAAGCCAAGGCCGCGCAGCTTCACCGCATCATCCTTGTTCTCGACCCCTTCCGCCGTACTCGTCATGCCAAGGCGGCTCGCCAGCAGCGTGATCGTTGTCAGGATCGTATCGATACGTTTCTGGCCCAGGCGGCAGGTCAGGCCATGGTCGATTTTCAGACTGTCTGCGGGCAGGTCAGCCAGCCAGGCAAAGGACGAATGCCCGGTGCCGAAATCATCGAGCACGAGACCGGCGCCTACGGCTTTGAGTGCCATGGCGCCAGCAAGCGCATTGCCAACATTGCGCAGCGCCGCCTGCTCGGTCAGTTCGATCCTGAGCGCCCCCGGCGGCAGTTTGTATCCATTCATCAACGCCTCGACCAAGGCAGGCATGGTTCCCCGGGCGAGGTCGCGCGCCGTCAGGTTCACGTGCATGAACACATCATCGCGGCCCGATTTTTCCCGCAGCATGGCCAGCGTCTCGGCGGACCGGATAAGCATGTTCGACGCGAGCGCCTCGTCCTCGTAACGGCTGGGGGGAGACGTGCCTTCCGCACCATCCCAACGGGCCAACGCTTCGAAACCCGCAATGCGACCGTCGCGCAGGGAAATGATCGGCTGGAAGACAGGCGACAGGTCCGGTCCCGGCTTCAGGTCGGACGGATCGATTTCCGGGAAGTCGTCACCAACCAGCAACATGCCGCGCGCCTCGGATTGCCCGACGAATGCCCCGACGAGGTGTACGTCGCGTCCATTCGACAGGCGCAAGGCGCAACGCACCGGCCCATTGCCGGTTCCGAAGACTTTGCCAAGACGTCCGCGGCTCAGGCCTTCCAGCATCTGCTCCAGCGCATCGATCGACCAGTCTCCCGACAGGTCGGAGAGGGTTGTCGCCTGAGGCGCCTCGATCAGCAGGCGCTGGGACGGCGCGTGCCAGTACCAGTTGCCATGAGGTTGCGTCGGATTGGATTTGGCCATCATCTTGAATCTAACCGTGTTTCGGCTGCCTGACGAGGCCGAAAAGAACATGGTCGCGCCGCTCACCCGCAATCTCGAGATAGGCGCGGGCATAGCCTTCTTCCTCGAAGCCAGCCGCTTCAAGAACTTTGCGCGACCGGTTGTTCTCGGCCAGCGTACCCGCCTCGATCCGCCAGAGACAGAGAGCCGCAAACGCCCAGTCGCACACGGCGATTACGCTTTCGCGCATATAGCCTTTCCCTTCGAAGTCGGCTCCCAGCCAGTAACCAAGACTCGCGCTGGAGGCGGGCCAGCTGCGCACATGCGTCAAGGAGGCCCCGCCAATGAGGGTATTGTCCGAGAGGTTGCGGATCAGGAAGACATAGGCCCGCCCCGCCTTCCAGGCCGCCGTCCAGACTTTCAGGCGCCGTGCCCAGTCGGCTTTCGAATGGGCGTCGCCCGGCCATAGCGGCTCCCAGGGCTCAAGGTGCGCCCGGTTCGCTGAACGCAGAGCCGCCCAATCTTCATAGTCGGCCTTGCGGGGCGGTGCGAGAACCACGCGATCAGCCGTGATCAAAGTATCGCGTTGCAGGACGGCCATCAGGGGGCCGCTTGGGTCTTGGCTTCAATCACGCCTCGCACGGCCGCCACGTCAGCCGGAAGGTGGTCGAACACTTCGCCCCGCGCCAGGAGCGAGCCGCAGCGATGCGGCAGGGGCGCATCGAGGCCTGTGGCCTCTTTCACGGTCTCCGGAAACTTCGCAGCGGCGGCTGTCGCCAGCACGACAGTCACGACATCGCTGCGCGGTGACTGGCGCGCCTCGAACGTGCCAACAGCCGTATGCGGGCAGATCAGCCAGCCGGTCTCGGATTCGAATGTCGCCATTTCAGCCAGCGTGTCTGCATTGTTGACGGCTGACGCCGTGATGCCAACGCAGCCGAGGCGGTTCCTGGCGACGTCGGGCAACGCGGCCTCGCCAGCCTGTTTGTACCGGTCGTAGACGCTGCGCACGGCATCGCCGTCGCGACCGGTCGCCTCAAACAGCAGCCGCTCGAAATTGGAGGGTACGGAAATGTCCATGGCCGGGCTCGGCGTCGCCACGGCCGGCGCGCGCGACATGATTCCGGTATTGAACAGGCGTGCCAGCGCGTCATTCTCGTTGACGGCGCAGGCGATCTCGAATCCGCCGGTCATCAGGCCGCAGCGTGCAGCGACATAGCCTGCCAGCGCATCGCCCATGTTCCCGCTCGGCACGACGAAACGGATCCTGCCGCCGAGGGCGGCCTGCGCGGTCGCATAATAGACTGACTGCGCCGCGATGCGCGCCCAGTTGATGGAGTTGACGCCCGAGAGGCCGACGCCGTCGGCAAATGCCTTGTCGGCGAACAGGGATTTCACGATCGCCTGACAGTCATCGAAGTCGCCATCGAGGGCGAGATTAGTGACATTGGACGCGCCGGTCGTGGTCATGAACAGGCGCTGCACGGGCGAGATGCGCTCGTGCGGATGGAGGATAAAGAGGTCGGCATGCTTCGCGCCGGCAAAGGCGGCAGCGGCCGCACCGCCGGTATCGCCGGATGTTGCGCAAACGATGGACAGGCGCCGGCCGGACTTGCCGAGCATATAATCGTAAAGCTGGGCGATGATCTGCATCGCCACGTCCTTGAAGGCCAGGGTCGGGCCGTGGTGCAGTTCCATCAGCCAGAGGCCGGGACCGGCTTGCGTCAGCGGCGCCACCGAATGATGGGCAAAGCTCGCATAGGCACGTTCGCACATGGCCAGCATGTCGGCCTCGGGAATGGCATCGCCCGCGAAGGCCGACAGGATGCGCGCCGCGACGTGGGCATAGGGCTCGTCGGGCTTTGGCGGCGTGATC
>Ga0209344_10002028_pt1 | contig 23705 bp, 20 predicted proteins | sample Cruoilmetagenom6_FD_187293 | JGI IMG/M metagenome (GOLD analysis project Ga0209344, IMG submission 187293) | Oil polluted marine microbial communities from Coal Oil Point, Santa Barbara, California, USA - Santa Barbara Oil Seep Sample 6 (SPAdes)... | ecosystem: Environmental > Aquatic > Marine... | reverse complement strand
TGGGTATCAATCCGCTCAGCCTGCTGGACGGGTCCATTCCGAGCGGCCCGAGCACCGGCTCAAGCCAGTCGCGGCCCTCGACCAATGCGGCCGATGACGAGTTGGCAGCCTTTGTTTCCGTGGTGGTGCACGAGACCGAGGACATGTGGGGCAAGGTGTTTGCCGATAGCGGCATGACCTATGAAGAGCCGCCGGTGGTGTTGTTTTCCGGGCAGACGCGTTCGGCTTGCGGGGTGGCGGATGCCAGCACCGGGCCGTTTTATTGCCCCGGGGACAGCAAGGTCTATCTCGATCTGGCGTTTTACGAGCAATTGCGCCGCCAGTTCGGTGCGCCCGGGGATTTTGCCCAGGCCTATGTGCTGGCCCATGAAATCGGCCATCATGTGCAGAACCTGACCGGGGTATTGCCCGAATTCAATCAGGCGCGGGCGCGGCTGAGCACGGAAGAGGCCAATCAATGGTCGATCCGGGTGGAATTGCAGGCTGATTGCTATGCAGGGGTCTGGGCCGCCTATGCGGGCCAGGAAGATTTGCTGGAAAGCGGCGATATCGATGAAGCGCTGAACGCGGCCAACCGGATCGGTGACGATACACTGCAAAAGCAGATGCAGGGCTTTGCGGTGCCGAAAACCTTCAACCACGGCACCTCGGCCCAGCGCAAACGCTGGTTTGAGCGCGGTTATAGCGAAGGCAATCCGGGCGCGTGCGACACCTTCAATGTCGCGCAGCCCTGAGGCGTGATGGCGCATTCCTTTGATGTGATTGTGATCGGTGCGGGCGCTGCCGGCATGATGTGTGCGATTGGTGCCGGGCAGCGGGGCCGGCGGGTGCTGCTGCTTGAGCATAATGCCGAGCCGGGGGAGAAAATCCGGATTTCGGGCGGCGGGCGCTGCAATTTCACCAATATCGGTGCCAGCGTGAAGAACTATGTCTCCGCCAATCCCAAATTTGCCATTTCGGCGCTAAGCCGGTTTACCCAGCACGATTTTGTGGCATGGGTACAGCGCTATGGCATCGACTTTCACGAGAAGACGCTGGGGCAATTATTCTGCGATGGGTCGGCGCGCCAGATCATCGACATGCTGAAGGCGGAAATGGAGGCGGCGGGCGTGGTTTTGCGTTGCGGCGTTGAAGTTGGGGCTGTGAGCCAAACGGCGGACGGGTTCAGCGTGACGGTGTCGGGTGAGACATTGACCGCCAGCGCGCTGGTTGTGGCCTGTGGCGGCAAATCGATCCCGAAAATGGGGGCGAGCGGTTTGGGCTATAAAATCGCCGAGCAGTTTGGCCTTGAACTGACCGAGACCCGGCCCGGTCTGGTGCCGTTGACCTTTGATCCGGCGCTATTGGCCGAGACCAAGGAGCTGGCCGGGGTGGCCGTGGATGTGCTGGTGACCTGCGGCAAGGTGAAGTTTCGCGAGGCGATGCTGTTTACCCATCGCGGGCTCAGCGGGCCGGCGATTTTGCAGATTTCATCCTATTGGCGCGAAGGCATGGCGATTGGCGTCAACATGGCACCGGACATGGATGTGTTTGAAATCCTGCGCGCGGCGCGGGCGGAGAATGGGCGGCAGGATATTGTGACCGTGCTGGCGACATTTCTGCCGCGGCGGCTGGCGCAAATGCTGGCAGGGGACGGCGGACGGCTGGGGGACATGAGCGACAAGGCTTTGCGCCGGATCGCGGACGGCGTTCAGAACTGGCAGGTCAAACCGACCGGTTCGGAGGGGTATCGCACGGCGGAAGTCACCCTTGGCGGGGTGGATACGCGCGGGCTAGACGCCAAGACGCTGGAGGCGCGGGACGTGCCCGGCCTCTATTTCATCGGTGAAGTGGTCGATGTGACCGGTTGGCTCGGCGGCTATAATTTTCAGTGGGCCTGGAGTTCAGGCTGGGCCGCCGGCCAGGTGGTTTAGGTTCGCCCCAGCATGCGTTTGAGCACATTGGTCTTGAAATAGTAGTGCTGCGCCAAGGCTGCCAGAATATGCAGGATGATCAGCGGGATCAGCAGTTTTTCAGCCAGGGAATGGGCCTGTGCCGGTTGGGGCAGGCCGAAAAACCACGCCACCGCACCCGAGATCGGCATGCCGATCAACAGTAGGTAAAACAGCCAATGGGTTGCCGAGGCGACAAACTTCAAGGCGGGATGCTCGTTTTCGGGCAGGGCGGGCGTGCCGCGCCTCAGGCGCAGAGTGAGCCGCCACAAGACCAGTGCCAAAATCAGCAGGCCGACAATGGCATGGGGATTGAGCGACGGCTCATTGGGCACGATGCCCCGCATGCGATCGCGCCAGATGGCGGCAATGCCCTCGTGGAAAATAATCTGGAAGGCCACAAGGGCGGCGATGAGCCAATGCAATATAATCTGAGTTCTGGAATAAGTTGCCGGCGCCATGGTTCGTCCTCACCCTGGTTGATCACCTCAGCATAGCATTACACATATGGACGCCATTTGACATAGATCAGGTAATAGCGCCGCCCTTGCAGTGCGCGCCGATTTGAGACAGTAAGACGGCACATGACACTAGCGAACAGGCCCGGCGTGACTATTCCCAAAATCCTGCATTTTACCTGGAAGACTGAAGATGTGCCGGGCAGAATGGGGGAATATCTCACCCTCTGGCGGCATACCCATACCGATTGGGATATCCGGCTGTGGACCGATGCGACAATGCGCGAATTCGTCGCCGCGCATTACCCCGATTTCCTCGGCATTTATGACGGCTATCCGGCGCCGATCCAGCGGGCGGATTCGTTTCGCTATCTGGTGCTCAATGTCATGGGCGGGGTTTATTCGGACCTTGATGTGGAGCCGTTCCGCTCGATCAATGACATGATCGCGGGGGTGGATTGTTTTGTCGGGCTTGAGCCTTATGAGCATATCGGCCCGGACCGGCGCCATTGCGGCACGCCCTATCTGCTCTCCAATGCCTTTATGGGGGCGGTGCCGGGGCATGCCTATTTCAAGCTGATCGTCGATTTGCTGCCAACGGTCGCTGATAATCCCAATATTTTTTATTCAACCGGGCCGTCACTGACCACCGGCGCCGGGGTGCGGCTGAGCCGGGAAGAGCGGCCAAAACTGGTGCCGCCCTGTTTGTGGTCACCGCTTTGCGATGGCGGCAAGCCGTGTACCAGCGATAATCTGCTGGCGGAGATCATGGGCGATGATTTTGATTTTGTCTGGTCAGACCGGCGCGCCTTTGTCTCCCATCACTGGCTGACCAGCTGGGTGCCTTTTCTTAAGCGGCACAAATGGTTAGCCAAGCCGTTTCACGCCATGCACGCGGTGAAATGGGCGCTGCGGGCCCGGCTTTATCCAGCACTGGTGGCGGTTGAAATTCCCGATCCGCTGCGCCCCTATAGCGATCAGCGGCCCCAGCCTTTGGCCGATGTGCCGGAGGTGGCGATCTGCGTGGCGCTGAATGCGGGCGGGGTGACACCGGCTTTGGCGGCAACGCTTGGCGATCTGGATTTCCCGAAGGATAAAATCCGGGTGACGGTGGGATCATTTGCGCAAACGGCGGCGGAACAGGATGCGGTGCGCGCCAGTGTGAAAGCGTTGACGGCTTTGGGCTTTGCCCAGGTGAAAGTGCATTTTGTGGCCGCGCCCGACGACACCGCTCGCGCTATGGCAAAACTGTTGCCGGAAAGCCGGGCCATGGCGCGCTCGGCGGTGATGCGCAATGCGCTGGCCGACGCGGCGGGACGGCTGGCGGACTGGGCGCTGTTTATCGGCGGGGAAGTGACGTCCATTCCGGCGGACGCGCTGCGCCAGGGGCTGGAAGCGGGCTATCCGGTGGTCGGGCTGGGCATGCTTGATGCGCAAGGGGCTGAAACCGAGCTGTCGGCGCATCGCTATAATTGGGGTGGGGGCATTCGCGTGACCTATAAAATTCGCGGGGCAGACGGGGTCGCCAGTGCCTCACGCGGACAGCGCGATTTTCTCTCCGGGCAGAAGGCGTTCCGCCTGGTGCCGCTTGACGGGGTGGGGCGCGGTTTCGTGCTGGTGCATCGCGATGTGCTGCAGGCGGATATCCGCTTTGCCGAGACGCCTTATCACCTGCATCTCGATGGCGAAGGCTTTGCGCTGATGGCCCGTGGCCACGGCTTTGAAGTCGCCGGACTGACCGGCATTTCGGTGATAAAGGGCTGATCGTTTAAAGTTTTAGGCAGTTTCATAAAGCAACACTCAAGCCTCGTGCCCTAGATTGGGAACGGGGCGCTAAAACGAGTGACATTATGGTTACGCGAGTAAAGAATACGTCTGACTGGGCCCGGGTCAGGGTCATGCTATTGATATTGGCCGGAGTGCTGACCTGCGTGCTGATCGCCACGGTCTATTCCCATATCAGCTACAGTGAATTTCAACCTGAAGACCAGGCCTGGGCGGTGCAGAACAGCATTTTGCTGCCGCTGCTGGTGGCGGTGCCGCTGCTGACCATGCTGGGCTATAAATTATTGCAGCTTGAGGAAGCCAATGCCGAACTGGCCCATGCCGCCAGTATCGACATGCTGACCAGCTGTTTGAACCGGCGGGCTTTTACCGAGCGCATGCAGGCCGAACTGACCGCCTTGCGTCCGGGTGGCGCGGCGGGGGCCTTGCTGATCATCGATGCCGACAATTTCAAGCTGATCAATGATGCGCTCGGCCATGACGGGGGCGATGCCGCGCTTGTGGCCATTGCCGAGACCATTCGTGCGACGATCCGGGGCGAGGATTTTCTCGGCCGGGTCGGGGGCGAGGAATTTGCCGTCTTCATGCGCGGGGCAACGCTGGCGGAAACCGTGCAGGCGAGCGACCGCATCGTCGAGGCGGTGCGCCAGCTTGAATTCATTTATGATGATGTGCGCCGCCCGCTGGCGGTGAGCGTGGGCGGCGCGGCCTTTGCGGTCGCGGAGGTTAAATTCCGCGACCTTTACCGGGCGGCCGACCAGCGGCTTTATCAGGCCAAGAATGCCGGGCGGGACCGCGCTGTGGTCATGCCCTTCGATCTCGCCGCGTAGAACCGCTCAGCTTTTGATGGAATCAAAAGCTGAGCTTCAAGTCTTTGATTGTCACGTTTCCGAACCGAATAAGTGGGAACCACTTATTCTGGAAACCCTCCAGCCGTTATTCCGCTGCGGTCGGCGCGATATATTCGGCGACTTCGGGCAGGCCCTTTTGCTGACGCACCAGATTGATGAACCGGGTGAACAGGTAATGGGCATCATGGGGGCCGGGGGAGGCTTCGGGATGGTATTGCACCGAAAAGATCGGCTTTCCATCGACCGCCAGACCGCAATTGGACCCGTCGAACAGCGATTTATGCGTTTCGGTGACGCCTGCGGGCAGGGTTGCCGTATCCACCGCGAAACCGTGATTCATCGAGGTGATTTCCACCTTGCCGGTGGTCAGGTCCTGCACCGGATGATTGGCACCGTGATGGCCCTGATGCATTTTGGTGGTCTTGGCCCCGAGCGCGAGCGCCAAAAGCTGATGGCCAAGGCAGATGCCGAAAACGGGCAGGCCGGTCTTGATCAGCTTCTGGATGATCGGGGTTGAATATTTGCCTGTGGCCGCGGGATCGCCGGGGCCATTGGACAGGAACACACCATCGGGCTTGTGCGCCAAAATGTCTTCAGCCGTGGCGGTTGCTGTGACCACGGTGACCTTGGCCCCCTGATCGACCAGACAGCGCAGGATATTGCGCTTGGCACCGTAATCGACAGCGACAATGTGGAATTGCGGGTCTTCGATAATGCTGAAGCCCTTGTTCCATTCCCAACTGCCTTGATCCCAGTGATAGGTCTGGGCCGTGGTGACGGTTGCGGCCAGATCGAGCCCTTCAAGGCCGGGAAAGGCTTTGAGCTCGGCCAGCATGGATTTTTCGTCGAACAGGCCTTTGGGGGCGTGGGCAATGACGCCGTTGGGCATGCCGTTTTCACGGATGCGTGCGGTGAGGGCCCGGGTATCAATGCCGGTAATGCCGACAATGTTGCGGGCTTTGAGCCAGGCATCGAGCTTTTGCGCAGCCCGGTAATTGGACGGGTTGGTGATGTCGGCCTTGAGGACGACGCCGCGCACGCCAGAAAGGGCGGCCATGTTGACGGTCTCGATATCCTCGTCATTGGCGCCGATATTGCCGATATGCGGGAAGGTGAAGGTGACGATCTGGCCGGCATAGGAGGGATCGGTGAGGATTTCCTGATAGCCGGTCATGGCCGTGTTAAAGCAGACCTCGCCTGCCGCATGGCCAATGGCACCGATGCCATAGCCTTCGAGGCGTGTGCCATCTTCGAGTATCAGAAGGGCGGTCGTGGGCGATTGCTGCCATCCGGTCACGGGCGGTCTCCAGAGATTCTTGTGTCTGATCAGAATTTGACGGACAATATGCGAAGGCGGATATAGGGTCAACCGAATGCGTCTTCAATATGTCCGCGATAAAGATCATAAAATACAGACACTTAAGCAGGTGAGCTTGAAATCTTGGCATAAGAGACAAGGTTGGGTATAAGCTCGGCCGCAAAATCAAACGTTACAGATTAACAAAAGGGAGCGCTTATGCGCGATGAAATCAATGCCGGATTGAAAGAGGCGATCAAGGCGCGCGATCCGCGCCGGACCACCACGCTCCGGCTGATCAATGCCGCCATCAAGGATCGGGACATTGCCGCCCGGGGCGAGGGCCGCGAAAAGGTTTCGGACACGGACATTCTGGCGCTGCTGCAAAAAATGGTGAAGCAGCGCGAGGAATCCGCCGATATTTACGCCAAGAATGCCCGTATGGACCTGGCCGAGCAGGAACGGGAAGAGATTGCCATTATCCAGCATTATCTGCCCCAACCGCTGAGCGATGAAGAAGTCGCCGCAGCGATTGATGCGGTGGTGGTGGAAACCGGGGCCGAAGGCCTGCGGGACATGGGCAAGGTTGTGGGGGCGCTCAAGGAGCGGTTTCCCGGGCGGATCGATTTCGGCAAGGCGTCGAAACTGGTAAAAGACAGGTTGGCGGGCTAGGCGCGGCCTGGGCTGCGGGCTGTTTTTTTAACAGATTCAATTTGTCAGGAGAGGCAATAATGAGTGACGGGATAAAAGGCGGCCGCATCGGTTCAACACTTATGGGTTTGCGGGCCCTCGCCATGCTGCTGGCCGGCCTCTATGCGCTGATCTGGCCGTTGCAGGCTTTAACGGTGCTGGTGCTTTTGGGCGGGGCGCTGTTTCTGGTCGATGGCATTCTGGGGCTGTGGGCGATTACCTTCGGGGGTGCCCGGACCGGCAATTTCTGGTTCGATGTGGTGCGCAACACGCTGTCGGTCATCATGGGCGTGCTGATTTTGGCCAGCCCGTTTCTGGCAACCCTTCTGACGGCCACGCTGCTGATCTATCTGGTGGCGTTGCAGGCGCTGTTTGTGGGTGTGCTGGAAATGGTGATCGTGCTGCGCGAGCGCGAGCACTACGCGAAAATATGGCCGGTGCTGCTGAGCGGCATCGCCTATGTCCTGTTCGGGATCCTGTTGCTGGTCGTGCCGCTTGCCGCTGCCAGTGTTTTTGTGATGCTGGGCGGGGTGCTGGCTATCCTGTTTGCGATCGGTCTGTTCGGGCTGGCGCGCAGATTGCGTCAGAACGGTCTCTAGAGCCTGTCACGTTTCGATCGAATCAAAATCTGGCTCCAGGTCCTTGATTTGGCGCGTTTTTGAACCGGACAAGTGGTGTCCGCTTGTTCTCGAAACACTCCAGGTGTCCCCGGCGTTTCAGCACGAAACGCCGGAAACCTTGTCAGCCGTTTGGACGAAACGGCTGACGGATGTTGTTTTGCTCAGGGCTATAGGTCAAAGCGAAGCCCACACCGCGTACTGTGGTGATGGCGAGCGTCGCATGGACCATCCGCAGTTTCCGGCGGATATTTGATACATAGACATCGATGGAACGGTCATCGGGTGCGATCTGCTTGCGCTTGATCGCCCACATGATCTGTTCCCGCCCCATAGGTTCGGGCATGTGTTCCTGAAGCGCCTTGACGATACGGCTTTCTGTCGAGGTCAAGACGTCGGTCAGTTCATCCATCTGTGAGGGGACAACCCCTGTGTCTCTTGAGCTTTGTCTGAGGATCAGATCGAGCCGTTCAAACAACTGGGTTGTCGTCATGGGATGCTGCAGGAAGTCATCTGCGCCCATTTGCAGGGCCTGAACCTGCAGAGCATCGTTGCGTCCGTCCAGTGTTGCGACAATCGGCGATGTAAAGCCGGCGTCCCGCAGTTCCTTCACCAGGTTGGGCCCTTCTGTGCCCATCAACGACATATCCATAATCAAGGCTGCGGGCCTGAGCTCGCAGCAATAGCCTTTAATCAACAAAGGGTCCTGAATCATGTCGGCCAGATAGCCGCGCTGCAACAGCCAATGCTGCAAATCATCATTTGCTTCGCTGTTCGCGTCCAGAACGCCTACGCGCTGGATCCGTTGTTCCATTTTGAATTCCGCCCATTTCCGGTGCCGTAAATAGCTCAATAGCAACCGCACGCGGTGCCACTTGCCCCCGTAGAACACCGTGCTCTTATCTGGATGATATGGAATGAATCAAAAAAACGATATTTTAATAAAATACGATATTGTAAATAATGTTATGATTTCTGTGGATAACTTGTTAAATTAAAGAATGCTCATATTAAATAAGTTTGCGGCGTTTCTGTGTTTAATTTGTGTTTTATATTTTGGATTGCCAATAATAACTTGCCTTTTTTACGTTTGGATTTGTTAGGTCTTAAAATACAATATTTCAGTACCACAATACACTCGAACTATTCATGATCCATTTAGTTTCGGCGCGAATGGCGACACTAAACGGACCGTTCAATTCAACTTAACCCATGCATGAGATTGAACGATCTGACTGTCATAAATCTGTAGTAAAAACAGAGATTTCCATTCCGCCAAAACGCCGTGGGCCTTGCATAAAAGGTCCTGATTTTGTTTGAGCGTAAGAGGTGGCGTTATGACCGGATTTGTTTGGTTTTTGCTTGGACTGTTTATTGGTGCCAATTTTGGATTTCTAATGTTCGGTTTGATGCGCGGTCTGGCCATTCAGGGGCATGTCGAGGGCTGATTTTTCCCACTGTGGCCTGTGAAGATCGCGCTTGTTTGATTGCCCTGATCCCGCACGGTGCGATAAGAATGGCCCATGCGCTTTTCCGATGCCTTTCTGGATGACATTCGAAACCGCCTGCCGATCACGCAGGTGGTGGGTCAGCATGTCATCTGGGACAAGCGCAAATCGCAGCCGGGCAAGGGCGACATGTGGGCCTGTTGCCCGTTTCATGGCGAAAAAACCCCCAGTTTCCATGCGGATGACCAGCGCGGGCGCTATCATTGCTTTTCCTGCGGCGCGTCGGGGGATCATTTCAAGTTTTTGACCGAGCGCACGGGGATCAGTTTTCCCGAGGCTGTGGAGCAATTGGCCAATCTGGCAGGGGTGCCGCTGCCGGCGCGCGATCCTGGCGAGGAAAAGCGCGCCGCCGAGCGGCGCTCGCTTTATGAGGTCATGGAGCTGGCGACGACCTATTTCGAGGCGGCGCTGGCCCATAATATCGGGGCGCGGGCGCGCGGCTATCTCAATGAGCGTGGGGTGACGCCGAGCCAGCAGACCCGGTTTCGTATCGGGTTTTCGCCCGAAAGCCGGAACGGGCTGAAGGAACATCTGGCGGCGAACGGGGTTTCAGCGGCGGATATGATGGCGGCGGGCCTGTTGGCCCAGCGCGAGGGCGATGCGCTGACCTATGACCGGTTTCGCAACCGGCTGATGTTTCCGATCATGGATTTTCGCGGGCGGGTGATTGCCTTTGGCGGGCGGGCGCTGAGCGCCGATGTGCCGGCGAAATATCTCAATTCCCCCGAAACCGATCTCTTTCACAAGCGGCTGACCCTTTATAATGGCAAGGACGCGCGCCAGGCAGCCCATGATGGCAAGCCTGTGGTGGTGGTCGAGGGCTATCTCGATGTGATCGCGGCGGTATCGGCCGGGTTCGAGGGCACTGTCGCGCCGCTCGGTACGGCATTGACCGAGGATCATCTGACCCTGTTATGGCGGATGAGCGAGACGCCGGTTTTGTGTTTTGACGGCGACAAGGCCGGGCAAAAGGCCGCCGAGCGCACCGCCGACATGGTTTTGCCGCTGCTCAAGCCCGGGCAGACGGTCAATATTGCCATGCTGCCGGACGGGCTTGATCCGGACGATATCATCAAGCAGCGCGGGCGCGATGCGTTTGCCGAGCTGATCAAGGATGCGCGGCCATTGTCGGAAATGGTCTGGAGTATGGAAACGCGCGGGATTGTGCCTGAAACGCCTGAAGCCCGGGCAGCGCTGGAAATGCGGTTGCGCGAGCGGGCCAATGCGATTGCGGATAATTCGGTGCGCCGCCATTATGCCCAGGCTTTTGACGAGAAATTGCAGGCGCTGTTTCAACCGGCGCGGGAGCGGGACCGGGATCGCTACCGGCAAGGCGGGGGACGTGGCGGTTATAATAATGGCCGTTCCGGCTTTGCCCCGTCGCGCGGGCGCGGCTCGCCGAAGCTCGTGGTCAGCGATGCGTTGAAGAATTCGCGGCTGCTGAAACCGGGGCGGGTGCCCGAGGTGACAGCGCGCGAGGCGGCCATTCTGATGAGCCTGATCAATCATCCCTTGCTGATCGCGCCCCGGGTGGAAGCTCTGGCGGCCTTGGATTTTGAAAGTCCGGCGGCGCGCGGGGTGCTGGGGGCGATCATTGATATTGTGACCCGCGATCACGATATTGCGGCGGCACAGATGTGCGAGGCGCTGGTCGCGCGTGGATTCGGCGAATTGCTGGACCGGATGCGCCGCATCCTGCTGCGGCAGGGGGTTTGGCAAACCGGCGATAATATCGCCGAAGTGGACGCTGAAACGGGCTTAAAACACGCTCTGGCCTTGCATTCCAAATCTGTTCAGCTAAATAGAGAGCTTAAAGCAGCCGAAATAGCGCTAGGTGATGACCTCAGCGAAGAAAACCTCGAGCGGCTGCGGGACATCCAGAACCAGATTACCAGCGTTGATGGCACAGAGGCATTGATTGAAGGTTTCGGTTCGTTATCCGGGCGTGCGACGCGAAGCTTTTAGAAAAAAGGCCCGTGGCGTGCGCTTTCTCGCATGTGGTCTTTGGCTATATGCAGCGGGAACGGGCCTTGCGGACAGAAAAATAGGCGTCCGGCGTTAACCTCACTTTACCTTGATGAGTGGCATCACCATCTAGAGACCTATCGGCGACACTGGCACCCCGAAGCGCCGCCCGGAGAAACATATGGCCACCAAGGCACAGACCAAAGAGACCGAGAAGCCGCAGGAACAGAGCGAGGCACCCGATAGCCCCTTGCTTGACCTCAGCGATGCAGCGGTCAAAAAATTGATCAAGACCGCGAAAAAACGCGGCTATGTGACTTACGAGGAAATCAACGCCGTTCTGCCCTCCGAGGAAGTGACCTCCGAGCAGATCGAAGACATCATGGCCATGTTCAATGACATGGGCATCAATGTCGTTGACGAAGACGAAATCGAAGAAGCCGACAATAGCAGTGATGAAGCCGAAGAGGGCAGCGAACTTGCGCCTTCCACAGGAACTGCAATTGCGACCAATTCCAATGCCAAATCCGGCTCGGACCGTACCGATGATCCGGTGCGCATGTATTTGCGCGAAATGGGCTCTGTCGAACTGCTGAGCCGCGAGGGCGAAATCGCCATCGCCAAGCGCATCGAAGCCGGGCGCGAGACCATGATCGAGGGCTTGTGCGAAAGCCCGCTGACTTTCCAGGCCATCATCATCTGGCGCGACCAGCTCGCTGAAGGCGAAATTCTGCTGCGCGACATTATCGATCTTGAAGCCACCTATGCCGGGCCCGACGCCAAGCAGGCAGCGCCTGCCGTCAACCCGCCGCAATATGGCCAGCATGCGGTGACCCCCGCAGCGCCCGCCCAGAGCGAGGCTGAAGGCGAAAAGAGCGAAGGCGAGGGTGAAACCCAGAATGCCGACGACGATGATGATGACGAGGATTACGAAAACAATCTCTCGCTCAGCGCCATGGAAGCGGAGCTGAAGCCGCAGGTTGTCGAGACCTTTGACCATATCGCCAAGATCTATGGCAAAATGCGCAAGGTGCAGGACCAGCACACCGAAGACCGTTTGGCGGCCAAGGACCTTAATCAGTCCGAAGTCAAAAAGCTCAGCGGCTGGCGTGGCGAAGTCATCACCTTTGTGAAATCGCTCAGCCTCAATAATTCGCGTATCGAAAGCCTTGTTGAACAGCTTTATGACATCAACAAGCGGTTGGTGCGGATCGAAGGCCGGTTGCTGCGTCTGGCTGAAAGCTATGGCATCAAGCGCGAAAAATTCCTCGAAGTCTATTATGGCGGCGAGCTTGATCCCGAGTGGACCACGAAAGTGGGCGATCTTGGCGTGAAGGGCTGGAGCGAATTCGTCAAGCGCGAGCTCGATACGATTGAAGACCTGCGCGGCGAAATCCAGACGCTGGCCACCGAGACCGGTCTTGATATCACCGAATACCGCCGCATCGTGCACAAGGTGCAAAAGGGCGAGCGGGAAGCGGCGATTGCCAAGAAGGAAATGGTTGAAGCTAACCTCCGTCTCGTGATCTCGATTGCCAAGAAATACACCAATCGCGGCCTACAATTCCTTGATCTGATCCAGGAAGGCAATATCGGCCTGATGAAGGCGGTTGATAAATTCGAATATCGCCGTGGCTACAAGTTCTCGACCTATGCGACCTGGTGGATCCGGCAGGCGATCACCCGTTCGATCGCCGATCAGGCGCGCACCATTCGTATTCCGGTGCACATGATCGAGACGATCAACAAGATCGTGCGCACGTCACGCCAGATGCTGCATGAAATCGGGCGCGAACCGACACCTGAGGAATTGTCCGAGAAGCTGCAAATGCCGCTCGACAAGGTCCGCAAGGTGTTGAAAATTGCCAAGGAGCCGATCTCCCTTGAAACGCCGATTGGCGACGAGGAAGACAGCAATCTGGGTGATTTCATTCCCGATGCCAATGCGATGCAGCCGATTGATGCGGCGATCCAGTCCAATCTGCGCGAAACGACGACACGCGTTCTGGCCTCGCTGACCCCGCGTGAAGAACGTGTGCTGCGCATGCGCTTCGGCATCGGCATGAACACCGATCATACGCTCGAAGAAGTGGGCCAGCAGTTCTCGGTGACCCGCGAACGTATCCGGCAGATCGAGGCGAAGGCGCTGCGCAAGCTCAAGCATCCGAGCCGGTCGCGCAAGCTGAGAAGCTTCCTCGACAATTAATCCGGCGCGCCTTGTGCGTTGACCCATAAAAAAACGGGAGCCGATGAGGCTCCCGTTTGCATTGGGTGACGATGGAGTGTCGTTGAGAAATTATTGCGTCGGAGCGGAAATCTCGGGAAGCTTCAATTCGACTTCCATGTTATCGCCGCCGGTGAAAAACCCGTTATAGGCGAGGAAGACCACGACAACGATGCCGATCGCCAGTACCGCGCCTACAAACCAGGCACCGCCATTGCCGCCGGTATTGGTCACGACTACCGTCTCTTTTTCGTCAGACATGGTTTTACCCTTTGTTGTTTCGCTTGATGAGGATAACGCGCCGGAACAGAGATGGTTCCATTGCCGGACCCTGTGCCGGCTGATCCCGCCCGCCGCCCTCGCCATTGGGGGCGAGGGGTGCTAGAGAACCGGCAGAAAATTGCCGGTCAGGCTTATATTCTTCCTGAAGGAGGCCAGTTATGGCTCGAAAACCAACGCCACGCACCGAAACGGTGATGTATGATGTCATTTATGAAGACGGCAGCCAGCGCTCCAACCGGCGCGTGCCGGCCGATCTGCTGCTTGGGCTGGATGGCGGTGAAGACGCCGTGAAAGCCGAGATCGAACGGCAGGACCGCGAGATTTCAGAAAAATCCGGCATGCCGCCGCTCACCATCAAGACCGTCAAGCGCTCCGGCAAATAGGCTTTTTGCGCGGGCCTGATTGCCCGTGCCGGACTGCATTGCCCGCCCAAATCCCCCAACAGCCAAGACCTCCAGTCCCGTCACTTTCGGGCGCTACGGAACCAATAGGGTCCTGAAGCGTTTGTTTTAAAGTTGACGCATAATGGAGGTTTCGGATGTCCCTTTCACAAGTTCTATGTCGCGTGACCGGGGGCGTTCTGGCGCTGATCGGTGTAATACTGCTGGCTGGCGGGCTGTGGCTCGCTGTGGCGGGCGGTACGCTTTACTATATCATTGCCGGTGTCGGCTTTCTGCTCAGCGGTATTTTTGCCTGGCGGTTCGACCCGGCCGCGCTGTGGATTTATGCGCTGGTCGTGATCGGCTCGCTCATCTGGGCGGTCAGCGAAGCCGGGCTTGACTGGTGGGCGCTGGCACCGCGCGGTGACGTGGTTATCGTGCTCGGGGTTATTCTGGGTCTGCCATTTGTATTTGGTGCCATGATGTTGCCGCGCTGGCCGCAGCTGAGCCGCTCAGGCGGCGTGATTGCGCTTTGGGGCACTCTGATCCTTTCTATTGCCGTGGCGATTATCGCCATGATTGCGCCCTCCAATGAGCTGGCGGGTGAAGCCCCTATCGCCAGCCAGGCGCAGGACCTGCCGGCCTCGGTTGCGGTGCCGGACGGGGAATGGCGCTCTTATGGCCGCTCGGCCTATGGCCAGCGGTTTTCGCCCCTCAAGGACATTACCCCGGAAAATGTCGATCAGCTGCAAGTCGCTTGGTCGTATCAGACCGGTGAGGTGCGCGGCAGCGATGATCCGGGTGAGACCACTTATGAGGTCACCCCGCTCATGGTGGGGAATACGCTTTATCTTTGTACGCCGTTCCAGACCGTGATCGCCCTTGATGCGACGACCGGGGCCGAGAAATGGCGGTTTGACCCGATGCTGAATCAGCCCCCGAAGGAAACCACCCAGCACATGACCTGCCGGGGTGTATCCTATGAGGACAGTATCAACCGCACTGCGGCACCGGTGACGGCACCGGCAGTGACGCCTGCGGCACCGGTTGCAGGCGAGGCACCTGAAGCGGGCGCTGAGACCGCTTTGGAGACGACACCGACGGCCACTCCCGAAGCCGGGGTGCCCAATGTGGAAGTGGCGAGCATTGATTGCGGGCCGCGGCTGTTCATTCCCACATCGGATGGACGTTTGATTGCGCTTTCGGCTGAAACCGGGCAAGTCTGCCCGGGATTTGGTGGCGAGGACGGGACGGTTGATCTGTGGCAGAACATGCCCAATGTGACGCCGGGTGCCTATTATTCCACATCACCGCCGGTGATTACCGAAGACCTGATCGTTGTGGGCGGTGCGGTGAACGACAATGTGTCGACCACCGAACCTTCCGGCGTGATCCGCGCCTTTGATTTACAGACCGGTGATCTGGTGTGGAACTGGGACAGTCTTAACCCAGATGAGACCGCGCCGATCGGTGAGGGCGAAACCTATATGGAAAATTCGCCGAACAGCTGGAGCGTCTCGAGCTATGATCCTGAACTTGGACTGATCTATATCCCGATGGGCAATCAGCCGCCGGACCAGTTTGGTGGCAATCGCGACGACAATGCGGAGCGGTTCTCTTCAGCCATCGTGGCGCTGAATGCCGAGACGGGTGAGCTGGCCTGGGTGTTCCAGGGTGTGCATCATGACCTTTGGGACATGGACATGCCGGCCCAGCCGAGCCTGATCGATCTGACCATTGGCGGCGAAAAAGTGCCATCTCTGGCCGTGGCCACCAAGCAGGGCGAGATCTTTGTGCTCGACCGGCGGACGGGTGAGCCAGTGGTGCCGGTGACCGAAGTGCCGGCCCCGCAAGGTGCGGTCGAGGGTGATTTTACCGCCTCGACCCAGCCGGTCTCTGACTTGAGCTTCATGCCCGAACCGCTGACGGGTGCGAAAATGTGGGGCGTGAGCATGTTCGACCAGCTCTATTGCCGCATTCAGTTCCAGTCGATGCGTTATGAGGGCCGGTATACGCCGCCATCCGAACAGGGCTCGATCATCTATCCGGGTAATTTCGGGGCGTTTAACTGGGGGGCCATTGCGGTTGATCCCGAACGCCAGATCATGTTCGGCATGCCGGTTTACATGGCTTTCACCTCACAGATGGTGCCGCGTGACAATGGCGAAAGACGTGTAGTGACAGCCGAGGGCGCCCCCGCGTTCAACGAGAATTTTGGCGCGCCTTATGCGGCCAAGATGGGTGTGTTCCTGTCACCGCTCGGTCTGCCTTGTCAGCAGCCGCCCTGGGGCTATATCGCCGCAGCGGACCTGACCACCGGCAAGATCATCTACAAGCATGTCAACGGGACCGTGCGGGACCTGTCGCCGATACCGCTGCCCTTTAAAATGGGTGTGCCGGGCATTGGCGGGCCGATGATGACCTCGGGTGGTGTGGCGTTTCTCAGCGGCACGATGGACTATTATGCCCGCGCCTATGACGTGACCACGGGCGAGCAATTGTGGGAAAGCCGTTTGCCGGCAGGTGGGCAGGCAACGCCTATGACCTATAAGTCGCCGGTTGATGGCCGCCAATATGTGGTGGTTGTGGCGGGTGGCCATGGCTCGACTGGCACCAAGGCCGGAGATTCCATCATAGCCTATGCCTTGCCTGAGAGCTGATCGGCAAGCAGATCAAGATGGAGGGCCCGGCGCTTTGAGCGCCGGGCCCTTTTGTTATGCGCTATCCGCGTTGTGAAGGGCTTCGCGGTATTCGGTCATCCAGCGGTTGAAACGTACGAGACCAAGGCCAAAGCCGATGAGAACAACGCCGCCAATCACGAGGCCGCTCGGTGTGTCGAGGAAGGTCTCGTAAAGCTGGGTGTAGAAATGGATCGCCAGAAAGACGATGGCGGTGTTGGCGATAAAGCTGCGGCCTGTGCGAATGCCCGTATAGATGCCAAACAGCAGGAAGGCGGCCCATGCAACCGAGAATATCTCGGCAGGGATGAAGAAGGATGTCGCCTGCCATGCCTGTGTGTCTGCCCAATTCAGCCCTTTCACCATCCAGAGTTGACCGGGGTAATCGCCATGCAGTGAGCCGATCCAGAAGCCGAAATTGGCAAGGAAGAAACTCACGCGGGCCATGACCTTGGTGACAAGCTCATAGTTTTGCGGCACGCGATAGAGCGCCCAGAGGAGGGCGGCGCAAAGCAGACCGAACACGAGGATGGTGATGCTCGATTCCCGCATGAAAAGGCCATAGGAGGCGTGCCAGTAAGCGGTGCCGCCACCGATGCTGTGCCCGAGCGCGATGGGGGCAAGAGCGGCGAGAACGGCGTCGCGATAAAATATGGCACCCGAGAGTGTCAGGGCAAGGATGACGGGCCAGGTCAGTTGCGCGACCTCCGGCCCGAGTTCGTTGAAACGCAAGGCGGTCCAGCCGCAAAGGCCGAGAATACCCATGAGCACCAGTGCGCGGCCAAGCAGCCACCATTCGTCGGTCCCGCGCCAGATCAGCGTGGTGCCAAGGGCGAGGGCGGTGCCGGCGAGGGCGAGGCCTGTGTTGAGCGAGGGGCCGAGCGCCAGAACCCCGGCAACGACCATCAGGGCGCCGAAGATTAGCAGGGCATTGGCGAATATTTTTCGCATGAGCGCGCTTTCGCCCAAACTGTTCAGACGCTGTGCTTCCGCGAGGCTGAGTTGACCTTCGCCGACGAGTTTTTTCAGATCAAGCGTTATGCGGGACGCAAATTTGGGATCTGGTCCGATAAATTGTTCCGTCATCTGGTTTCTCCTTATGGCTCCCCAAGAGCCTTTTTGTAACCGGCGGCACGTTTTGAACATTGTTCATAAATAGGCTGTAACAGGGTTCTGAACAATGTTCAATAGTTTTTGAACGGTGTTCAAATCTGTGCTATTGTGTTGGAGCAAGTTGTGAGAGGTCGGGACTATGGCGTTGGAACATAGCGAAGTGCGCGAAAAGTTGGTGGGCGTCACGCTGGATTTGATGGATGCGGGCGGGCTGGAAGAGGTCAAGGCGCGGCTTGTGGCGGACCGTAGCGGGGTATCCGTGGGGACGATCTATAATCTTTTTGGCAATGTGGACGGGCTGGTACGGGCGGCGTGTTCGCATATTTTCACCGAGCTGAACGCGCTGGCACTGCGGGAAGCGGCGCGTATCGGGGCGGAGATGGGCGCGGCGATTGCGGCGGGGGTGCTGACGGACACGCCCAAGGCGCGCACGCGCTATTTGCTGCTCGGATTGTCGGATGTCTACATCACCTTTATTGCGGCCAATGCCAGCCGCTGGAATGGTTTGCTGACCTTTAATCGCTCGCACCCGGTGCCCGCTGCTGACGGTGATTATCAGGCGCAACAGAATGCGTTGATCGGGATCATTGGCCAATGTCTGGAACAGGCCCCGTTCGGTGAAGAGGCGCGGGCGCTGGCGGCGCGCACATTGTGGTCGGCAGTGCACGGCATTGTCACGATGAACTATGTCGGCCAGATTCAGGCCGCTGCCCGGGAGCGGACCTGGGCGCAAATCGAGATGCTGGTGGGGTATTTTGTCGAGGGGGCTTTTGCCGCTGATGCCTGAGCGCGGCAGGCTCTCCCCAAAACCGGATAATTTCTGCTATAAGGTGGGTTGAAAACAGATCGCGTTGTCGAGGAGATCAGATGTCCTTTCTCAAGAAGCTTTTCGGTGGCAGTGCCGATGCGGATAACAGCAATGAACCCAAAGTGCTCGATCAGGAAGACTATAAGGGCTTCGTTGTGAAGGCGCTGGAAATGCGGGCCGGCAGTGAGTTTCAGCTCTGCGGCACGATCGAAAAAGAGATCGACGGCGAGATGAAGGTGCACCAGTTCATCCGCGCCGACCGCCTGTCCTCTGCCGAAATGGCGGCATCGGCGGCGCTGGGCAAAGGGCGTCAGATTGTCGACGAGCAGGGCACAAGCGTGTTCAGCGTTTAGGGGCACCACCGGCAGCGATTTTCATATTAGCAATGCGTGTACAATGGATTGGCAGCAAAACCTGATTCGGTTGTTGCGGGTTTTTGCCGATTTGGATCGGTTTTTTTGCCTTATTTTTTGGCAGAGATGAGTTTTGGTCTCCGGTTTTACCGTTGCTGTGTCGATTTAGGTTAATAGATATGGCGCTGAGCCTTTAGACTTGTCTTCTCCCGCTTGCACAACTGGAGAAACTGCCCTTAGTCTTTGCAGGCTATCGCGGATTCAGGGGGCGACAACGGATGGCGAGCACAAATGCTGAGCGCATCAGGGCCGAGCTGGTGGCGGAAAAAACCACGCCTGATCTCGATCTGGAGCAAAGCCGGAAAGAGTGGCTGGAAAATGCCGCCAATGACCCGGTGCCGGAAGGTACAAAGATTGAAGCCGTCGAACTGGCGGGTGTCAGCGCAGAATGGGTGCAGCATGCCGACAGCCCCGGTGAGGGCGTGTTTCTGCTGATCCATGGTGGTGGCTATCGCGCCGGTGGCTGCATTACCCATCGCAATCTGGCGGCCCGTATTTCGGGGACCAGCGGCACGCGGGTTCTGGTGCCTGATTACCGCCTTGCGCCCGAGCATCCGTTCCCCGCAGCCCTTGAAGATGTGTCCGCGGTTTATGGTGCCTTGCTGCGCAATATGATGAGCCCTGCGCAAATCAGCATTGGTGGCGATAGCGCCGGGGGCGGGCTGGCGGCGACCTTGTTGCTGGCCTTGCGCGATGCCAAAGGGCCTTTGCCCTCATCGGCGGTGTTTCTCTCGCCCTGGACCGATCTGACGCTGGCTGGGGAGAGCTATGAAAGCCGAAGGGAATTCGACCCCTCGATTACCCGTGAGGGTCTGCTGGAAGCGGCAGCGCAATATGCCGGGACGGCTGATCCGGCGCATCCACTCTTGTCGCCGGTGCGGGCCGATCTGACCGGTTTTCCGCCCATGCTGGTGCATGTGGGCGACCATGAAGCCATGCTCGATGATTCGCTGGTATTTGCCGAAAGGGCGAAACAGGCGGGGGTCGAGGCGGAAATCGAGGTGTGGCCGGAAATGTGGCATGTGTGGCACCAATGGGCACCGGACCTGCCAGAAGCCGAAGAAGCCATTGAGAAAATAGGTGTTTTCATAAAGGCACACTTTAGCTAAATCTGTATTAGCCCGTGGCGGCAATTGCTTGCTTATTTTGTTTTTGTAACACAAGCTTCTACGCAACACTGAGCGTAGAGGGGGCATTCGACAGTGCCAAGCGTTGAAGCGGAACGCGCTTTATCAGAATTGATGGCGGCCAAGGGACGGGAGAAGCGCCCGATTGCGGATTTGCGCCGTGAATGGGACCGGCGCGCCGAGGCGCAACCACTGCCCGAGGGCACCAAGACATCTGCGGTTGCTGCGGGCGGGGTGATTGCCGAATGGGTGATCCATCCCGATTGCGACAGCGATGCGGTTTTCATTCTGGTGCATGGGGGCGGGTTTTGCTCCGGCGGCCTGGTGACCCATCGCAAATTTGCCGCCTATCTTTCAAAAGCGACCAATATGAAGGTGCTGGTGCCCGATTACCGTCTGGCACCGGAACACCCGTTTCCCGCCGGGGTGCAGGATTGCCTCTCGGTTTACGGGGCGCTGCTGCATGAGGGCATTCCCGCGCGGCGGATTGTGATTGGTGGCGACAGCGCCGGGGGCAGCATGGCGGCCTCAACACTATTGGCGCTGCGCGAGGCGGGCGGGCCGATGCCGTCATCCCTTGTCATGATCGCGCCCTGGCTGGACCTGACCAATTCAGGGGCCAGTTATGCCGACAATGCGGACAAGGACCCCACCATCAGTCTGGAATGGCATAATGAGATCGGGCCCTGGTATTATGACCAGGCGGATCCGGCCAATCCGATCATTTCACCGATGTTTGCCAAGCTTGATGGCCTGCCGCCGATCCTGTTGCAGGTGGGCGATCAGGAGGTGATGATGGATGATGCAAAGGTATTTGCCGAGCACGCCGAAACAGCCGGGTTGGCCGTGGATCTGCAAATCTGGCCGGGCATGTGGCATGTCTGGCATCACTCAGCGCCGGATGTACCCGAAGCGCTGGAAGCATTTGAGAGTATTGGCACGTTCGTGCACAACCATTTGGGCAGCTAGAGCCTGTCAACTTTTGACGAGATCAAAAGTTGGCTTCAGGTCTTTGATTTGTCGCGTTGCCCGGGTTTGGGGCGCAAAAAAGGGGCATCGCTTGATGCCCCTTTTTCCTTTGTGATGTGTGTCGCTATCAGCGCTGGGCGACCGGGGCCACCAGCGGGGTGATGCGGCGAATGGTGACGCGACGGTTGAGCCGTTCGGCAGACTCGGTGCGCACCTTCAGATAGCGTTCGCCATAGCCCTGAGTGGCGAGGTTCTCGGGCGGAATGCCGAAGATGTCGCTGAGCACGATGGCCACGGTTTCAGCCCGGCGATCCGACAATTCCAGATTGGAAATATCTGAACCCACGGCATCGGTATGGCCTTCGATCAGGAAGGTTTCTGCCGGGTTTTGGTCCAGCAGTTCCAGCATGGCGTTGGCGACCTTGCTCATATTATTGATCTGGTTGGGATCAATCACGGCCTTGCCGCTGTCAAAGGTCAGGCCACCCACTTCAAGCCGGCGCACCATGTCGCGGATACGCGCAGAACGCTTGACCTCGTCGACCGAGTAGAGACGCTGTACGCGTTCCACCGGCGGCTGGTCGAGGAAATCGGCCAGACGGTCTTCATCCACGTCCCGGCTGTCGAGGATATAGTCCCGGGCCGGGATGTTGAGGCGGAGCGGGGGCAGGTCCTCGGCAGGATCGCGCCAATCGAGCAGATCCTCTTCACGGCTCTCGTCCATATAGGCGAGCACGGTTTCACGACCGTCCGGGCTGAAGCGCGAGCGGCGCAGGATGTCACCATTGCGGTTGTAGATGGTGACGATGCGCACGCCATTGCGCCGTTCAATGGTTTCGCGGGTGCGGCCATTGCGCAGGTTTTCGACCTGATGATCCTCGGAATCACGGTTAAGGCGCGGGCTGTCCTGGTTCTGCAAGATCAGCTGGTTGCCGAATTGCAGGACAATGCGCAGGCCGTTATCGTCTTCCTGTACCACTTTGGCGCGGTCGGGCCGTTCCTGTTCGCGGCGGCCATAGCTGCTGTCGCGCTCACCACGTTCGTCACGTTCGCCACGCCGAGCTGTGGATTGCGGGGCAACGGATTCGCTCTTCTCGGCTTCGATCGATTTGACCTCGCGCGGGGCCTCGAAGGCCTGAGCCTCGGCATCGTTTTTTGGAGCCGGTTCTGCTGCGGTCTGATTTACCTCAGGCTTTGGCTCGGCCTCGGCTTTCGGCTCGTCGGCGGCGGCTTCAGCGCTGACAGGTTCGTCTTCTTCCTTGGCGCTATCGAGCAGCGGGGCCACTTCTTCAGGGGCGACATCGGCATCAGCGATGGGTTCGGCCGGCTCTTCGGACTGCGTCATTTCCGGCTGAGCGGCATCGGCAGCGGGTTCAGCCGCATCGGTGCTCTGCTTGGTCTCAGGCTCGGGCGCGACAGCCGGCTGTTGCGTTGAGGGCTGCTTGGTTTCAGGTTTCGGCGCGGCCTCGGGGGCGGGTTCAGCTACAGGCTCGGCAGCGGGTTCTGCTGCGGGCTCAGGAGCCGCCTCGGGCGCAGCTTCCATCGCTGGCTTTTCAGCCTCAACCTCAGGTTCGGCTTCCATTGCCGGTTCTGGTGCTGCTTCTTCCGTTACTTCAGGTTCAGCGACAGGTTCTGCCTGTTCGGCTTCCGGCGCGACCATTTCGGGGGCTGGCGCCGGTTCTTCAGTCACTTCGGGGACCGGTTCAGCCTCTGGCATGACCTCGGGGACGATTTCAGCGGGGGGAGCGACCTCAATCGGGTCGAGATCGCCGGGCAGGCGCTGGTCGCCGGCGATATACTGATCGAGACAATCGCCAATGCTTGCGGCACCAAGGCTTTCGCATACGCTGGAGAGGTTCTGGCGCGCGGCGATGGCGGCTTCTGCTTCGGCGCTGGCATCACCACTGGCTTTTGCCTGGGTAAGGGCCATGCGGCTGGCTGCATATTGCTGATAGGCGGCAGTCAACTCTGCCGGTGCTTCCTGAGCACTCGCGGCGAGAGGCGCAAAGGCCAACAGGCCCAAAGCCGTGCCAACCATTAATTTTGAGCGTAAACGCATATTTTGTCCTCTTTTGTATAAGATTAGTAGGGTTATCGTGCGCGAATAGGTCTGAAGCGGGACGCTTCCGCGGCTGAATTAAGGCAGCGCCATCGCATTGGTGGCATTCTTCACCCGGTCAGTCTGGCCGTAAGACTAGAAAGAGGGCCCTGAATGCCGCATGAACAAACGCTTCATCGTATTTCAACCAGCGGGCAGGGCCTTTATGAGTTCACCCGCCAGGCCGCTGATTTTGTCGGTGGGACCGGAGCCGGCACCGGACTTTTGACGGTATTTTGTCGGCATACCTCGTGTTCGCTGTTGATCCAGGAAAACGCCGATCCAGACGTCCGTACTGATATGAACGCTTTTTTCCATCGTTTGGTTCCCGAAGGCATGGACTGGATCGTGCATACCCTTGAGGGACCGGACGACATGCCGGCCCATATCAAGGCGGCCCTGACGCAAACCTCGATCGGAATTCCAGTTGCGCAGGGGCAGCTGCTTTTGGGCACATGGCAGGGGATTTACCTGTTTGAACATCGCCATGCGCCACATGAGCGGCAGGGGG
>Ga0209344_10002027_pt1 | contig 23758 bp, 24 predicted proteins | sample Cruoilmetagenom6_FD_187293 | JGI IMG/M metagenome (GOLD analysis project Ga0209344, IMG submission 187293) | Oil polluted marine microbial communities from Coal Oil Point, Santa Barbara, California, USA - Santa Barbara Oil Seep Sample 6 (SPAdes)... | ecosystem: Environmental > Aquatic > Marine... | reverse complement strand
TACTTGGTTCTGCCGGGCATTCTGGCCTACGCGTCCTACTACCTCATTTTGATCGCCTACCAACTGGGCGGGGATGTGGCGTCAGTGACATCCGTGCGGCAGGCTTCGATCCCGGTGTCGGTGGCCTTGGGTGGTCTATTCCTGCGCGAAGGCGCAATGGCGCGCCGCTTTTTTGCTGCTGGCCTTCTGGCGCTTGGGATCGTTGTGATCGCTCTGAATGGGTAAGCCCCATGTGTATGGCCATGAAAACAGTAACTAAGGTGTACTAAAAGCTGCCTTTTCACGCCGTGGTCCGACTGGCGAATGGTTGCTATTTACGTGTGCTCAGAACCAAGGACGACGTCGATTTAGCGATGAGGTTGCTTGCCCCAATTTTATCATTAAGAACTGTCAGATCGCTGGGGGATGTAACAGCACAGTGGGCGATTGCGTCGATTTCACCTGAGACCGAAGTGACTTCTTGAACGCCGCTCAAAGAGGCCAACCAGTCCAAGGCTTGATCGCAGGGACGGACAGCGATTTTCACAAAAATCAGTGCGCGGATGATTCCAGATTTGTTTTGAGAGTAATCGGTATGGTAACCCCGGATGACGCCGTTCGTTTCCAATTTGGTGACGCGGTCCTGAACCGCCGTTCTGGAAAGCCCAATCTTGCGGCCTAAAGCGGCAAAACTGATACGTGCATCTCGGCTCAGTACCGCCAGAATCCGTTTGTCCGTCTGATCCAAAACCAATTCCCCCGAACCGCAACCGTATTACGTCGAATCGTAAGTTGGACCGGACACGCTTTCAGGCCAATGCTAACGTTCAAATAGCTAGGACATAATATGAAAAAAATCACAGCAAGCAAATTTACGGGCGCGCAGGCTTGGGATGCCCTTGATATCGAACAGATAGAAAATGCAACGGTACGGCTTCATTGGACCGATGCTCCGTACAAATGGCATATTAATGAAGGACCAGAGGTATTTGTGGTGCTCGACGGAGAAGTTGACATGCACGTCCGCAAAGACGGGGTAGAAGACATACTGAGGCTTAAGGTCGGTGACATATTCCATGCTGAGAACGGTGATGAACATGTTGCGCACCCAGATGGGCCAGTGCGTGCGTTGGTCATCGAAACAGCGGGCAGTGTATAGTTCATCTATCAACAGCGGGCGTTCGCGCAGGTTTGTCGAATGACGGCTTCTTCCCGCGCAACCGATGTGGCGCACAAAGGACCAACCCTACGCACCTCACCGCATCCAGAACCCGTTGCGTTTGATCTTGTTGCGGATCGCCTGTTCCTTGCGGGGCAGGTTGTTGCGGTCAAACAGGGCGCGCACTTTTTCTCCGCGCCCCTGATAGATCATCCGCTTGATCGGGTCGTATTCTTTCAACACCTTCTTCACGCGGTTTGGCGCTGTGATGTCATACAAGACGTCGACCACATGATCGGCCTCGCGGGCATAAAGCAGAGGCAACAAGCGATAATGACAGCTCACTGATCCGTCCAGCATCCCGTTGGGCAAAGTATCCCGCCCACCACCAAGCGCATGGATCACAAGGGGCAGGGCGACCTGATCCAACCACGGATCAAGCTCCTGACATACCAATGCGTCGGGCGCGTCATCGCGAATGGCCAAGGCGTATTCCAGAAACTTTTCACCAAACACATGCGGGCATTTGTAAAAGAAGAACCCGGCGTTGAAATAAAGGTACCTGCGCCAAAACTCATCCGGTTCATCCAAATCCAGTGAACTTTCGAAATCCAGACCGAACTTGTCGTAAAGCGATTTCCAGATACCCGCATACCCGGGTCCGTAAAGTTCCGGCTTTGGCCACGTTCCCTCGCGCTTGAGCGACGCGCTGGGCCGGTCAAAATCAAACGGCACGGTGGTCAGATCACCGGTGATCAACGTGTCGGTGTCGAAAAACACAAATGGCTCACCCTTGGGCAGGGCCATCAACATCTCGATCTTGTTGCCATAGGGGTAACTCTGGCCGAAATGCCTGCTTTCAAACGAAATAACTTCGGCGCCTAATATGTCCAGCAACTCGTGGATGTCTTCACCGCGCATGCGTGGGTCGTTGTCCCACAAGTCACCCGGTTGGGGTTCGGCCACGATCAGGCGCCCCTCAAATTCCGGGCTCATCGCGCGCAAAGAGGCGCAAAACAACAGCGCCTCAAATTGCAATCGCCCGCCCTGACCAACAATCACGACATTGAAAGGTTGGATTTTTTGGTCCGGCGCGGTCATACTTGGGGTTACTCTGTCTCGTTGCCTCGGGCACACTATAGGTGTGATCGCCTTCGGGAAGAAGGGGGCAGTTGCGCGTAAACGTGTTTTGAAAAGGGGATGGTAATGATTGACTGGATTTTGATAGGTATTGCTTTGGCCGCAGGTGGCGGACAGGGCGGCGATGCCACGACTGCCGAAGCTGCCGATATGGGCGCAGCGATGCAGTTTGTCGCCGAAGACCAAACCCCATCCGGCAAATTCACCACCGCAACCGAGGTGAAGCAAATCCTGACAATGACCAAGGGCAACTGGGTGGCCGTGCGTGAATATGACGGGCAGGACTTGTTATATGTCACACACCTGATGAGCTGGCGATGCGGGTTGCACCAAATGCGCTACAGCCTCAATGGCGGTCCGATGCAAACATGGGACATGCCGCCTTGTTTGATTGATACCGCAACCCCCAATGCCATCAAAACCGAAGACGGATTGCCTTTCATCGCGCAACCTTTGGGCAGCATCCAATCGGTCAGCATCGAATTGCTATATGACGATCTGTCCGAAGACATGGCCGAATTTCAACGCAACGAGGTGTTAATGCCCTGACGGGCAACAATACTTTGGCTGCCGTGTTACCCAGCCGACAATTGCTGTTTCGCGTTATTGCTAGTTGTGCAGCCGGATCAGCTCCTGCAATATTTCATCAGTGATGACTATGCGGTGGCTTGCATAAACCGATTCCTGCACAACCAAATCGATATTGTTGCGTTTTGCATAGTCAATGATCACGCGGCTCACGGTGGCTTCGAAATCTGCCAATGCGCGATTACGAGCATCAGTATAATCGCTTTCGTAATTTATCTGATTGCGCTCTAGGTTCCGCTGAAGGATTTGAAGTTCTCTGATTTTTTGCTCGGCGTCAGAAGCAGTCATTGAAAATTGATTATTTTCGAATTCACTTCGCTGCCAACGATAATCTTCCATGTCACTGCGAAGCGTCTGACTGCGCTGAGAAAAATCGTTGTCCAGCCGTGTCATAGCCGCGGCTGATTGCGGTGCTTCATCTATCAATCTGCTCGCGTCCACATAGGCGATTTTGGATTGGGCCATCGTCACCGATGCCAAACACAGGGTGAAAACGGCGAAAAGAACCGGGCCTATGCCGCGTGCCAGTATTGAACGGATCATGATACTTCCTTTTGTTTCGACTACCAGATGGCACCCCCAATGCTGGATCAATGGCGATACGCGGCACCCATCCGGGTACTGCAATCGAGTATTGGTTGCTGATTTGATCATGTCAAATCTGGGCGGTTTGCAAAATTCTGCACGAACATGGGTCCTAATTATTAGTCACATACCTAAAGAGAAGGAGGTCAACTAAAATATAGGTAGCATTCTCGATCTGGTTTGGCGGCCCTAAGTAAAGGTCACAACAAGACAAACAATAGGACCCAAAATGAAACGCGCACTCAGCACAATCACCCTAACGCTTATCTTTCAAGCAAGCGCCAGCTTTAGCGACGGATGGGCAGATGGATGCACCGTCGACACCTACACAGGTATTTGTGTCCCAAACTCAAGTTATGGCGAAACGGACAGTGGCGATTTTTTTGGCACGTCTCAGGACAATGCATCGGGCATCATTTACGAAAGCAGTGAACCTAAACCGATCCCGTTTTATGACACGTCAACAACAGGTTACTGCTCATTTGGCGATTGGTGCTGAAAGGGTATTTCAACAACATTCAAGACTTTCATGATCGCGCCTCCCGGCGTCACCTAAATTTTAAAAAGCAATTTTCAATTACGTTCCAGACGCCAGACAGGTTTCCTGCCTGGCGTCAATTTATGCGGTGATCGTCGCAATTGGCGCGCCCAGTAAATCCCAATCGGGCGTAACGCCCAAACCGGGTGCATCCGACATCGCCATGAACCCGTCGGCAATCACCGGGCCACCCCCGGCAATGGGCCGGGTGGTGTATTCATGAAAAGCCGATGATTGGAAATGGAAATCGCTGGGCGTGGAATGCGCCAGATGGGCAATCGCCGCATCGCCGATTTCTGCGCCCCAGGTATCCTCAATCGTCATCACGATCCCAAGCGAAATACACACATCCCGAATGATCCGAGATTTGGTCAATCCGCCCATGCGGCTGATCTTGAGGTTGATCAAATCCATCGCCCGTTCGCGATGCCCGCGCAAGACCGCCTGAAGGCTGTCCATGCATTCATCCAAAATCATCGGATGGGGGGAATGATCCCGCACAACGCGACATTCTTCGTAGGTTTCGCAAGGTTGTTCGATGTAAAGGCTCATGTCCGACACCGCTGAAACAACCCGCACGGCGTCATGTTGATGCCACCCGCAATTGGCATCCGCGGCCAGTTTGTTTCCGGACTTAAGTTCCGACGCGACCAGCCGGATACGTTTGATGTCTTCATCCGGATCGGCGCCGACCTTCATCTGGAATTGATTAAACCCCTGTTCCTGATAGGAAATCAGCTTTTCGGCCATCGCTTCGGGTTCTGCGCGTGACACAACTTTGAACAGGCGCACCTTGTCCTGCACACGCCCCCCCAACAGGTTGCACACCGGCTGCCCCGTGACTTTGCCGTAAATGTCCCAACACGCCACGTCCAGTGCCGACTTGATGTAGGGGTGCCCTTTCAACAGGCGATCCATCAAAACATTGATGCCACCGATGTTACAGGGGTCCTGCCCGATCAATCCCTTGGCCAAAACCTGCATCCCAACCCGCGCCCCTTCGGCAAACGCAGGCAAATACGCGGGTCCCAAGGGGCAGATTTCGCCAACACCGGAAATGCCTTCGTCGGTCTGAATTTCCACAACGGTGCTGTCAAAGGCTGCGAAGGATTGGGTCGACCAGGAATAAGCCCCTTCCTTCATCGGCAGGCTGACCTGATAAATGTTAACGGTTTGTATTTTCAAGGATGGCCCCCATTTCCGGCATTCTATTCTGCACAATTTGTATATTGGGCCAAATACTTGCGTACAAAATGCACAATTGCGACCGAATTCGTCAAGATAAGGGCCCAATCAAACAACGTGGTATAGCCACGGGGTTTCATCTCTCACCTGTCGTTAAATGGCGGTGGATGTGGGACAGCGCAAACTTTTCTCTGGCAAAAAACCCTGTTCACCGGGGATCTCCGGGGAAATTCATGAAATTTTGGCTGTAGCCTGCTGAAATTCAGCGTGTGAAAGGGGCATAGTGGGCCTCCGTCAGATCAGCGCCGCAGGCTGCGCGCGAATGTTCGAATGTCTTCCAATAGCAGCTGTGGTTCTTCCATCGCCGCAAAATGCCCACCGTGCGGCATCTCGCTCCAATGTTGGATGTTATAGATCCGCTCTGCATAAGAGCGCGGCGGCCAGCGCAGCATTTCGGCGGGGAAGACCGCACAACCGGTTGGTACTTCGACGCGCGCGCCCTCGGGGGACAAAACCCGCCCGCCCTCTTCGCGCCGGCCATAGTATATCCACGAGGCCGTGTTGAACGTGCCTGTGGTGATGTAGATCATGATGTTGGTCAGCAAATCATCTTTGCTGTGGGCGTTTTCAATGCCACCCACGGGCACGTCCGACCAATCGTGGAATTTTTCGACCAGCCATGCGGCGATGCCAACAGGGCTATCCATCATCGCATAGCTTAACGTTTGGGGGCGGGTTGCCTGTTGGGTGCGATAGCCGTTTTGCATGATCTGGTCGCGGTCAAATTGTGCATCCCATGTGCATTCTTCTGAGGTTTGCGGCCCATCAGGGTGGCGCATTGTCAGGACATTGATGTGAATGGCGGAACAGGACGGCGCGTGGTCAAAACCCAACCACGAACAAATGGCACCTCCCCAGTCGCCACCCTGGGCAAGATAGCTTTCATATCCCAACGTATCGGTCATGAGGCTGTTCAGCACCGCTGCCATTTTGCGCGGACCGTAGGGGCGTGGCGGCCGCCCGGAGAATCCAAAACCGGGAAGGGACGGTGCAACCACACTAAAGGCGTCTTCTGCGTTGCCGCCAAACCGTTCAGGGTGGGCAAGCGGTTCGATCAGTTCATAGAACTCTGCAACCGAGCCTGGCCAGCCGTGGCTGATCATCAGAGGCATCGGGTTGGCGCCGCTGCCCTGTTCATAGATGAAATGCATATCAATGCCATCAACAGGTGCGGTGAACTGCGAAAAGCTGTTGATACGTGCCTCTTGCGCGCGCCAGTCGAACCCATCCACCCAATAGGCGCATAGTTCACGCAGGTAATCCATGTTGGTGCCGTAATCCCAGCCACCATCGTCAGGCATTTCGTGCCAGGGATAGTTTGCCACACGCGCCAGAATGCCCTGCAACACGTCATCGGATACGTGGTATTGGAACGGTTTCAGATTCAGGTTGCGGTCAGGCAGGTCGTTCAACGTAATAATTCCTTAGCGATCTTGGCCTGCTTCAACACGTCGTAGATGAAGCAATTCATTGGTTTATTTAACTGAGAAAATGAAACGGCAGGGAGAGACAGGTGCAGTGTTTCGAAGGGACAGATTATTTTCTAACGCAAAACATCAGCCCAGCAAACGTGTCACCTCCTCTGCAATAATCATCACGCCATCTTCGAGATTGGTTACTGGAACATAGGCAAACCCAAGCCGAAAACTGCGGTTGTTGTCATAGTTCAGATAGTAGTCGCGCCCCCGGTCAATCAACACGCCCCTGCGTTCCAAACGCACGGCAAGTTCTGCGGCGTCAAAACCGGGCGGCGCGGTTAGCCAGAACGACGTTCCCCCTTCAGAGGCCGTGCGTTCCAGCATTCCAAGGTGTTTGGTCAATGCGGCGTCCATGGCGTGCCAGCGGGTTTTATAGCGCCTTTCAATATTGCGAAGGTGGGCATCGTAATGGCCAAGCTGAAAGAACAACGCGACAATCTCCTGCACGATTGTCGGGGGATGGCGCATCATAACGCCACGGGCAATACGCGCCTCTTTGATGATGTCGCGGTGGGCGACGATAAACCCAAGCCGAATACCGGGTGATACGGTTTTTGACAGGCTGCCCACATAGATCACACGTCCCGTCTCATCCATCGACCGCATCGAAGGCGAGGATTTTGCGACATAGTTCATTTCGGCTTCGTAGTCGTCCTCAATGATCAGAAAGTCCTTTTCGATGGCTGCCGTCAGCAATTCTTTGCGGCGCTTTTCGCTCATTGTGACCATGGTCGGGAACTGATGGCTTGGTGTGGTAAAAACCAACTGGCAATCGGCTGGGATGGCGGAAGGGATCAGGCCGTCACTGTCAATGGGGACGCCGACCAAATCACTTCCGATCATGCGGAACGCATTGCGGGCGCCAAAAAAACCGGGATCCTCTAGGGCCACCGGTTTGCCTGTATGTGCAAAGATCGACCCAAGAATGAACAGCGCATTTTGTGAGCCAAGGGTGATGAGGATCTCGTCCTCTTCGGCGTAAATACCCCGAATGTTCAACAACCGTTGGCGCAGTTGCTGGATCAGTTGTGGGCTGTCGCTCTCGACGGAATCGCTGGCCCAGGCAGGCATGGTTTTACGACCCAGGGCCTGACGTGTGCATTCACGCCAGCCATCTACCGGAAAAAGGTCTGGGTCGATTTGATTATAGATAAAAGGGTAGGGGTAGGCATTCCAGTCCAGCGGATTAACCACCGGCATCAGATTGTTGGACGGAAAGCGAACCGGGCAAGGCTGTGCTTCCCTTTCAGGGGTGCGGTTTTGGTTTTGCGCGTTGTGCAAAGCCGCCATTTGCGGATTAACAAAATAGCCGGACCTGTCACGCGACACCAGAAATTCCAGATCGACCAGCCGGTTGTATGCGGCGAAAACGGTATTTCTGGACACGCCAAACTGATCGGCCAACTCACGACAGGAGGGCAAAGGCCGATCAGGTGCCAGCGATTCTGACATGATGGCGGCACTGACCACTTCGCAAATCTGGTCGCGCAAGCTCAGACCAGAGCTTTCCGGCAGTTTCAGAAATCTTGGTGTGGTGGAACTCACCGCATGCCTCCTTGGTGGATCACCTGTGTTTCTATCATTGATGTCAATGATTGTGTCAGACCCTATCCAGTCTGTCCCCTTCATTCGAGGCATCTGTCACTTTCTTTGAAGAAAGGCGCGGTGAAAGATGTGGGCAAGTGAAAATCACTGAATGGGAGATGATAGAAATGCGGATAAAATCCATATGCAAAGTTTTGTGCCTTGCATCGGCAACAGCCCTCATGGCGCAATCAGCCATGGCAGAGAAAGTTCTGAAATTAGGAACCGTTGGGTTTTTGGGAATGCCAATTGGCGATGCGATTGATCAGGCGCTCATTCCAACGTTGGAAGAAGTTTCTGGCGGGCAACTGACGATCGAGCCGCACTACCGCAAGTCACTGTGCAGTGAACAATCTTGCGGCGAGCAAGCCAATCAGGGCCTTCTGGCCCTTTGGACAAGTTCAACTGCAAACTTCGGGAATTTCGGCACGGCCTTGGCGATTTTCGATCTGCCCTATATCTTCAAAAGTATTGAAGACGCGGATCGCATTTCATCCGAGTGGCTGGCGAAAAAACAATGCGACATCGCGGCGGAAGAAGCCGGCCATGTCTGTCTGACGGTATATTCCAGCGGCGGCTTCCGGCAGCTTGGCAACGCCCATGGCCCGGTGCATGTCCCTGCGGATATGGAAGGGATCAAGTGGCGCGTTACCAAAAGCCCGATTGAATACACACTGGTGAAAAACTGGGGTGCGGTGCCTGTGCCTTATGATTGGTCACAATTGTATCAGGGTCTGCAAACCGGTGTGGTTTCTGGCCAATACGTTGCAACACCTTGGCAACATGTAGCCAAACTGCACGAAGTTGCCAAATACTTCACTGAAATTGGCGGCTCGTGGTCGGGCAATCAACTGTCCATCGACAAGCGTCAGTATGATGCCCTGACCGATCAGGAAAAAGAATGGCTGCACATAGCTGCGACCGCGTTTGGCCAAAAGGTGCAGGAACTTGACCGCGCTTGGGTCGAGGCCGGTGAAGTCGAAATCAAAGCGGCGATCACCGAATGGTATGTGCCAACCGACGAAGAAATGAGGCAATGGCGTGCAGGTGCGATTGATGCATGGCTCAACGCCAAAGGCAGCTTTGATCCTGCAACTGCCCGTCGTGTTCTGGAAGAACAAGGTATGACAGACTTTATCGCCCAGCTCGAAGACGCCGGCGCGCTGTAAAGCGGGGTTGATATCATCTACACAGGTGGCGCGGGATCCGTTTCGCGCCACTTGTTGTCTCTGTAACTGATCCTCTGATCGCAACTCTGATGGGACTGCCTCGTTATGGAAAGCGTCGTGCTTTTGATCATTCTGGTGCTGCTTATCATGCTTGGCGCGCCTGTCGGATTTACAATGATCCTTATACCTGTGGTCTACATTCTGATCACCGACGCAGCCCCGATGATCCTGATCCCAAGTCAGATGTTCAGCGCCATCGACTCTGTCCCACTGACAGCGATTCCGTTCTTCATGTTGACCGGAGAGCTGATGACCAGCGCGACAATCACCGACAGGTTGGTTGAACTAAGCCAACGCCTGATTGGCCGGATGCGCGGATCTATGGCACAGGCCAATGTCCTGGTCAGCATGTTCTTTGCTGGCATGAACGGGTCCGTTGTGGCCGACACGGCAACGGTTGGATCCCTGATGATCCCGTCGATGAAAAAGGCCGGATACCCGCCTGCCTTCGCTGCAGCCATTACCGCCGTCAGCTCTACCATTGGCGGCATCATCCCGCCCTCAATCATGATGATCGTGCTGGCCAATGCGGGTGGTATTTCGGTTGGTGCGCTGTTTGCTGGCGGGATCGTCCCTGGTCTGATGATCGGTGTTTTGCTGATGATCATCAACTATATCATCGCGCGGCGGCACAATTTTGAACGCAGCGAAGAACCCTTTAGCCTAAAGGCCGTTGCTATTGTCGGCTACAAGTCTTCCTTTGCCCTGCTGATCCCAATCGTGTTGGTCGGTTCTGTCGTGTTTGGCATTGCTGGTGTGGTTGAGGCCGGAGCGCTGACCGCCACCATCGCCCTGTTCGTTGGGTTGTTTGTCTATCGCACAATCAACTGGAACAACTGCAAAAGCGCCTTTGTCCGGGCGTTCCGCAATTCGGCTATGGTGTTTATCATCATCGCCGCCTCTGGCCCGTTCAGCTGGTTGCTGACGTCGCTTGGTGCAATTGGTCAGCTTGAGGACTGGTTGCTTGGTTACACCCACAACCCGTTGCTGTTTGCGCTGATACTGGTCTTGTTTATCTGCTTGCTGGGCATGGTTATGGACTCTGCCGCCAACATTATTGTTGTGGGGCCGGTTCTGGTCGATGTGATGGTCAAGGCCGGCTATGCTGACGTGCAGGCCGCCCTTGTCGTCGTCGTTGGCTTTTTGATCGGGTCGGTGACACCACCGGTTGGCGTGGCGTTCTTTACCGCCGGGGCCATTGCCAAAGTCAGGCTGGAAAAGGTGGCCGTGGCAATGTTGCCGTATCTCATCGCCCTGTTTGGATTGCTGTTTGTGCTGATCGTTGTGCCTGACATCACTATGGGTCTTCCCCGTGCGTTAGGATTTTCACAATGATACAGACGAGGGCACTTTCGCCAATCCGCCGCCGCAATGGAGGAAATGTCTGATGTTGTCTGCTGCCGTGTTCATAGATCGGATGGTTCGAAACCTCCTGACGGCCTTTTGCGCGATCTTTCTGTTCATGATGGTCGCATTTACCGTCTATTCCGTGGTGATGCGCTATGTCTTTTTGAACCCGCCTGTCTGGGGTGACCTTCTCACCGTTCTCAGTAACATCTGGCTGGTTTTTCTGGCGCTGGCCCTGACGGTCAGGGACCGTGATCACATTGCTCTGGATCTGGTTTATACATGGCTTCCAATCAGGGCTGCCTTCGCCGTTCAGCAATTCTGGTCAGTTGTTATTTTCGGTCTGGGTTTGATCATGATCATCTACGGCATAGAAGCGGTGTCGACCATGGGCGGGAAATATTGGGAGATGTGGTACTTTGCCTGGGAAGATGGCGGTTTTGTCTTCAAGCCGAATTATATGCCAAAGAAATATGCCATCGCAATTGTGCCGATTTCAGGCGCCCTCGTGAGCATTGCAGCCCTGGCCTCGATCATTGAAGACAGCGTGCGCCTCAAGGCGGGCACCTACAAACAAGCGGGAGATCTGGATGACCACATTGCAGAATAACCACCGTCCACGCCGTTGCTCATGCAAACCGGCTCAATAGTACGACGGTTCCCACCTGTGCGGGCCTGCCCCGAAGAGGGGTCGCTCCATCACATCGTCGCCTTGTCAGGTGCGTGGTGTCTCAGTCGGGGGTCGGAAGTGTAACGCCGGACTGTTAGGCCCGTTCCGGAAATCCCGCACGGCGCGGTGCCGATCCGGTTGATCCATTAAGCACGTCAAGCGTGCGGCGGGTGAACCCGAAATAGCCAAATGTGCCTTTGATCCAAGCGGCTTCCAATGCGTCTTGATACCCTGCGGTTTCCATCTCGTCGGACCGGGTTCCGACGGGCACCAAAAGAATCTCGCTTCGGTGCCCTGTGCTACGATAGCATCGACGCCGGCATCCACAACTTCGCTCGCTTGATCCAGCGTCTGCATCTGAACGATGAGTTTCGTCTGTCTGTCCCTAATTCTGGGAAGAAACGGTTGAAAATCGCCAAACGAAAACATCAGAACTGTCGGCGAACGCTCGAGAACCAGATCAAGTAAATGGGGCTGCCGAGCCAGTGACCACGTGACAAAGCCTGCCCCGGTCCGCGCATCGCCCGTAGCGTCGAACTCGTGGGCGAGCCAATCGGCGTCGCCAAAGCCACCACCGATCAGACCCAAACCATCAGCCCCGCTGACTGCAGCGGCAAGTGCGCCGCCGCTGACACCCGCCATAGGTGCCAACAGAACCGGATGTTCAACGTCAAACAGATCACTAAGAGATGTGCGAATGGACATTTTGGTCAACTTGCCGCTTTGCGCCTGTATTGTTCGACCGGCAGGCCACCAACCCCCCAATCCTCAAGCGTAACTTCGTCGATTACGACAAAAGTCGTCGCCGGAGATTTGTCGAGAACCCGGACCAACAAGTCGGTGACGCCGCTGATTAACTCGGCCTTCTGATCAGCGGTGACACCCTCACGGGTCACCTTGATGTTTACATATGGCATATCGGGTCCTTTCAGATCTCGCGTTCAGTGATTTGGAAAATCTTGGCCATGATCCGCCATGCGCCATCGGTTCGCACAAGGGTCAGGAAATCGATGAAATCCTTCGTGCCGATGGAACACCGCACACGGGCAAAGGCGGTGTTCTCGCCCGCGAACTCTATGGAAACGATGGCATCACGCCGGGGCTCATTACGTGTGGCAGGTGAGACGCGCTGTGCCACCACCGGAAAGTACTCATCCATCGTCCGATACAGAAGCGGCGTTTCGTCCGCCGTTGCATAGATCGCTTTTGAATGAAACGCTTTTCCCAGCCTTTTGGTGTCTGCGTGGTAGAGGCCATCGAAGTAGGTCTTCAACACCTCGGTTACTGCGGCGAATTCAGTCATGCTGCCTGCTCCATGAGACCCTCTGCGACCATCGCTTTGATAGAAGCAGGACGTTTCGCGATGCGCGCTACATAGGCTTGGGTTTTTGGATGCGCGGCAAGGCTTACTCCAACAAAAGCTGCCCAATTGAGCACCACAAATGCATAGGCGTCCGCAACAGTGAAAGTGTCACCCAGAAGAAAGGCGCGCCCGTCAGCGAGACGTTGTTCAATATGCGCTGCGCGACGGACAACACCGGTCTCAGCCTTCTTCCTTGCCTCGCCATCAAGTTCCTTACCCGAAAAAAAAGGGCCAAAGGATTTATGAAGCTCAGACGATATGAAATTGAGGGCTTCCTGTAGTCGAGCGCGCTCTAGCGTACCATTTGGTGGTGCGAGCCCTGCATCGGGTGACTGATCGGCCAGATACTGCAGCACGGCAGGATTTTCTGTAATGATATCTCCGTCGTCAGTGATTAAGGCCGGAACATAGCCGTTCGGGCTGATTTTGCGGAAATCTCCGCCTGCCTCGGTCCTACCCGCATCGGTGTCTGTCATTTCGAGTTCGAACGAGGTGCCGAGCTCATTCAGGATGATGTGAGATGCCATTGAGCACGCGCCAGGCTTGTAATGTAGTTTCACGGGGGTTCCCTTTCTGAGGTTTAGCTATGTGAGCTCAGGAACGTTACCAGTAATCATATCCCATTTATAACATTGAATTTTCATCATAACGATCTATAGAATTGATCATCTAAAGCGAATTATCGAGTTACATGATGACATATGAACAATTGGTCGTGCTGCACGCCATCGTCACAGAAGGGACCTTTCGAGGTGCGGCCGAGCGGCTGAACAAGTCCCAATCAGCCATTAGCCATATGCTCAAGAAACTTGAGACCGAGATCGAGATCGTTCTGCTCTCGCGTGAAGAATATAGGCCAACCTTAACACTAGAAGGAGAGGTGTTTTATCGACAAGCAACACGCGTAATGCAGCAGATGAAAGAACTGAGTATCGTTACGAGAAATCTGAACGCCAAGCAGGAACCAGAGGTATTTTTAGCCGTGACTGCCACGTTTCCATTGAAGCCAGTTCTCGAAATTATCGGCACGATCAAGGTTCAATACCCAGCCACTCATATACGTTTGTCACGGGAAAGCATGGGGGGGCCGATTGAGCGACTGCTACGCAATGACGCCGACATTATTATTGCAACTATGGACGGCGTTCCTGTGGAACAGGTAGAGGCGTTATCCTTTGCACAGGTAACAATTGTGCCGGTGGCCCATCCGGACTTCGAGCCCGCACGAAGTTCACACATGAAAACCATCAGCGAGATGCAAAGCTATACTCAAGTGGTCGTTGCCGACAGCGGCAGTGGCGAGTTTACTCAAAGCAGAGATCTGCTTCCAGGCGGTCTTCGCTGGACCGTTTCGGACTTCGCGGCAAAAAAGGAGATTTTGTTGGCGAATCTGGGTTGGGGCGGCATTCCTACACATATGATCGAAAGTGAATTGGCGCGAGGCGAGTTGGTAGCTCTCAATATTGAAGGCTATCAAAAACGCCAATCGCATCTGTTTCAAATGCGCAAACGTGACAAAGACATTGGCATTGTTGCGCAATCCATCTGGGAGCAGCTCCGAAGATAGCGTAGCATATGCCCTTCGGCATCGGAAAACGAGTTAATGTCAGATTCCGATCTTCATTTTTGACCGACTTAAGGCGACTGGCAGTCTCGCGCGCTTTGCACCTATTCGAATGCCACGAAGCATCATGCTCGTTGGGCTCGGAGCCGTCATTCATTGCACTGTGCATCAATGCCGGGATTGGGTATTTTTTACTAATCCGGCGTCTCTTGATTTTCCATAATCTTTCACCGCTAAAAGTGCCAAAACCTTTTTTGAGGGTTCACTGTTTTCCACTTTTGATATGACGCCGCAAATACGAGTGACATGCCTCTTTGCGATTCCCAGGAAAACGGTCCTGTCTGATTGAGCAGGGGCACTACATTCCAGAAGGCAGCCCACCAACGGCAAGTCCACCCGCGCGCATCATCTGTCTGCGTGATACAGGTTTGGAGCTCTCATGACTGTGGAGTTTTCGAAAGTGATGCCATTTTCGGATTGGGCTGGTGTCAATAATCCCGGCTCACCTTACCATTGATTTTTCACGAAACGCTTTCGAGTTCAGGATGATATCCGCCACATGTTCAATTTTCCGGCGCGCGACTTTGAAACGGTCATTGGCTGCGTCGTCGGTTTTCAAAAGTAACATCACCGCCTGATCAACCAGATCGAGCCCATCGTCACCTGACATCGGATCGATCTGCAGACTGGCGCGCAGCCACACCCCGTCAATCAGCGCAGTAATCTGCGTCGCCGTCCGTTGTACGTCGTCGGCAGGGATCATATCCTTCAGGGCACTGATCAGGTTGCTGCGAATGCGGGCGTGCACCACGGTTTGAATGCGCTGGCTCTGCGTATTATGGGGGACATCGGCGCATAAATTGATCCAGGCATGGCAAATTTGCTGATGAAACACCGGTGATGCAAAGTTCCCGACAAGAACCGCATAAAGCCGCTCTTCCGGTGTGTCGGCCTGATGCAGCAATTCGGAAACACAGTCGCGCAACAACGAATAGGCCTTGCGCTGAACCCCCTCAAACAACGCATCCTTGTCGCCATAGTAATGCAGAACAATCCCCTTGGTGACACCGGCCAGCTTGGCCACCCGGTCCAGTGTTGTGCCGCGAATACCGTATTGGATCAGCGCATCAAGGGCCGCCTGCGACAATGCTTCGCGCCGGATTTCACGGATGGATTTTTTCGCCATGTTGCACCCCGGGTTGGATCGGCCTCACGTCTGCACCCGGTTAGCCGCTGACCGACAAAAGGGCAAGCGCGCCAATCACCGCATCAGGCGCGGCTTATCCTGTCCAACGTGCGGACACCCACGCCCAGAGCCGGTTAAACACCCGTTTCCCAAGGCCTGGCGGCGCATCGTTCTTCGTCCTCCAGAGTCATGAGATGGCGAAACCGACAGATGCACATATTTGCCCTCCGGCGCAATGCGGGCCCATCATAGCAAGGCCCCGGCACCTCACATCAACGACAGAATTTCGGCCAAAACAGAAACCGCCAACGTTTTGCTATCGCGCACCGACGGGATCACCCCGATCGGGCCACGCACCTTTGCGCGCGCATCGTCCGACACGCCCAGGGCCTCCAGTTCCAACAACCGGGTATCGCGCGCGCGCATGCTGCCCTGAGCGCCGACATATAACACTTCGGCCCCCAGAATATCCTTCAGAATAGGCGCTTCCCATTCGTGGTCATGAAAGAACAAGACCACCGCCGTGCGTGTATCCAACGTCAGGTCCGCGGGTCCATGCGGGTGTCGGATTGTGCGTGTATCCCATCCCTGCAAGTTCCCCATCGCAAGGGTTTCAGGGTCCGGCGACACCAACGTGCCACCATGGCCCAGGGTTTGTACCAGATGCACAAACGTCCCGGCCTCAGGCCCCTTGCCAAACACGACAAAGTGCAACGGTGGGTCGATCTGCAAATGAAAGGTGGTGTCGCTCAACCCGGTCTGGGTCTGCGTACAGGGCGTGATCGTTCCGGTTTCCAGTGCAATCGCGATACTCTGGGCCTCCCGGTCGGTCTCAACATCGCGGATCAGGCCAAGCTCATCTGTGCCGGGCTGCGGGATCAGCAAAATTTCCAACCCACCGCCACAGGGCAGCTGAATATCAACAAACGGCGACCCGCGCCCATAGATGATCCGTTGCGGCGTGCCGCTGTTGCGTACCGTTTCCGCATGGATCGCCAGATCGGCCTCGATACACCCCGACGACAGGCTGCCAATGCGCCCGCCATCCGCGTCAAACACCATCGCCGCCCCAACCGCGCGATAAGATGGCCCTTCGGTGCGGATCACCATGGCCAAAACACCCGCGATGTCACCGCGCGCCATGGAAAACAGCGGGTCTTGGATGAAGGGACCGTTGGATGAGGTCATTGCGGGGAAACCTTGTGGGGGACGCCGATGAAACCACCGGCCTTTGCATCAAACGCCAAAATAGATATTTCCCAACGGGTTGCAACAACGCCGTAGGGCGGGGTTCACCCTGCCACCACTCCCACGTCAAAGCCGTCGAACGCCAACTTCTGCATGTTCGCTCACTTCGCGCGGAAAGAAGGCCGCAGGCCGCCGCGCATCCCCCACTGTTCGGTGGGCGAATGTATGGCATTGTGTGAACGGAGCCTGCGGACACCCGAGACGCTGGGGCTGACCGTCTGCCCGTGGGGTGGCGATCTGACTGTGAATATCGCGATTTATGCCAGCCAAACACTCCCCAAGTTCTCTGTCGTTCGCAGTCCCTTGCAAAATCGCCAGCCCGCCGGAACGGGCAGACGATCAGCCCGGGCGCTAAAGCGCCGTTCCGGGCTGGGATTGACGCGAAAATGACCCGCAACATGAGTTGCTGTTCGCTCACTTCGCGCGGATTAATGGCCGCAGGCCGCCGCGCATCACCAGACCGCCCCCCGGGCTGGTGATTTGGGAGGGCAGTGCAATGCGTTCAGGTCGTTCGGATTTCTCTGGCATAAAACACGTCTCACCAATGTTGGATCACCACCCCGCGGTCTGGCAATGCGCGACTGATGTCAGAGCGCGAAGCCTTTTGATCGTTAGTCTCGAATTTCGAATTGTAATGTAGGGCGGGGTTCACCCCGCCACTTAGAACAACAGTGCCAGAATCGAACCGCCCAGTTTGATCAACTCATTCAATGTCAGCAAAACGGCACCTGTTGCATATAGCGGATGTTCTTCGATGGCATCTTTGGCCCGGATCAAAATCCCGATTTTCGCGGCACGGCTGAATACTCTTGTCGCTTCGTCCGCACCGGGCAATGCAGGGGCACCACTTGGCAAAGGCCCTGTTGCATCATTGATCAAGGCTGGAATGTCGTGCTCCCAATCATCCACCAAATCCGGTTCCGAAATGGCGCGCAGAACGGGCAGGGCGGCTTCCAATTGTTCAACCGCACCCTCGGGTAATTCGCGGAACGCCTGTTCCGACAATATCTTGCGGTTCTCTGCCACCTCTGGATGGGTTGCCCGGATCGCACGCGCGCCTTCTTCGACTGCGGCTTGCAGGGCAAGGTTTTCTTCAGAGGGCGGTAATTCCTCGGACAGGATTTGCCGGGTCAATCCGCCATAGACACCAACCAAGCTCATTTCGATCTGCTGTGGGTCATTGCCGTATTTGGTGAACACCCTTTGCAAAACCCTGACCTCGCGGGACCGGTCATGCAGCCCGTTTGATGGGTTTTCCATTGCATCGTCCAGCGCATCACTGACTTGGTTGAGCGTGGCCCCCAAAAGATCGGGCTTGGCGACCTCAATAGGCGTGACGAAAAACTTGCCGCTGTCCGGGTTGAACTCCACACGCTCGGCCTGCGGCAGCTGCTCCGCCAGCCATTCCGCCCTGATCCGCTCAATCTCTTCGGCCACCGCCTCCGGCCCAGCCTCCCAGATCGCATTGCCGATCAAGGCAACGCGGCGTTGGAGTTCCCAATTCATTGGAACTCCGTCAAGAAACCCTTGATACCACTCGCGCCAGAAGGACCATGACGAGCTTTGGCCTGTTGACGAGGCAAACATCTGCCATCTTTTGTTATCATCAATGCCTAGTTTGATAGGCATTGAACTGACACGTTTGCTATTCACAAAATGGCGAATCTCATCTCGTACAGGTTGCGCCCTGCTTGCACGCAGGGGATTGAAGTCAGGGAGCCACAAATCGTCGGAAGAAATGTAATTTGTCAGCAGTAAAGCGCTCAAAATGTTGTCTGAATTTGTAATCACATTTTTGTTTTTTGTTTTGTAATTAGCTGTTCCAATAGAAAGCAGCGGTTCTACAATTCCATGGGAAAATACTCCATTTTCACGCACTTTTGCTTTGTGTGCTGCGGGCAATAGCTGCTTAATTCGGCTTTTGGCTTCATCGGCTCCGAGGGCCTGAGAGAATAACAAACACGCGAAACCAAGTAGACATAAAATCTCGTATTCCTGTCTGTACCCTTCGTGTTCTTGAACACCGTTCTCTGGAATAATCAAAGGTCCTAATCGGAGTGCCAATCGTGTTTCTAACTTCATTCTTTGGTTTGCTGGTAACTCACCGATAAGACCTGTCAACATACGAAGGTCATTACGGGAGTTTTCCCCAAAGGATGTAATGCTTCTACTCGTATCATCTCCCACCTTGACCAACCCCCATTTCCCAGACATATCCCCATCCATGACAGACCTCGCACATATCCGCAATTTCTCCATCGTGGCGCATATTGACCACGGGAAATCCACGCTGGCCGACCGGCTCATTCAGTCCACCAATACGGTGGCGGAACGGGACATGAAGGAACAGCTTCTTGATAGTATGGATATTGAGCGCGAGCGCGGCATCACCATCAAGGCCAACACGGTGCGCATTGATTATACCGCCAACAATGGCGAGGCTTACGTGCTGAACCTGATCGACACGCCGGGTCACGTCGATTTCGCCTACGAGGTCTCCCGCTCTATGCGTGCGGTTGAAGGCTCGCTTCTGGTGGTGGATTCCACCCAAGGAGTCGAGGCGCAGACATTGGCCAACGTCTATCATGCGATTGATGCGGATCACGAGATTGTGCCCGTGTTGAACAAGATCGACCTGCCCGCGTCCGAATGTGACCGCGTTGCCGAACAGATCGAGGATGTGATCGGCATCGATGCCTCCGGCGCGATCCGCGTTTCCGCCAAAACCGGCATCGGCATCCCCGAAACGCTGGAAGCCATCGTTCAACACCTGCCGGCCCCGGAAGGCACGCGCGATGCGCCCCTCAAGGCGATGCTGGTCGATAGCTGGTATGACGCCTACCTCGGCGTGATCGTCCTTGTGCGCATCATGGACGGTGTCCTGAAAAAGGGCGAACGCATCCGCATGATGCAAACCGATGCCGTCTACGGCGTGGATCGCATCGGCGTGTTCCGCCCGCAGATGGAAAATGTTGACCAACTCGGCCCCGGCGAGATCGGATTTATCACCGCCTCGATCAAACAGGTGCGTGACACCAAAGTGGGCGACACCATCACCCATGAGAAAAAAGGCACCGACACGCCGCTGCCGGGCTTTAACCCCTCGCAACCCGTGGTGTTCTGTGGCCTCTTTCCCGTCGACAGTTCCGAATTCGAAGACCTGCGCGATGCCATCGAAAAACTGTCGCTGAACGACGCGTCCTTCAGCTCTGAAATGGAAACCTCCGCCGCCCTTGGCTTTGGCTTCCGCTGCGGCTTCCTCGGTCTTTTGCACCTCGAGGTGATCCGCGACCGTATTGAACGCGAATATGATATCGAGCTGATCACAACCGCGCCCTCGGTGGTCTATCACATCTACATGCGCGACGGCACCATGTCCGAACTGCACAACCCCGCCGACATGCCCGACCTTTCCATCGTCGACCACCTCGAAGAACCCCGCATCAAGGCCACGATCCTTGTGCCCGATGAATACCTCGGCGATGTCCTCAAACTCTGTCAGGACCGCCGCGGCATTCAGATGGACCTGACCTATGCCGGCTCGCGTGCGATGGCCGTCTATGACCTGCCCCTCAATGAGGTGGTGTTTGATTTCTACGACCGTCTGAAATCTGTGACCAAGGGCTATGCGTCGTTTGATTACACGATGTCGGGCTACCGCGAGGATAACCTCGTGAAAATGTCGATCCTTGTGAACGACGAACCCGTCGATGCCCTGTCGATGATGGTCCACCGCGACCGGGCCGAAGCGCGCGGTCGCGCCATGGTCGAAAAGCTCAAGGACCTGATCCCGCGCCACATGTTCAAAATCCCGATCCAGGCGGCCATCGGCGGCAAAGTCATCGCCCGCGAAACCCTGTCGGCCATGCGCAAAGACGTGACCGCCAAATGTTACGGCGGCGACGCGACCCGGAAAAAGAAGCTGCTGGAAAAGCAGAAGAAGGGTAAGAAAAAGATGCGCCAGTTCGGGAAAGTAGACATCCCGCAAGAAGCATTTATTAGCGCCCTAAAAATGGACAGCTAAAGCTGTTCATTTTTGGCGCGAGTGCGGGAAAGCGATTGGCAAAGCCAATGGTGTTGGCGCTTCAGGGAAGTGGTGCAGTTCGGTATGTTTAAGAGGAATTTAGGAAATTCAATTTTAACGGTAGTTGTGTTAAAGATTCCCGGTCTGTTTTTAAGAAACGGCGGCAATTGGCCGAAAATTGACTCAAATTTAGGCGATTTTGCCTGAATGGCCTTAAAATCTGCGCAATTGTTGATTACTACAGTGCTTGGAGTTACACTTCTCACGAGGCTGCGATGATGGGTTGCAACATGGCTTGAAGACACACATGTCTACTTAGCGAAGATACCTCAAGGGGGAAATATGGCAACTATAATTGAAAATAACAATCACAAGAAAATTGATTGGATGTGCGTGGCACGCTACGCAATTTACGGCGCATTGGTTGGCGGCCTGCTCGCAGACGTTTTCGTTTCCGCGATGGGAAACAGTGTCTATTTGGGCGCAGTCATTGGTGCGGCCTTGCTCTCGGCGGCAAAACTGGTATTCCTGTTCACGCATAAGTAGTGTTTGAGCTGGGGAAATAATTGACATTCGAATTTTTGTTTCAGCCCGATACGGCTCTTTACGTGTCTTTTTTGACATTCATAATGACATCTCTGGTGCGAAAAAAGAACGGTGGTGAATTGCTGTCACCAGACAGGTTTGTTAGAGATGGAATCGCTGGCGTAGTTATTTATGTGATGGCGTTGCTTTGGTTCTGTTTCATGGTCGATTTCTCGGCTTTAGATCATTGGAGACAGCAGCCCTTGGGGAAACTCACAATTCATATGGCTATGTTTGGAATTATCCTTACGCGCTTCCAATCTTTGAAAAAAAGCGCTCTGAATAGAGCGTAAATTTTGATTGGCTTGGTGAAGCTACGCTCGCTGTACCGCCACTCACTATCGCACCAAAAGGCTATTTATCACCAATTCAAAGATTTGGCAGCGCGCGAAGCGCCCCCGTCGTGCCGAAGGCACGCCTGCGGCGTGACGCGGGCGCTTCGCACCCCGGGGCTCCGCCCGCTACGGCCTGAAACTGTCAGCTGGACAGTTTCCAAGACAGCCTTCGCCCCCTCGGTTCGGGCAAGTGGATGCAAAGCATCCACGTAGGGAGCGAAAGCGGTTGCGCAGCAACTGCGTGCGACCACCTAAGAAAACCTCACTTCCTTTTCCAACCCCACCACCACCGCCGTTTCACCTTTTCAACCGGCACCTCGGCCACCACTTCGCCGCCCGGCACCGGCTCCATCCCGACACCTTTCAACACCTCGCGTTCCATCCGCCGGTCCATTTGCACCTGTTGGATATGTTCCGCCGCCTCGTGTTGGGTCCGTGCGCCGCCTTTACCATAGGTAAACTTCGCCGGGCGCGACCCGTGTTTGACGATGTCCTCAACATCCTGTTGTGCCCAGATACGGTGAAGTTCGGGCATCGACACCACCGCCGCAATCGGTTTGCCGTGCCGGGTCAGGACCATTGCGGACCGCGGATCCTGCACAAGGGTGATGATTTCCGACAATCTGTCGCGCGCCACGGATGTGGGCAGGCTGTAACTTCTTCCGGGTTTCATGAATTCGGGCCTCTGACGTTTTGTACAAATTGGGTTTGAAGGCCTCAATACTTGCCCCAATTTGTACAGATTCCCCTATCCACGCGAACGGTCACGTCGCGTGAATGGATCGCAAATCCCTTCGCAGGTGCAGAAAACTGTCCAAAATTCGTGGGGCATTGAAATTAACACTTATCCCCGTCCAAATTGGCCCAGTGAAACGGAAAATTGAACTTATCCACAGGGAAAACCCCAATTAATCCAATGGCTTATCCACAAGAAATTTCAATGCTGCAGTGCTATTTTCTTGCCAGATGCCAAATCATTTCGCACAGTTGGGACATCGCAGCGGTTCTTAGAACTTCGGCGGTGCGCAAAGACCCCTCGGGTCCGGCGCGGAACTTCGGAAACCTTCGGGAATTTGATGTTCGGCAAGGGATTATTGGATGTGGTTCAGTGACGGCATTTCTTCGGAAAAATCGTTTCAGGTCAACATCTTGTGGGTTTGAGCAGGTTGCGGGATGTCTTCGGATGTGTCGTGGCTGTGTTGGGTCTTCGGGTCCAAGGCAAAGGTCAAACCACCCTTCGGGACAGGTGGACCTGGTAAAGCGTCAGGGTGTGGCTTCGGCCACGATGTGAGGACCGCGTCTGAGCACCTGGCGCTTTTTCCTATTCTAGCACCAAAACTTGGTCAAAACGGAAAACGGGGCCCGTCTGCCATTGGCATCGGACCCCGCCGTCAGTGATGCTACCGCGTCTATTGCACCTGTATCTTTCCCATACACCGATGATCCGGTTTGATCAACTATATGTCGTGGGGCAGGGTGCATTTTTTACCATATGTGCTTGGGGGGCATAGGGAATTGCGGTGCTGTTCCTTTGCGGGGTGATGCCCTATACCTCGGTAAACATAACCGAAAGACCGCCTATGACCTGCGCTTTGTGTTCCGCTGATACGCCTTTGTCCGCTTTTTCCGTGCCCGGTGGCCCGGACGACGCATCCGTTAATATTTGCGATATTTGCACCGCTCAGATGGGCACCGACCGCGATGTTAATCATTGGCGTTGTTTGTCGTCGTCCATGTGGTCCGAAGATCCGGCCGCTCAGGTCCTGTCCGCGCGCCTTCTGAACGACCTGTCGGATCACGATTGGGCCGCCGATCTGGCCAGCCAGCTCTGGCTGGATGACGACGCCCGCGCCTGGGTCGACAACGTCCCCGAGGGGGCAGGCGCGCATAAAGACAGCAACGGTGTGCAAG